>OHSX01000659.1_pt1 | contig 14100 bp, 9 predicted proteins | sample 1578861 | NCBI WGS metagenome assembly OHSX01 (sample SAMEA3879530, study PRJEB24766) | human gut metagenome | biome: human-associated habitat; feature: feces | place: USA | collected 1985/1987 | reverse complement strand
TGCTCATCGTATCTGAAAAAGGTATGGGCAAACGTACCAATATGGATGAATTTACCGTACAGAAACGTGGCGGTAAGGGTGTAAAATGCTACAAGATCGTAGAAAAGACAGGTGATGTGGTAGGTGCCAAGGCTGTAAATGATGATAACGAGATCATGATGATCACTACCGAAGGAATTATTATTCAGCTGCGTGTGCAGGATATCTCCACTTTGAGCAGAATTACATCAGGTGTAAAGCTGATCAATCTGGATAACGGCGTAAAGGTAGCACAGATTGCCAAGGTACGTGAGAAGCTTTCCAACGGAGACCATGAATTCGACAATCTTGAGGAAGCCATGGAAGAAGTAGCACAGGAAGCTGTTTCTGAGGATGAGGACGAAGCAGAAGAAAATCTGATTTTCCCTACCGAGGATTCTGAAGATGATGAATAAATAAGAGTTAATGATTAAGTTGAGCACTTTTTATATTGCAGAAAAAGATATATATGTGATATAACAAAAGTGCTCAATTTAGTGAGACACAGATAAAAGCAAGCGGCTGCGAAGCAGATATTTGTTTTTATAGGCTCACAAGTGAACGAATATCCTGCAAAGCAGGATGTAAAATGCAATAGCACGAATTCGTGAAGTTATAATGTAATAACTTAAATGAAAAAGAGGGGTATGAAAAATGGAATCTTATAGTATTTTCAGAGATCTGGCAATCATTATTATATTTGCCAAGGTGTTTGGTATCATTGCGAGAAAATGTAAGGCACCACAGGTGGTAGGTGAGATCATTGCCGGTCTGTTGATCGGACCCAGTGTACTGGGACTGGTGCAACAATCGGATTTTCTGATCCAGATGGCAGAAATCGGTGTTATCCTGCTGATGTTCTCCGCCGGACTGGAGACGAATCTGAGGGATCTCATGAAGACGGGATTTGTGGCATTTCTGATCGCATGCTTTGGTGTATTTGTTCCTTTGGTAGGAGGAACATTGTTGTACATGGGATTTTACGGAGTGGCACCCTGGGGCTCTGAGAAATTCTATGAAGCTGTATTTATTGGTGTCATTATGACGGCTACCAGTGTAAGTATTACTGTGCAGTCTCTGAAAGAACTGGGAAAACTGAAAGGTAAAGTCGGCACAACAATCATGAGTGCCGCTATTATCGATGATGTCATTGGTATTATTGTACTTACTTTTGTCATCGGATTTAAAAATCCGGATTCCAATCCAGGAAGTGTAGTAATTTCTACTCTTCTGTTCTTCCTGTTTGCAATTGGTGTCGGATTTGTATTGTTCAAGGTATTCCAGTATCTGGATAACAAATATCCGCATACAAGACGTATTCCTATTTTAGGTCTGGCGCTCTGTTTTATTTTCGCTTATGTAGCGGAAGTATTCTTCGGTATTGCGGATATTACAGGTGCTTACGTGGCAGGTATTATCCTGTGTTCTATTCGGGATTCGGAATACATAGCCGAGAAGATGGATATCAATTCTTATATGATCTTCGGGCCGATTTTCTTCGCAAGTATCGGACTTAAGACCAGCTTTGACCATTTGAACGGAGAATTTGTACTGTTCTCTATCGGATTTGTTATTGTTGCTCTGCTGTGCAAGATCATCGGTTGTGGTCTGATGGCGAGAATCTGCAGATTCAAAGGACCGGATGCCTTGAAAATCGGTGTCGGTATGATGACCAGAGGCGAGGTTGCCCTGATCGTAGCACAGAAGGGATTGTCTGTGGGAATGATCGGTGCGGAATACTTTACAGCAGTCATTCTGCTGATCATTGTATCCAGTATCTCCACTCCTATCCTGCTTAAGATTCTGTATACGAAGCATGCCGAGATTGATTAAAAAATATGGATCATATGGATCAGAAGCGTTTTGAAGAAGCTAAGAGAAAAATAATAGGCGTGGACCGTCAGAGACTGGGAATCGGAACTCTCTCAGAGAAGACGGTTCATGCTATTTTTAAGGACTATTATGAGCCGGACGAGGATCATCAGGAGATTCCCATAGAGAATTATGTAGCGGATATTTATAGGGATGGAGAGATCATAGAGATTCAGACGAGACAGTTTAACCGGATGCGGGGAAAATTGCAGACCTTTCTTCCTTTATATCCTGTGACTATTGTCTATCCGATCCCTTATGAAAAATGGCTGATCTGGATCGATGAAGACAGCGGAGAACTGAGTAAAAAACGGAAATCACCGAAAAAAGGCTGCACCTATCAGGCTTTTAAGGAACTATATAAGATCAAAATGTTCCTGAAGGATCCGAATATCCGATTTAAGTTCGTATTGGTGAATATGGAGGAATACCGGCTGTTGAACGGCTGGAGCCATGATAAGAAAAAGGGCTCCACACGGTATGACAGGATTCCTACGGATCTGATCGAAGAGGTGGAAATCAGACAACCGGAGGATTATCTGCAATTTGTGCCCTATGAGCTGGAAGAACCTTTTCACAGTAAAGATTTTGCAAAAGCCGCCCACATCCCTCTCTCACTGGCTCAGACCGTATTGAATATTCTGTTGGAAATGGGAACGGTGGAACGAATCGGAAAACAGGGAAACAGTTATTTATATCGTGTCATGGATATATAGATATATAGATGAAAAAAGAGGATTAAGTCGTATGGCTTAATCCTCTTCGTCTTCCTGATGGGATTTCGGCAGGGAGAAAATAAATTCACTTCCCACGCCGGGAGTACTGATCACATTGATATGCTCATTGTGAGCATTGATAATTTCTTTTACAATGGAAAGACCCAGCCCGGTTCCTTTTTTATCCTTGCCTCGGGATAGGTCGGACTTATAAAATCTGTCCCAGATCAGCTTCAGATCTTCTTTCGGGATACCAATTCCTGTGTCTTTTACGGAGACAAACAATTTATTTTTCTTCTCCGAGGTCTCAATGTGGATCACAGAATCATGGTGGCTGAACTTAATGGCGTTGTCCATGAGATTATAGAGTACCTGCTGGATTTTGCCCATATCTGCATGGACATACATTTCATTACCGGTCAGGATCATCTCAATAGCAATAGATTTGTTATGACAGGTGCCCTCAAAGGTACTTGCAGTATTACGGATCACTTGATTGATATCAAAATCTGTTTTATCTAAGAGCATTCCTTTGGTGTTCAGATTATTCAGAGTCAGCAGGCTGTTGGTCAGCTTCGTCAGTCGTTCTGTTTCATTCAATACGATAGTAATGTATTTTTCGTGCATTTCCGGTGGAATCGTGCCATCCAGCATGGCTTCCAGATATCCTCTTATAGAGGTCAGAGGGGAACGGAAATCGTGGGATACATTGGCTACAAACTTTTTCTGATCATCCTCGGAACGGGCAATTTCGCTTGCCATATAATTCAGACAGGAAGCCAGATAACCGATTTCATCCTCACTATCCACCTGAAATTCATAATGCATATTACCGGCAGCATACTGCTCTGTGGCATGAGTGATCTTCCTCAGAGGAATATATACGATCTCAGTGAAAAAGATCAGAATGATCAGGGATAGCAGGAACAGGATTGCCAGGGTGATATAGGAAATATTCAGCAGGCTGTTACAGGATTTCTGAATATCATTCATATCGGTATGGATGACTACATAGCCTTTTACCTTGTAGTTGGAGGTAATGGGAGCAAATACAGTAAGTACATCCGAATCAAAATTACCGAAGAAATCACCAACAATGTAATAAGAGCCGCTGGTTACGGTCGAATCAAAATTCTCGATGACTACCACATTCTCCACATCTAAGGGACTATTGGTATCCAGTACCAGTCGTCCGGAGGGATTGATGATGCGAATCTCGGAATTCAGGTAGACCGCCAGGGAGTCCAGCTGCATTTTAACAGTCTCCAAAGTTGTTTCACTGGTGTACAATCCGCCGGCATAGGTTCCGGCGATCAGGGTTGCTTCGGAATATAGACTTTCTGCCTTTTCCCGGATCAGGTGTTCTTTGGTCATATTGGGAACAAAAGTTGTAACAATGATGAAACCAAATACACCAAAAATAAAATATGCAAGTATAAATTTTAGATAAAGTGTTTTTTTCATAACAAATCCTGCTTTTGGTATGACTTAATTACGTACTTCGAATTTATAGCCGATGCCCCAGATGGTGCTGATCTTCCAGTTGGCATGATCCTTGATCTTCTCACGGAGACGTTTGATGTGTACATCCACGGTACGGGTATCACCGATATATTCATAGCCCCAGATCTGATCCAGAAGCTGTTCTCTGGTGAATACATGGTTCGGTGAGGATGCTAAAAAGTAGAGAAGCTCCAGTTCCTTCGGCGGCATTTCAACGGTGTGTCCCATATAGATGACGGAATAATTGGTCAGGTTAATGGTCAGATCCTCATATTCCACGCACTTGTCGTTGGAATTTTCTGTGGGGGCATTGGAGGGCTTGTAGCGTCTGAGGACTGCTTTGGCACGGGCCACCAGTTCCTTGGAATCAAAAGGTTTTTCCATATAATCATCCGCACCCAGCTCCAGTCCCAATACTTTGTCGAAGACTTCACCTTTTGCGGAAAGCATGATGATGGGAACGGAGTATTGTGCCCTGACCTCTCTGCACACCTGATAACCATCAATGCCGGGAAGCATCAGATCCAACAGAATCAGATTCGGAGCAAAGGTCTCCATAGCCGGCATCACGGATTCTCCGTCATTAACGATCATGGTATCAAAACATTCCTTCGTCAGATATAGGGAGATCAGTTCCGCAATATTATTATCATCATCTACAATGAGAATTTTCTGTTTACTTACCATGTAGTATAGGCCTCCTGTCAGTTATTATTTAAAAGTAACAATGGTTACACCGGCATCGCCTTCACCATATTCACCCAACCGGTATTCTTTGACGTATTTCAGACGTTTTAAGTGAGACTGTACGGCACTGCGCAGGGCACCGGTGCCTTTTCCGTGCACGACTCTCACACTGGGGAGATGAGCCAGATAAGCGTCATCCAGGTATTTATCCAGTTTTGCAATGGCTTCATCTACCGTACATCCCAGAAGATTGATCTCGGAGGACACGGAGAAGGACTTGGACATTTTCAACTTGCCGGTGTTGGTACGCTGCAGGGCAGGTGCTGTAATGGTCTCTTCTTTTACCGGTACGAGATCGTTAATATTCGTCTGCATTCTCATAATTCCACATTGTACGAAGAGGTTGCCCCTGGCATCCGGCAGTGTATTCACAATTCCTTTCAGATTCATGGAAATGATCTTTACGGAATCTCCTTTTTTCAGTTTCTTGGGATCCACGGTCTTCTGGTTGGCCGGCTTCTTTTGGTTATTACCAAGAGCCAATTTTCCGTTCTTTTCGTTGATCTTGTCACGGACCTTCTGTCTCTTTTTCTCTAGTTCCTTGATGTCGGCGGAAGCACCTACTTTATTGAAATCACGGATGGTTTCGTCGGCTACATCCTTTGCTTCCTGAAGGATGGCTCTTGCTTTTTCATTGGCATCCCGCAGAATCTTATCCTTTGCCTGATCGATTTTCTCGTTTTTCTTCTGTAACTGTTCCTGTAACGTGCGGATCCGTTCCTTATATTCTGCAATCTCCTGCTGTTCTTTTTCAATGGTTACGCGGCTCTGTTCCAGATCTGCGATGACGTCTTCAAAGCTTTCGTCTTCTTTGCTGATCTGTTCTTTCGCGGCATTGATGATCTCATCGGACAGTCCCAGCTTGGAAGAAATGGCGAAAGCATTACTTTTACCGGGAATACCGATGAGCAGACGGTAGGTAGGGCGAAGGGTCTCCACATCAAATTCACAGCATGCATTTTCTACGAAATTAGTGGAAAGTGCATAGATTTTCAGCTCGCTGTAATGCGTGGTAGCCATAGTGCGGATGCCACGGTCATGCAGATAATTTAAAATAGCAATTGCCAGAGCGGCACCCTCTGTAGGATCTGTTCCAGCACCGAGTTCATCAAATAAACACAGGGAATCCGCATCTGCGTGCTGCAAAATGTGGACAACTCTGGTCATATGAGAAGAGAATGTGGACAAACTCTGCTCAATACTCTGCTCATCCCCGATATCTGCATAAACTTCCGAGAAAATGGACAGTTCGGAACGATCCAGTGCCGGAATATGCAGTCCCGCCTGCCCCATCAGGGTAAAAAGTCCCACTGTCTTCAGAGACACGGTCTTACCACCGGTATTGGGACCTGTGATCACCAACAAGTCAAAATCTTTCCCCAGACGGACATCAATGGGAACAGCCTTTTTCTTATCCAACAGTGGATGACGGCCCTTACGGATCTGGATATAATGCTCAGTGTTGAAAATAGGCTCTGTGGCATTCTGTTCCATGGCGAGTTTTGCCTTGGCAAAAATAAAGTCCAGCGTGGTCATGATCTTCTGATCCGCAGCAAGCTCTGAGGTATGAACAGCAGCCTGACTGCTCAGATCACCAAGAATAACTTCAATCTCCTCCTGCTCTTGCAGATCCAGTTCTTTTAACTGGTTGTTCAGGTTCACGACAGCAGCCGGCTCGATGAAAAAGGTGGAACCAGTGGAGGACTGGTCATGCACCATACCGCTCACCTGGCTCTTATATTCTGCCTTTACGGGGATACAGTAGCGGTTATCACGCATGGTAATGACTGCATCCTGTAAAAAGGTACGGTAAGCGCCGTTTACCATAGAGGTCAGCTGGCTGTGGATCTTTTCGTTGGTGGACAGCTTGGAACGACGGATACTCTTTAATCTTGGGCTGGCATCATCAGCCATCTCTTCTTCCGACAGGATACAGCGGTTGATTTCGTTAGCCAGCTGTGTCATAGGAGTAAGGCCTTCAAAGTAGGCATCCAGACTGTCATTTGGGAGGTCTTCCCGTTCTTTTTTTCCATAGGTTTTGATCCTGCTGACATTATCCAAAAAGGATGCAAGCTTCAACAATTCGGACATAGACAGAGAACTGCCGATTTCCAGAGAACGGATCGAAAATCCTAGATCTCTGTTGCTGCCAAAAGAGGTGCTTCCAATACGGAAGAGACGGGCCAAGGCATCTTTGGTCTCCCGCTGGGCTGTTCTGATGGCGGAAAGGTCGGTAGAAGGCACCAGCTCTCTGCATAGTTTTTTACCGGGCTCGGAGTCGGCCTTCTCTGTGAGAAGGTCGATGATTTTCGTATATTCTAAAGTAGTGAGTACTTTTGTGTTCATATGGGACTCCTTAAATAAAATATTCGCAATATAAGCTCACTGCCGAACTTACAATAACACGATTCTCCGTGCTGCGCACTCTCGAAATCGTTACATCCATTCGCAATCCGGGCTATCGCCCTTCTTGCTCATGTCTGTTTGCTCCTCTCATAGTGACCATGCCTTGCCTGCAAGCAGTCATGCATGGTCACTATGGATGAGCTTATTATATCTCATTATACCATTCAGTTGCGTTTTTGGGTACAGTTTTGTATAATTGAGATATTAGAGTCCTAAGGAAAAGCCGAGGTATCTGTAGGCAGCAGAGGAGGCATATTTATGGCGGATTCCCAAGAAAATAAGCAGAAGGAACAAAATGACGTTTCTGAGAAAAAATTTATGATAGAAAAAATCAAGGAACGTCCGGTAAATAAGAAAAAGCTGTTGCGCAGGACTTTGATCACGGCTTCTATGGCAGTGATTTTCGGTCTGGTAGCATGTTTCACATTTCTGGTATTGGAACCGGTAATCAGTAACTGGCTGTATCCGGAGGAGGAACCGCAGGTCGTGGTATTCCCGGAAGATCAGGACGAAATGTCTCCGGAACAGATGTTAGCGGAGAATATGCAGCAGGAGAACCAGAGTAGCCAGTCCTCTTCTGCTCCCAGTGAAGTCATGGAACAGGAGCAGATCCGGGAACTGTTATCCGGAATCATATTGGATCTGGACAATTACAAGCAGATTTACAGTGCTCTTGCCCAGTATGTGGCAGAGATGAACCGTTCCATAGTTACTGTAACAGGAGTGTCATCCGGTGTGGACTGGTTCAACAATGTAAATGAGAGCAAGAATCAGTCGTCCGGTGTGATCATAGCGCAAAATGGCAAGCAATTGCTGATTTTAACCGATTATTCTCCGGTAAAGCAAGCAGATGACATTATTGTCACATTTAATAAGGGCATCCAGGCACATGCGTCTTTGAAGGAAAAAGATGAGACTACAGGTCTGGCGGTGATTGCCGTGGAGCTGGATGTTCTGAACGAAGACTTTTTGAAAAATGACATTACGATAGCCACTCTGGGATCTTCCAATATCAGAGATATTGCCGGACTTCCGGTGGTGGCTCTGGGGCGTCCAATGGGTATTAATGGCTCACTTGGATATGGCATCATTACTTCTTCCGCCAGTGAGTCGGCGGCATCGGATACCACTTATCGGATTCTGCAGACGAATATTGTAGGAAGTCAGAATGCAGGCGGCGTATTATTCAATCTTCAGGGACAGGTCATTGGTATCATTACCAATGGCAAGTCTGCCACAGATATGAAAAATATGGTATGTGCTTACGGTATTACGGATTTGAAGCGTCATATCGAGAAAATGTCGAATGGAGAAAAATTTGCCTATCTGGGTCTTAAGGGTGTGGATGTCACGGAGGAAGCCAACAGCGAACTTGGGGTTCCTTACGGAGCTTATATTACAGAGGTAGAAATGGACTCTCCTGCAATGCTGGCGGGAATCCAGCAGGGAGATGTCATCACGGGATTTGGTGAGCGCGTGATCGTCAGCTTTGACGAGTATACGAACTCTCTGCTCAGCATGAAACCGGGAGACAATGTAGAACTGACGATTATGCGGCAGTCACAGCAGGAATATAAAGAGATGAAATTCGACATCACATTAACGGTGTTGAAATAGATTGACAGAAAGGTTTGGACAATAATATGAAATTCATTAAAGAGTTAAAAGAAGGCGACAGAGTATTTGATATTTATCTGTGCAAGCATAAACAGGAGGCTGTTACCAAGAACGGCAAACCCTATGAAAGCGTGATTTTACAGGATAAGACCGGAACGATCGACGCCAAGGTATGGGAGCCGAACAATCCGGGCATCGGTGATTATGATGATCTGGATTACATAGAGGTATACGGTGATGTGACAAATTTCCAGGGGCAGCTGCAGATCAGCGTAAAGCGGATCCGTGTCTGCCGCGAGGGAGAATACAATCCTTCCGATTATCTGCCGGTGAGTTCCAAGGGCATCGACACGATGTATAATGAGTTAAAGACTTTGATCGGAAGCATTAAGAATACTTATCTGCATCAGCTGTTGCAGGATCTGTTTATTGACGATGCTGATTTTGCGAAGAAATTCTGCAACTCTTCTGCAGCCAAGACGGTACATCACGGTTTCGTAGGTGGGTTGCTGGAGCATACTTTAAGCGTTACTAAGCTGTGTGACTACTACTGCTCTGCTTATCCTATTTTACAGAGAGATCTGCTTCTGACGGCGGCTATGTGTCATGATATCGGAAAAGTAAAGGAGATTTCTGCATTTCCGGTAAACGATTATACCGATGACGGTCAGTTATTGGGACATATCGTGATGGGTGCACAGATGGTTGGGGAACGTGCCGCTAAGATCGACGGATTCCCTCACAATCTGCTGGCAGAATTACAGCATTGTATTCTGGCTCATCACGGCAAACTGGAATACGGCTCCCCCAAGGTGCCTGCACTGATCGAGGCAGTAGCTCTGAATTATGCGGATGATACGGATGCCAAAATGGAGACCTTTAAGGAAATTTTGGAAAATAACAGTGAAAACAGTGGCTGGCTGGGTTACAACAGATTGTTTGAATCTAATCTGCGGGCTACCAGAATGGAGTAAATGACAGGATAAATACTATAAATTCTGTGAACAGACAGGAAAGAGAGGAAGAATATGGAGATCAGTACATGTGTAAAATATGTGGGTGTAAACGACCATCAGGTGGATTTGTTTGAGGGACAGTATAAGGTTCCGAATGGAATGTCTTACAATTCCTATGTGATCCTGGATGAGAAAATCGCCGTTATGGATACGGTGGATGGATTTTTTACCGAAGAATGGCTGAACAATGTAGAACAGGTACTTTCCGGAAAAACACCGGATTATCTTGTGATTCAACATATGGAGCCGGATCATTCCGCCAGTATTCCGGCTTTTCTGAAAAAATATCCCAATGCCACAGTGGTATCCACAGCTAAGGGATTCCAGTTCATGGAACAGTTTTTCCCGGAGTTTTTCGCCGGGCAGGGATTACCTGCGGAACAACGCATCGTTGCGGCGAATGATGGTGTCCTGGAGCTTGGACAGCACAGCCTGCATTTTGTTTATGCTCCCATGGTGCATTGGCCGGAGGTTATGATGACTTATGAAGCAACAGAGAAAATACTGTTTGCAGCAGATGGCTTTGGCAAATTCGGTGCGCTGGATGCAGAGGAAGAATGGGCGGACGAAGCCCGCCGCTACTATATCGGTATTGTCGGAAAATATGGTCCCCAGGTACAGGCTGTTCTGAAAAAAGCGGCAGGACTGGACATTCAGACCATTTGCTCTCTTCACGGTCCGGTACTTAAGGAGAATCTGGGATTCTATCTGGAAAAATATGATAAGTGGTCTTCTTATCAGCCGGAAGAATCCGGAGTGGTGATTGCCTATGCTTCTGTCTACGGCAATACCAGAAATGCTGCGGAGTATCTGGCGGATGTTTTACAGGAAAAAGGACAGAAAACAGTACTGTATGACCTGGCAAGATGCGATAAAGCAAAAGCTGTTGCCGATGCTTTCCGTTATGACAGACTGGTGCTGGCGGGTATTACTTATAATGGAGACCTCTTCCCCTGCATGCGCAGTTTTATCGAAGGTCTGACCGAGCGTAATTACCAGAATCGTAAGGTGGCAATCATTGAGAACGGCACCTGGGCACCCATGGCAGGCAAACTGATCCTTGGAATGTTTGAAAAAAGCAAGAATCTGACATTTACGGAGACTACAGTTAGCATCAAGTCTGCCATGAATGAGCAGAACAAGGGCGAGATCGGAAAGCTGGCTGAGGAGCTTTCCTGAGAAAGTTTTTCACACGTAAATTTGTGCCTGCACAGTGTACCAAAGTACGAGGGACTGATGTAAGCAATACTGGAAGTACGCGGTACTGAAGTACCGGAAAATTTGTAGGCTACGGAAAGGCATAAGGATATTTATGGAATATAAGAAAAACGATCGTGTAACGCTGACCATAGAGGATATGGGAAGTGACGGAGAAGGAATCGGTAAAGTAGACGGTTTTACCCTCTTTATCAAAGATGCCGTTATCGGCGATCAGGTGGAAGCCAAGATCATAAAAAGTAAAAAGCACTACGCTTATGCCAGATTAGAGAAGGTGTTACAGCCTTCTCCTTTTCGTGTAGAACCGAAATGTGCATACCACAGACAGTGCGGCGGCTGCCAGCTGCAGGCAATCTCCTACTCTGAGCAGCTGCATTTCAAGGAACAGAAGATCCGCAACAATCTGATCCGGATCGGTGGGTTCGATGCGGAATACATTGATGAACGCATGCAGCCTATTGTAGGCATGGAGGAACCCTTCCACTATCGTAATAAAGCGCAGTACCCCATAGGAACTGATAGAGACGGTAATGTTATCACCGGTTTCTATGCCGGACGCACCCATACCATCATTGCCAATACAGACTGCGCCCTTGGTGCTTCTGAAAATCAGCAGATCCTCGAAACCATACTCTCCTATATGCGGAAAAATAAAGTAACTGCCTATGACGAAGTCACTGGCAAGGGTCTGGTACGTCATGTATTGATCAGGAAAGGCTTCACCAGTGGACAGTTGATGGTATGTCTGGTCATTAATAAGAAAATGACAAAAATGTCATACCCTATTGCCGGAGTACAGAAGAATACGAATGAGTTTTTACCAAATCAGGGAGAATTACTGGCTGCACTGGCAAAAATCCAAGGTATGACAAGTGTGTCAGTCAGTATCAATGCCGAGAAAACCAATGTGATCATGGGTACCATGATCCATAATCTCTGGGGTGAGAGCACCATTGAGGATACGATCCACGTAAGGGACATGCAGAAAGAAAATTACCCTTATACCGGAGATGCCCTGACCTTCAAGATATCTCCCCTCTCCTTCTATCAGGTGAATCCCGTACAGACAGAGAAGCTTTACAGTCTGGCTCTGGAATATGCGGGACTGACCGGAAAAGAGACGGTGTGGGATCTCTACTGCGGCATCGGAACCATTTCCCTCTTCCTGGCGGGCAAAGCCAAAAAGGTGTGTGGCGTGGAGATCATCCCCCAGGCCATCGACGATGCCAGAGAGAATGCGAAGAGAAACCATATTGAAAATGCCGAATTTTTTGTAGGTAAGGCGGAGGAAGTCCTGCCGGAGTTCTACGAAAAGGCAATGAAAGAGGTATCTTCCGACGAAATGCTCCACCCGGATGTCATCGTCGTGGATCCGCCAAGAAAAGGCTGTGACGATGCCTGCTTAAACACCATGCTCCGCATGCAGCCCGAACGCATCGTATACGTCAGCTGCGACTCCGCCACCCTCGCCAGAGACCTGAAGATCCTCTGCGATGGAGGCTATGAGATCCGAAAAGTCCGTGGTGTGGACCAGTTCGGCATGACGGTGCATGTGGAGACGGTAGTTCTTTTATCCCACAAAAAAGCCGACAGTTATATCCACATTGATGTGGAGTTTGGAGAGGGCGAGGGCAAGATTCCGGTAGATAGTATTGCTAAAAGAGCCGAAGCGTATAAGCCCAAAGAAAAAGTGACCTACAAAATGATTAAGGAGTACATAGAAGCGAAATACGGCTTCAAGGTACATACCGCATATATCGCAGAGGTAAAGCGAAATTTGGGATTGCCGATGTATGATGCTCCTAATGCGGTAGAAGAATTGAAACAGCCGAGGAAACATCCGACACCAGAAAAGGTAGAAGCAATCAAAGATGCACTTCGTTATTTTGCAGTGATATAAAACTTTACTTACAATCGAATATTTCTTACATAGCCGTTTATTCATTTATTTGAGTAAGCGGCTTTTTTCATCCCTATTTTTCGGAATAGGGATATTTTTTGTAGAAGGAGGAGGTTTATTTGAACACGCAAATCATCGCCATCGCCAACCAGAAAGGCGGCGTTGGCAAAACAACAACCTGTGCGAACTTGGGAATAGGTCTGGCACAGGCCGGAAAGAAAGTGCTTCTGATCGACGGGGACCCACAAGGAAGTCTGACAATCAGCTTGGGAAATCCGCAACCGGACAAGCTGCCATTTACACTGTCGGATGCAATGGGCAAAATTCTGATGGATCAGCCTATACGCCCCGGAGAAGGTATTCTGCATCATGCAGAAGGCGTTGACCTGATGCCTGCGGATATTCAGCTTTCCGGTATGGAGGTTTCTCTGGTAAACGCCATGAGCCGTGAAACGGTTTTACGGCAATATCTGGACACACTGAAGGGACAATATTCCCATATCCTGATTGACTGTCAGCCCTCGTTGGGGATGCTTACGGTCAATGCGCTGGCGGCCGCGAACAGGATCATAATTCCCGTTCAGGCAGAGTATCTGCCCGCCAAAGGACTGGAACAGCTTTTATCTACGGTCAGCAAGGTAAAACGGCAGATCAATCCAAAGCTCCAGATTGACGGTATACTGCTGACGATGGTGGATAACCGCACCAACTTTGCCAAAGAGATTGCTGCTTTGCTGCGGGACACCTATGGAAGTAAAATCAAAGTCTTTGGAACGGAGATTCCACACTCTGTCCGTGCAAAGGAAATTAGCGCAGAGGGAAAAAGCATTTTCGTCCATGACCCTGGCGGTAAGGTGGCAGAGGGGTATCGAAATCTGACGAAGGAGGTGTTGAAACTTGAAAAGCAGCGCGAAAAAAGTAGAACTGGCATCGGTAGATGATCTGTTTTCTACGGAGGAGAGCCGTGCCGATGCTCAGAGAGAAAAAGTAGTAGAAATCCCGCTGTCGGAACTGCACCCGTTCAAAGGGCATCCATTCAAAGTCAAGGATGACGAAGCCATGATGGAGACCGCAGACAGTATCAAGC
>OHSX01000630.1_pt1 | contig 14590 bp, 13 predicted proteins | sample 1578861 | NCBI WGS metagenome assembly OHSX01 (sample SAMEA3879530, study PRJEB24766) | human gut metagenome | biome: human-associated habitat; feature: feces | place: USA | collected 1985/1987 | reverse complement strand
TTTCCCACGCAGAAACGTTCAAACACCTGTTCGATCACAGCTTCCGAGGCGTTCTCACCGGTCAGGTCGCACAGGGCGGCCAGTGCGTCGTCCACACAGACGGAAACGGCATCCAGCCCAAAGCCGCCTGCGGCAGCATCCAGTGCACCGGCCACAGCGTCCCGCGCACGCAGTGCGGCGGAAAGCTGACGCTGGCCGGACAGACTGGCGGCATGGGGGTCGATCTGGCTGGTACCCAGCAGGCGAGCCACCGCAGCGGAGATCACCTTGCGGCTCTCCTCCTCCTGACAGCACACCGGCAGCACCATGGCAAAGCAGGGTGTAATCAACTCTGCGTCAAATTGCGTCGGTTTATCCTCTTTGTTGATAAGTGCAATGGCTGGGCGGCCTGTGCAACGCTGTGCAAGCTCCAGATCTTCCCGCGTGGGCGGCTCAGAGCCATCGAACACAGCCAGGATCAGGCCTGCCTCCTCCAGCTTTTTCCAGCTGCGGCGGATGCCCTCGGCTTCAATGGCATCTTCGGTCTCGCGCAGACCGGCGGTATCGAACAGATTCAGCTGGATATCCCCCAGCTGTACCGCCTGCTCCACCACGTCACGGGTGGTGCCAGCCACCGGCGTGACGATGGCCCTGTCGAACCCGGCCAGCAGGTTGAGCAGGGTGGATTTGCCCGCATTGGGCTTGCCCACGATGGCACAGTCCACACCCTCGCGGAGGACAGCGCCCGCATCGTAGCTCTGGATGAGGGCGTCCAGCTCCTGCTCTACCCCGCCTAAAACGTCGCAGAGATGGCTCTGGCTCAGTTCCGGGACATCTTCCTCAGGAAAATCCACCCAGGCGGCCAGATGGGCCTGCAAGGCCGTCAAAGCATCTTTCTGGGCCGCTATCTTCCGGGCCAGCGCACCGTTCAAGGAGGCATTTGCCAGCGCGGCCCCCTGTCGGCCATCGGCGGAGATGATGTCCATGACGGCTTCGGCCTGGGTCAGACTGAGCTTGCCGTTCAGGAAAGCACGGCGGGTGTACTCGCCGGGTACTGGGCGAGACAGGCTTCCACCAGCCGCCGGGCGACTGCACTGCCGCCGTGGCAGGAAAGCTCCACCACATCCTCGCCGGTGTAGCTGTGGGGCGCGCAGAAAAACAGCGCCACGCCCTCATCGAAAGCCTCTTCCCCCTCCACGAATGCACCGAACATGGCGGTATAGCCTTTGGCGTCCGCGACTTTTTTGGCTGGGTTGGCCGGACGGAACACCTTCGCTGCCACTTCATAGCTTTCCGGGCCGGACAGCCGCACGATGGCGATGCCGCCCGCACCCGGAGCGGTAGCAATGGCCGCAATGGTCGAATGCTGCATCTTCTCCCCTCCTTATGCGCAGATGAATACAGTATATTCTACCACGAACCGCCAAAAAAAGAAATATGCTGCGCAAAAAAGCGGCACACCGCCGGAGAGTCCGGCAGCGTACCGCTTTTGCATTTTATCCTCGGGTCTTCCCGGCAAGGCGATAGTGCTCTTCCTTTGCCAGATACATCCGTGTTTCGGCCGATTTGACAAGGACTTCCATGTCGATGCCGCCCGCGCTGTGAGTCGCTGTACCCACGGCCACCGAGTAACCGGCCTCGTCCACCTCCTGCACCAGCTTGTGGATGAGCGCGCGCATCTCTTCGGCGCTCTTGTCCATCGCAAAGGCCACGAACTCATCGCCGCCCACACGGTAGCTGTACTCTTCGCCGAAGATGTCCCGCACCTTGGCTGCCACGGTCTTGAGCATCTCGTCGCCTGCCGCGTGGCCCCGGGTGTTGTTCAGCTCATGCAGGCCGTTCACGTCCAGATAAACACAGCTCAGCGTGCTGCTGCAGTGCATCGGGTAGTCGTGCATCTGGCTCTCGTAGGCGTTGCGGTTTTTCAGGCCGACGTTCAAGTCCGTCTCCGCGATGCCCAGCAGCTTGTGCCGGATGGAAAAATTTTCGTGCATCGAAAGCATGATGAAGGTGGATATGATGCAGGACACCGCACCAAACACCATGCCGTCCAGAATATCAACTGGGAGCGTCTCTTTACTCTTGAACAAAAAGCAGGTCAGGATGAAAATACCATCGAAAAAGACGACATTCAAGATATGCTGGATGGGCCGCATGACAAAGAGCAGCGGCACTGCCAGCAAGAACGCAATAAAGCTCACCGTAGGAGTATCGGGAGAAGGATGGATGCCCAGATAGATGCCCAGCACATAGAGCAAAGCCTCAAAGGCGTACATCAGCCAGGTCAGCAGCAGGCCGTTTTTTCCCGGGAATGTCCGGTTGACCGCCTGCAGGCCCATGCACACGGCCAGCGCTATCATATAGGCCGGCATATTGGGCCGCAAAAATTCCAGAGCCCCAGACAGTATCCATAAAACTGTAAGAAACGCACAGGCTATCCCCAGGTAGGCCGTCACACGTTGGCGGTTGGAGCGCTGTATATCCGGCAGACAGGCTTTGTACTCCTCCCGTGACATCTCCGCATACAGCAGCCTTCGCAATGCTTCCATAGCCATCCTCTTTTCAAACCGCATTCGTCCCCGCACTGCACGAGGGCGCACTTTCCCCTTTATTCTGCGGGTTTTTCTTATTTTATCATGAAGCTCCCAAAAAGAAAATATCCAGCTCATCCCAGCGTTTATTTTCTATGATATGCTAAAAAGCGGTAATTAAATTTAGCTATATTACCCATTGATATTTCACTTTATTGTGCAGCAAAAAAGGGTGTGCAGCCCCTGAAAGACTGCACACCCCGTTGCGTATGAAAGAAAAATCAGAATGCGGCAATATCGGCCGTGGTGATAGCCTTGCCGGGCAGGGTGCGGCTGTCGGCATTCTCCGACAGGGCCAGCTTGCCCTCGCGCAGCAGCTTGACGGCCTTCTCGTGGTCAGCAGCGTTCCAGTTGTTGCCCACGAGCTTCCAGTTGTTGTCCACGTGCGGCTCGATGGTGCCGCCCTTGACGGTGCGGATGTACTCGCCCAGCAGTTCGCGGACGCCGCCCACATCGCCGCGCACGTCGATCTCCAGCAGCTTGGGCAGCTCGTCGCCCTCCTTGAAGATGTCAGCATAAGCCAGCAGCTGGGTGGTGGCACGGTAGTTGTTGACGGCCACCACGAAGCTGTCATCGTCCTCCACCGGACGGCCATCCATCCAGGTCAGGTTCTGGATGCGGTTGCCGGGCCGCTTGGAGATGTCGAGGTCATACTTGACGCCTGCAAAGGCATCGTACAGGTAATAGCGGACGGAAGAGTCGAATGCGATGGTCACATCGCCCGGCTCCCAGGTCTTGAAGAAGGCAGCAGACCACTCCATGAACTGACGCAGCTGCCAGCCGTTCATCTGCAGCTTGTACAGGGTGTTCTGGTAGGTGTAGATGCTTGCCATGTCGCACTTGCGGATGGTACCCTCGCGCATCTGGGAAGTCATGGAGGTCAGAGCCGTTGCGGCCACCTGAGCGTCGGTGTAGTACATCTGTACCTCGTTGATGAAGTCCAGCAGAGCGGTATCCTGCACCATGGCCTGCGGCAGGCAGTCGATCTCGTTTTCGGGGGCCAGATCACCGCCGACCAGCTGGCCGATGGGGGTCACGGCGTCGTCCTTAGCGCGCTGGTCGTACTCTGCCAGCAGAGCAGTCAGCTCGGGGTCGGGAGCGTAGTCCTTGATGGTCAGGTTCTCAGAGGTGCGGTCCTTCACCTTCCACTTGCCGTTCAGGCCGCGCTCCAGATAGACGTGGATGTCGGAGACGGTGGCACCGGCATTCTTGTTCTCGACCACCAGCACGCCGTTGATCATCTTGTTGGGGATGCTCTTGTGGCCGTGAGCGGCGACGATGACGTCGAACTCGGGGCAGGCATTTGCCAGGTCGGTGACGCCGGAGCCATAGACGCCATACTCATTGTCAACGTCCATATGCATAACGCCGATGATGACATCCACATCGTTCTTGATCTTATCAATGATCTTGCGGCTCTCGTCCACCGGGTTGGTAACAGTCCAGCCCTCGAGGTTCTTGGCGTCCCAGCGGGTGATGTTGGGAGTGACCATACCGATGACGCCGATCTTGACGCCGCCCTTTTTGATGATGGTGTAGCCGTCAGCCAGAGGCTTGCCTTCGGGGCTGTAGACGTTGCCGGTCAGCACCTTGGCCTTCTGCTGGGAGAGCACCTTTTCCAGCGTGGCCATGCCATAGTTGTACTCATGGTTGCCGGTGACGTAGACATCGTAGCCGATGGCGTTCTGAGCAGCGATCATGGGGTGGACATCGTCGTTCAGGAACAGCTCAGCGGAGTTTGCCTGAATGGTGTCGCCTGCATCCACGACCAGCGTGGTCTTGGTGCGGTTCTCCTTGATGGCAGTTGCCTGCTGGGCCACGCTGCCGGAGGCGTCGGCCTTGTTGGCGGCGTAATCCCAGGGGTCAAACTTACCGTGGGTATCGCTGGTGGCAAGGATCTGCAGGTCCATGCTCCACAGGTCTTTGATGCCGGCAGCGGAAGCCGCCGGGACCAGACCACTCATTGCGGCGGCGGTAGCCGATGCACCGGCCACGCGCAGGAAATTACGGCGGGAAATCTTATTCTGTTCCATAATAATTCCTCTCTTTTTTGCTTGGTATACACTCCGAAGTATTTGTAGCTCTAGTATAAGGCTTGTCGACATTGTTTTACAATGTGCAAGTAGGAGAAAAATTTCTTCCGGAATTGGACATATTCTCCAATTTTTCGATAAGAACGACTTTTCTTCCTAAATTATTTTTTCAGATTTGCTTTTCATCGTAAACCATCTTCATGCAAAAGATGTGTAAATTTATAGTGTTCCTCGTACAAAAAAAGACCCTCCCCTGCACGGCTTCCGCCATGCGGGGGAGGGTCTTATCCTTCAGCTTTTACAGCTCGATCTTGCCGAAGCTCAGATCAGCGAAGTCATCCACACGCTCAGTGCGCTTGGGTGCCACAGGGGCAGCATTCTCGGCATCGCGCGGGGTGTAGGTGCGCTCAGGCACATTGGAGCGGTAGCCGCCACGGCCGCCGCCATTGCGCGGGCCGCGGCCATTCCGGTCACCACGGCGCTCGCCGCCGCGATGATAGCCGCCGCTGCGGCCATTGCCGTTGCGGTCATGACCGCCGCGGGGTCCGCGGGGACGTGCATTTGCGCTCTCGGCCACAGCGTTGGGGTCGGTGGAGTAGATGACCACACGGCGGTCACGGCCCTCGCCCTTGCTCTCGCTGCGGACGCCCTCCATCTTGCTGATGGCAGAGTGGATGATGCGGCGCTCGTAGGGGTTCATGGGCTCCATGGCAAAGCTGCGGCCGGTGCGGCGCACCTTGGCACCGATGCGCTGTGCCAGTGCGGTCAGGTCGCTCTCGCGCTTGTCGCGGTAGCCGGCCACGTCGAGGCCCAGCTTGATGTAGTCGCCCTCGAGGCGGTTTGCCACGAGGCTTGCCAGATAGGACAGGCTCTCCATCGTCTCGCCGCGGCGGCCGATGAGGGCGCCCATCTTCTCGCCGTCCAGACGGATGATGGTAGCCTCACCCTTCTGCACAGCGCTGAACTTGACGTCCTGTACGCCCATCTTCTCGATGACATCCTTCAGGTAGTCCACAGCGGCCTTGACCTTGGCGTTCTCCTCGATGTTGATGGGGACTTCCACCTCTTCGCCCTCTGCGGCGGGAGCAGCCTGCTCTTCGGCAGGGGCAGCTTCCTCAGCGGGAGCAGCAGGCTCTTCCACAGCAGCGGGAGCTTCAGGGGCAGTCTCTTCGACGACAGGCTCAGCCGCCACAGGAGCAGCCTTCTCCTCCACAACGGGAGCGGGCTCCTCAACGGGGGCAGCAGGAGCTGCCGCAGGCTCGTCCGGCAGCTCGACGCTGACGCGGACCTTGGCGGGAGTGAGCTTCAGGCCCAGAAAACCGGTCTTCTGGGGCATTTCCAGCACTTCGTAGCTGACGTTGATGTCGTCCTTTTCCACGCCCAGCAGAGCGCAGGCGTTGGTGCGTGCTTCATCGACCGTCTTGCCGGTCGCTTCCTGCGTACGGATCATAACCGTCAATCCTCCTTTTTGTTCTGCAGCTCGCTCAGCGGGACAGTGCGCTCGTCCTTGTAGCGCTCAGCATCCTGCTGGCGGGCATACTCGAGGCGGCGCTTGTTCATCTCGCTGGCGGAGATGTTCTTTTCCACGACCTCACCGGTCTTCTCGTCCTGGACCTTGATGGTGGTGCTCTTCACGCCGCGCTTCTCTTCCTTCTTGCGGGAAGCGATCTCGGCCTTGACCTGCTCCTTCATCTTCTCGGGGTCATAGATCTTGCGCATGACCTGGGTCTGGACGGTCATCACGATGTTGGAAATGACGTAGTACAGAGAGAATGCGCAGGGAACGGTAAAGCAGAAGAAGACGTACATCAGAGGCATCATATACATGGTCAGCTTCATGCTGCCCTGCATCTCCTGGCCGGAGGCCTTCATGCTGATGTGGGTGGAGATGAACATGGTGACGACAGCCAGGATGGGGAAGATCAGCAGGGGCAGGTTGTCTGCTGCCAGGCTGTACTGCGGCACACGGGTCAGGTCGATGCCGAAGAAGTCCATGTGCTGGCCGAACTCAGTGATGGTGTTCAGCTGGTCTGCGGTGAACACAGAGGTGACGGTGGACTCACCGGCCAGCACCTGTGCGATGATATTGGTGTCGCGGGTCACCTGAGTGAAGCTGATGCCCAGAGCGGTCATGGCATCGCCTGCGGCGGTGATGGCGTCGGCGCCAATGTGGAAGATGCGCTGCAGCGGGCGGTACACGACCTCGATAACGCCGAACATGACGAGGAAGTTGACCAGCATGGGCATACAGCCGGCGGTGGGCTTATAGCCGTACTCCTGCTGGAGCTTGAGCAGCTCTTCCTGCTGCTTTTCGGGCTTGTCCTTGTACTTTTTCTGGATGTCGGCGATCATCGGCTGGAAAGCGGACATCTTGGCCATGCTCTTCTGCTGGTTGAGCTGCAGAGGGATGCTGATCAGGCGGATGACGATGGTGAAGATGATGATGTCCCAGCCGTAGTTCGGGATGAGGTTGTAGATCCACTCCATCACATAGCCGAGAGGTACACCGAGGATGTACAAAATATTCATGTCTCTGTCCATTCTGCCCCGCCTGTGGTGCGGGACGGTTATTTTTATCGTAGGACACGCCGCCCACAGTTCAGCACGTCACAAGAAGCAATTATAATAGCTTTTCCTCTCAGCCTTTCCTCGCCAGGGGAGGAGGCACGGCGAAGCCGTGACGGAGAGGTCTCCCCCGCTTCAGCGCTCTTCCAAAGAGCATCGACGAAGAGGTTTTCCACTTATTTTTCGTGTCTGGTGGAAAACAAAGCCGAGGCCGAGAGATGCCGGGCCGGATTTTTCCAGCGGCCCTTTTCCGGTACGGGGTCGTAGCCCCAGCGGCCCAGCGGATTGCACCGGGCGATGCGCCACGCCGTCAGCAGCAGCCCTTTGACGCAGCCGTGGGTGCGGATGGCCTCGATGCCGTACTGGCTGCAGGAGGGCGAAAAGCGGCAGTTCCGCCCCAGCCCCGGGCTGATGAACTTCTGGTAGAGCCGGATGAGCCCGCAGAGGGCTTTCTGAAAGATGCTCACGCCTCGGGCTTCCGGACCGGCGGCAGGGTGGCTGGGGGCTTTGCGCCCGGCTGCTTTGCCTTATCCGGCAGGCCGGCCTGAGCGAAGAGCTTTGCCACGATGGCGCTGAGCTGCCAGCTCTTGAGCCGGGGGGTCATGCCCCGGGCCACGAAAACGAGGTCGTAGCCGCCGATGTTGTAGTCGAGATGTTCGTCGATGGCGGCCTTCATAACACGGCGGGCGCGGTTGCGCTGCACGGCGTGGCCGATCTTTTTGGTGGCCGTCAGGCCCACCCGGGTGCGCTTGCTCCGCGTTTTGAGCACGTAGAGCACCAGCGCCTGGTTGACATAGGACTTGCCGCGGGCATACACGCGGCCAAACTCGCCGTTGCGGCGGATGGGACGATAGCGCATCCTGTGCGCCTCCCTTCAGGTGATGTGGGAGCACCGCCCGGAAAAAAGCAATGCTCAGTGTTCAGTATAGCAAAAAAACGCCGACATGAAAAGCTCATCCGGGCGTTTTCTCTGCCAAATCTTTGACAGTTTTTTTAGGCAATGCGACTATTCACCGCAGCTTTCCGGCCTTTTTTCCCGAATGCCGGGTAAAAAAATAAGACCGCCAATCCAATATCAGCGGCCTTTTTGCGCATATTCCATTCTGCGCCGGACCTGATGCATACTGCTCAGGATCAGACGGTCAGGCTCTTGCGGCCCTTAGCACGGCGTGCGTTGATGACCTTGCGGCCGTTCTTGGTGCTCATGCGGGTCAGGAAGCCATGAACTTCCTTGCGCTGACGCTTCTTGGGCTGAAAAGTTCTCTTCATGGTGTATTTCCTCCGTAAAAACTCGTCCCCGGTATGGGGTCTATTCTGGTCCCAAAATGGGGACAGGCTTGCAATTCAACAGTATATCGCACACTATGGCCTTCTGTCAAGCATTTTTTTCGCTTTCCTTCAAACTTTTTTGAAAAACCTCTGTGGAGAAACTTTCAACTTTTTCACCCATTTCCCGTGGAAAACTTTTTATCCACAATATCTTGTGGCTTTTCTCCGCATTGGACACAAGGCCATTTCCCAGACGCAGGTATGTCTTTTTTATGTATTATAAATTACCTTATATAATATAGACGCAGGGGGATTTTTGTGGTATACTAACCTGGTATCAGCAGCATTGTTGAAAACTTCAATGGAGTGGATGTACTATGGATTCTTTCAAGGACGTTTTAGAGGCTGCCCAGAGCTACTGCAAGGCGCAGATGGCGGAGCCGACGTATAATCTCTATATCGACGGACTGGAGCCGATCAGCTTTGAGGATTCCAGCCACATCACCCTTTCGGTGCGCAACGACTTCATCTGCAAGATCGTGACGGACCGTTATCTCGGCCTGCTCAAAGAGGCCTTCAAAACAGTGCTGGGCTTTGACGTGGACATCACCCTCGTCGTCCCCAGCACACCGCCCCACGAAGTGGTGCTGGCCCAGCAGTACGAGGCGAACCCCGCCTCCCCGCAGGGCAACTATGAATTCACCTTCGAGAACTTCATCAAAGGCCCATCCAACCAGTTTGCGTTTGCTGCGGCGCAGGCTGTTGCGGCCAACCCCTCCGGTGCTTACAACCCGCTGTTCATCTACGGCGGCTCGGGCCTCGGCAAGACCCATCTGCTGACGGCCATCCAGACCGAGATCAAGCGCACCCACCCCGACTTCGTCATCATGTATGTCACCTGTGAGCAGTTCACCAACGAGCTGATCGCGGCCATCCGCGCCGGCAGCACCGAGGACTTCCGGATGAAGTACCGCGTGGCCGACCTGCTGCTGGTGGACGACATCCAGTTCATCGCGGGCAAGGAGTCCACCCAGGAAGAATTCTTCCATACCTTCAACTCCCTCCACGATGCCCACAAGCAGATCGTCATCGCATCCGACCGCCCGGCCAAGGAGATCAAGAGCCTGGAAGAGCGTCTACGCACCCGCTTCGAGTGGGGCCTGACCGCCGACGTCCAGCCGCCGGATTTCGAGACCCGTGTGGCCATCGTCAAGCGCAAGGCAGAGCTTCTCCACCTCGATCTGCCCGAGGATGTGGCCGAGTTCATCGCCAACCATCTGAAAAATAACATCCGCCAGCTGGAAGGCGCGGTCAAAAAGCTCAACGCCTACTATATGCTCGAGGGCATCCAGCCGGTCATCAGCGTGGCACAGAATGCCATTAAGGACATCCTCAACGAGACCCAGCCCGTGCCTGTCACCATCGAGAAGATCGTGGGCGAAGTATCCCGCACCTTCAACGTCTCCCCTGCCGACATCCGCGGCACCAAGCGGAACGCCAATGTGGCCTCCGCCCGCCGTGTGGCCATCTACATCCTGCGCGAGGTCACCGGCATGAGCATGGAGGAGATCGGCCGGGAGTTCTCGGGTCGCGACCATTCCACCATCGTCTACTCCCTCAAGACCATGGAGCGGGACATGAAGAATGACCAGCACCTGCGGGAGACGGTGAGCGACATCATCAAGAATGTGAAGGCTTAACGCACCAGAGTCGGTGTAAAAGTCATACTCATTCAGGGGTCAAACCCCAAAATATGGGGAGAACGAGGAACAAAAAGGGGAAAATAGACCTAGATATTGTGGTGAAAGGCCGAAACTTTCCACTCTTTCCACATGGTTTTCAACATTCAACTTCCGTTTTTCACAGCGGATGTGGAAAGAACCACCGCTCTCCCCGATTCAACATTCCATTCACAGTTCCTCAACATCTCCGTGGAAAACCAAATCCCCGCATCCCGGCAAGGGTTTGCAGAGTTTTCCACATCTTCCCCACCCCCTACTACGATTACTACAACAAGTTCAATAAAGAAAACAGGTTTTTGCATCGGATCCCATGAGGAACGACAGCAAAACAGACGCAAAAAAAGGAGAGAAGAAGATTTGAACATCATCTGCGACAAAACTCTTCTGAGTGCAGCCATTGACGGCGTATCCAAAGCAGTCACTCTGCGCTCTACCATCCCGGTACTGGAGGGCATTTTACTGAAGGCAGAAGGCTTCCAGCTGACCCTTACCGGCTACGACCTCGAAATGGGCATCGTGACCACCATCGAAGCCAATGTCAAAGAACCCGGTGAGATCGTGCTGAATGCCAAGCTCCTCAGCAGCATGATCAGCCGGATGCCGGCAGGCCAGATCACGATCCAGTCTGCCGATAATGGCAAAACCACCATCCAGAGCGGCGTGGCACAGTTCGAGATCCAGTCCATGTCGGCCACCGATTTCCCCGAGCTGCCCAACACCGGTGCCGAGGAGACCCTGACCATCAAGACCGGCGTACTCCGCGATATGATCGACCGCACCCTCTACGCCGTCAGCCAGGATGAGAAAAAACCTGCGCATACCGGTGAACTTTTTGAAATAGAGCCGGATAAAATGACCATCGTTGCCCTGGACGGCTACCGTCTGGCCATCGTGGAGCGGCCCGTCACTGCCGTCAAGGACATCCGAATCATCGTCCCCAGCAAGACCATGACCGAAGTGTCTCATCTGCTGCCCAACGACGACGAAGAGCCGGTCCACATCTGTGCCAACCGCCGCTACGTCGTGTTCATGACCGCCGGCTACACCATCATGAGCCGCCTCATCGAGGGCGAGTTCCTCAACTATCACAATGTCATTCCGGCAGGCAGCCGCACCCGGGTGACCATCGACACCAAGGAGTTCATCGAGACCATCGAGCGCGCTTCTCTGATTATTACAGAGCGTTTAAAAAATCCCCTCCGCATCACTTTTACAGAGGGTAAAGTCGTCGTCCGCTGCCAGACCAATCTGGGCCGCGTCGTCGATGAGTTCAATGCCGAGTGCGAGGGCGACGAGGTAGAGATCGGCTTCAACAACCGCTACCTGTTGGACGCGCTGCGCAATGCCCGCACCGAGAAAGTGCGGATGGAGATCAGCGGCCCGCTGAGCCCGGTGAAAGTGCTGCCGGTGGAGGGCAATGACTTCCTGTATCTGGTCCTGCCCGTCCGCTTCAAAAACGACTGAGAGGCGTAATAAAATGCAAAAGATCCTCATCCATACCGAATTTATCAAGCTGGACGCCCTGCTGAAATATGCGGGCCTGTGCGAGACCGGCGGCGAAGCCAAGGAGCTCGTTCAGGGCGGGGCCGTGAAGGTCAACGGCGAAGTCTGCACCATGCGCGGCAAGAAGTGCCGCCCGGGCGATACCGTGGAGCTGGACGGCCAGACCATCGAGATCGGGATGGGCGGCTGATGCGGCTGCTCTCTCTCGAAGTCGAAAATTACCGGAACATCGCCTCGGCCAGCCTGACGCCGGGCCGGGAGCTGACTGTCATCTGCGGCAACAACGGCCAGGGCAAGACGAACCTCCTGGAAGCCATCTGGCTGCTTACCGGCGGCAAGAGCTTCCGGGGCGGCAAGGACGCAGAGCTGGTGCGCCGGGGCGAACCCTTCGCCGTACTCAAAGCGTCCACCCTCCGCGCACAGCAGGAAGAGCAGGAAAAGGAAGAGCCTAACCGCGTCCGCCTGACGGTGGGTGCGCCGGACTCTCCCCGCCCGGGCCGGACAGTCTCGGTGAACGGGGGCGCAGTCAAGCGGGCGGCCAGCCTTGCGGGCAGCTTTCCGGCGGTGGTTTTCGACCCCGGACACCTGAGTCTCGTGAAGGGCGCGCCGGAAGGACGGCGGAAATTTCTGGACGCTGCCCTCTGCCAGCTCTACCCCGGCTACCTGACCCTCTACCGCCGCTATGTCCGGGCCTTGCAGCAGAAAAACGCGCTGCTTCGGCGCTCTTCCAATGGCATTGAGCGGCCTTATGCTGAAAAGCGGGCCTTATTAGAAGTGCTGAATGTGGAGCTTGCCCAGCAGGGCGAGGCCATCCAGCAGCGGCGCAGAGCCTATCTCGCCGCTCTCTCCCCGCTGGCCTGTGCCAACTATGAGGAGCTTTCCCGCGGGGCGGAAACACTGAGTCTGCGGTATGCGGCCCAGTTCGAGCCGGGCGGTCTGGCCCAGCTTCTGCGGCAGAAAATGCCCGAAGAGCTGCGGGCCGGGCAGAGTCTCTGCGGCCCTCACCGGGAAGATCTGGACCTTCTTCTGGATGGTCAGCCTGCAAAAGTGTATGCGAGTCAGGGACAGCAGCGGAGCGTCGTGCTCAGCCTGAAAATGGCCGAAGCCGCCGCAGCTGCCTCCATCACGGGCGAACACCCGGTGATGCTGCTGGACGATGTGCTCAGCGAGCTGGACGATGGCCGCAAGCAGTATCTGCTCACCCGGATGCGGGAAAAACAGACCTTCGTGACCAGCTGCGACGACACCGCTTTCCTCAAAACGGACGGCGAGGTCTACCGTATGAACGGCGGCGTGCTGACGAAAGTGTGATGCAATGTATGTACACCTTGGCCGCGATTATGTCCTGAACGACCGGGACATCATCGGCATCTTCAATCTGGAAACGACGACCATCTCACCCCGGGGGCGGGAGTTTCTGAACTACGCCCAGAAAAACGGGGCGGTGGTGAGCCTGTCCGATGAGCTGCCCCAGAGCTATGTGCTGGCAGATTCGCCGGTGGATACGATCTATCTCTCGGAGCTGTCGCCTGCTGCGCTCAAACGGCGCACGGAGATGAAACTGGAATAAGCCAACCAGCGATTTATCGCTTTTACAAATAGTAACGAAAAAACGAAACAAAACAAAAGGGAGAAAGGAAATGGCAGAGGAAATCATTACCAGTACCAACGCAGAAACTGCGACGGACCATGAATACAACGCCAGCGAGATCCAGGTTCTGAAAGGCCTGGAGGCAGTGCGCAAGCGCCCCGGTATGTATATCGGCTCCACCGGCGAGCGCGGCCTGCACCATCTGGTGTACGAGATCGTGGACAACGCCATCGACGAGGCTCTGGCCGGTTACTGCGACCATATCGAGGTCAAGATCCTGAAGGGCGACATCATTCAGGTCACGGACAATGGCCGCGGCATCCCCGTGGACATCCAGGCTGATACCGGTCTGCCTGCCGTCACCGTCGTCTATACCATCCTCCACGCCGGCGGCAAGTTCGGCGGCGAGAACTCCGGCTACAAGGTGGCCGGCGGCCTGCACGGCGTCGGCGCGTCCGTCGTCAACGCCTGCTCGGAGTGGCTGACCGTCAACGTCCGCCGCGACGGCCGCGAGTACGAGCAGACCTTCCGCCGCGGCGACCCGGACGGCCCGCTGAAGTGCATCGGTACCGTGGACCCCAGTGTCACCGGCACCCGCGTCACCTTCAAGCCCGACCCGGAGATGTTCAAGGACACCACCGTCTACAACTTCGAAACGCTGGAAAAGCGTCTGCGGGAAGAGAGCTTCCTGAACGCCGGTGTCAAGATCACCCTGACCGACGAGCGCGAACTCTACACCCCCGTCCTCGAGGACGGCAAGGAGGGCGAGCCCACCTACCGCACCGAGGTCATGTGCTACGAGGGCGGCATCAAGAGCTTCGTCACCTATCTGGGCGAGAAGCGCGACCTCGAGGTGCTCCACCCCAACGTCATCTATCTCAAGGGTCAGACCGACCGGGGCATGGCAGAAATCGCCTTGCAGTATAATTCCAGCTACAATGAGCTGCTGCTGAGCTTCGCCAACAACGTCAACACCCCCGACGGCGGCACCCACGAAGAGGGCTTCCGCAGCAGCCTCACCCGCGTCTTCAACGATTATGGCCGCAGCCACGGTCTGCTGAAGGACAAGGACGAGAACCTTTCCGGCGCTGACGTCCGTGAGGGCCTCATCTGCGTTATCTCCGTCAAGCTGCAGGAGGCCGAGTTCGAGGGACAGACCAAGGCAAAGCTGGGCAATACGGAAATTCGCACCCTCGTCTCCAACATGGTCTACTCCAAGCTGATGGAGTTCTTCGAGGAGAACCCCGGCGTGGCCAAGGCTATCTTCGAAAAGGCCACCCAGGCCGCCCGCGCCCGCGCTGCCGCCAAGAAGGCCCG
>OHSX01000622.1_pt1 | contig 14725 bp, 20 predicted proteins | sample 1578861 | NCBI WGS metagenome assembly OHSX01 (sample SAMEA3879530, study PRJEB24766) | human gut metagenome | biome: human-associated habitat; feature: feces | place: USA | collected 1985/1987 | reverse complement strand
ACATTTTTAGAATGAAAGGGGGAGTTTATCGAATGCTTACTGATATGCAGGCACGACCGCACGGCGGAGGTCTGCCGTGCCGCCGTTGAAGAGGACGGCTGGCAGTTGGAGAACGTGCCCGAGGAGATGAAGACGCCGGAACTGTGCCGGAAGGCGCTGGAAACGGAAGCGGGATTCGGGAACGACTTCCACCGGGGGCTGGTCCAGCATATCCCGTCCCCGGAGGTGTGCATGGAGGTGCTGAAGGAGTGCCGGGAGAACAACCCGGAAGAACTCTACGGGGTGGCGGTGGCTATCCGCCCGGAGGTGATGAACGGCGAAATGGCGGACTTCCTGCTGCCGCTGGACGGCAGGTGCATCAGCATCCTGCCCGTACACCTGCAAACGCCGGAGCGGGTGCGGGTGGCGGTGGAAACATCGGGGATGTCCGCCGTCGGGCGTGGCGGAGTGCCGAAAAGCCTGCTCACGCCCGAGGTGTATGTCAGGTGCGCCGCCCACAGCCGGGAGTCGCTGATGATGATCCCGTGGGCGGAACGCTCGCCGGAGGTCTGCCTGATGGCGAAGACGCTGTACCCGGACTGGGTGAGGAATCACCCGGAGTTCGTGCCGGAGAGCGTGCGTAACCAAGACAGCATCTACACGCTGAACAGCCTGATGGAAAGCCTGACGGGGGAAAAGTTCAGCTACCGGCAAATGACGGACTTCTACAACGGGAAGCCGCTGAATGTGAAACGGATGGAGACGCCGGACGGCGTGCAGAAGGACAAGGCGGTGAAGTTCGACAAGGAGACGGGGAAGTTCTCCTTCTCCGACATCCGGCAGGAGCGGAAACGGGGATTGAAGATGTAGCGTGAGCCGGACGAAATGGAAAGCATCCTTCGGGATGCTTTTTTCATATCCGCCCTATCGTCTTCCGGTTTCTTTTGCTTCTTGTTCTTTTTCCGCCCCGCTCACGAAAGAAAAGAAGTGCAAAAAGGATAGCGAGCAAAAAAGGGGACGCTTAAAGCATCCCCTCGTCCATGTAGCTGAGGTAGGTGTCCTCGGTCAGTATGATGTGGTCCAAAAGCTGTATGCCGATTGCCTCGCAGCCTTTCTTCAACTGGCTGGTCAGGTTGTTGTCCGGCGTGCTCGCCACGGTCGAGCCGGAAGGGTGGTTGTGCGAGAGGATGATTCCCGAAGCATGGGAAACGAGAGCCGTCTGAAGAACGATGCGTATGTCCACCACCGTACAGTCTATCCCGCTGCGTGAGATGCACGAAACGCCCAGCAGCTTGCCTGCCCGGTTCAGGTACATCGCCCAGCACTCCTCGTGGTGCTGCATACAGTCCTCGTAGAAGGTCTTGAGGATGTCGTAAGACTCCTTGGAAGAGTGGATTTTAATTCTCTTGGATGCGTCAGCATCCTTGTAACTTACGGTGATTTGAGGAAAAGACAGTGTATTCATAATGCAAAAAATTAAAAGTGAAACATTTATTTTTTGCTTTGGGGCACGGGGAAAGAACGGACTTCATGCAAGGCTTTTGCGTGGAATACGACCCGAAGGTGTGGAGATTGTGCGCAAAACCGTCAGGTTCAGCCTTGCTACTTGTCCGTTTTTCCCCGTAGATTTGCTAAAAAAATGAGTGTGGAGCTTGGCTAAAAATCCGGTAGGTCAAGGGGTTTCTTTTTGCTTCTTTGTCTTTGTCCGCATCCGGCTCACCGAAAGAAAAAGAAGTGCGTCCGAAATGTCGGGTCAATCCTTTCCCACGGGCGGGTAAAAATAGAAGTCCGGGCGGATCGCTACCCGTCCCGGACTTCCGGCGATGAAACACAAGGGGGGATGTTATGGCTTGATTTCCCCCGTTGCGATTAAATTCCCGTCCGAATAATACGCTATCTTCCCGTAGGTAAATCCCATGTCGGGAATGGCTACGAGAGCGATATAGTCCGAATACTCCCTGCCTTTGAGGTTCTTCCCGACAAGGTTGTTGAATATCATGGGGATGCTGCAACCGTCCTCGCTGTAAAGGACGGTTTTCCCGTTCTGTCTGATTTCCTGCTTCATTGTTATCAAAATTTGAAAGTTGAAAAATCGGTTTCTTTGCTATCTTTCTTTTTCGCTACGGCTCACGAAAGAAAGTAGCGGGCGGAAAATCCGCCCTTACGGGGCTACCTGCGGTTATAGCATACGTTCGCGAACTTCTTTTTCTGCTCTACTGCCCGTTTGAGGGTGTAGAACGTGCCGCCTATGGCTACCGTATCGTAATAGACCATCAGAAAAGCGGAGTTTTCCAAAAGGTAGTCGTTACGGCGCAGGAAACAGCCCTCGGTATATCCGTCCTGCAAGGTTACCACTTCATCGGCTTGCGCCAAAATGGTGTCGTAACGCTGCTTGTCGGCTTGGGTGTACCGTTCGGCTTGTCCCTTGAAGGGGACAACGCATTTCAGACGGATATGCGGGTATCTCTTTTTGAGGTTCAATACTTCTTCTGCTGCGATAAGGTCGAAGCCCTCGCACATTCCCGACAAAAAGGTGTCGTAGCCTTTTTTGATGCAATAACTTTCGATGGCTGCGAACGTGTCGAACGCCACCTCCCTGAAGAGTTTCTCACGGTCTGCCGTGAACTTGGCTATACGGTTGGTGCGGTGTCCCGAAAAGGCTACCGTCTTTTCTTTGGTAACGGGTGTTCCGTTTTCTGTCCATGTCCTTGTTTCCATATTGGTAAATATTAGAATATTAAAAGAATGATTATCAGTACGAACACGAAGCCGACAAACAGCCGCCACGCAAGGGCGAAAACAAGCCGTGCCACGAAGTAAAACAGAGCCACGACAAGCAACAAGGCGAAAAGCTGCCCTGCGGCGGTGGTAAGGAAATAAGCCGCCGAAGCCCAAAGGATTAGGCGGTATATCAGTTTGTAAACAAATGCCGTTTTCATGTTCTTGGGTATTGTCGGGCGGATTGCTCCGCCCGTGGTTCTTTAACAGTTCCCTTACGGGATATAGCGGTTATCAGCCAACAGCCGGAACGTGTCGTAATCAGCCGTTCCCCGATAACTTAGGGACAGTTCAAAGGAGAGGTGTCCTTTTTCTATGTAGAAAGTGAAGCGCAAGCCGTTGCGGGTTATCGTCCCTTTCGCATAGTTTCTACGTTCCCAGCTTACGGGTTCGTTCTCGATACTTTTCAAGAAGTCGGCTACCTTTTTCGAATTCTCCGCATTTTCCTGCTCCACCTGCCTGTATATCTGCGTGCAGTAGTTTATCCAATCGTTTATTTTCTTGGCGGTGAACACGCCGATATTGCACGGCTTTTCGTATTGGCTGCCCGCCCTTTCGATGTCGTAGCGGTTGACATATTCAAAGTGTTCCATGTCGGCGGCTATCTTGTACTTGTTCTCTTTGTTTATCTTGTACACATGAAAACGGATGCCGTTGTACGTGAACTCTATGCGCACGCCGTAAAATGCGGGGTATTCACCGCTTACCACGTGGTAGCCGTATTCCGCTTGGGGCATGTACTTCCTTATCTCCTGCATGAGTGGAGACAGCTCTTTTTTTGCCTGTTCCACCTTCTCGGTAAACATAACTTTTATGTTTAACCCGTTAAATTCCTTTTCCGATAATGTTTTCATCGTCTTATGTCTTTAGTGGGGCGGACTGCTCCGCCCGTTGGTTGAAACTCTTGTTCTTTGCTGTCCCGCTTAGGCTGCTGCGGGTTCGTTTATCGGTTCGGTTACCTTGTCGGCAATCATCTTCGCCGCCTTGTTCACGTCCCCCAATATCTCCACCAAAAAGGCGGGTTCTTCCTTTAGCTTGGTGAGCCAGTGTTTCAGATAGGCGGCGTTGTTCTCCTGCGGTGCGGCTGCGTAGCCGAAGAACGCACCGCAAAGGGCTGCGGTAAGTTCGGCGACAAGTTCTTCACGGGCGTAGAGCGCATCCCCGAAGAAGCTGCCGAACGTGCGGTTCAGCCGTTGGGGGCTTCCCGTGCTGTGCGCCATCTCGTGCAGAAGCGTGCCGTAATATTCCGCTCCCTGCGGGAACTGCTCACGCTGCGGGCAAACGATATGGTCGGAAGAGGGCGAATAGTAGGCACTGTCCGAATACTGCACCTTGATGGGGCAATACCAATTTTGCAGATAGACAAGCTCGTCCAACGCCTCGTAAATCATCCCGTCCGAACAGTCTTCGGGCTGCTCCCCCTTCTTCATGCGCTCGTAGCGTTCGGGCTGCTTTTCGGCAAAATCGGTCTGGTCGATGTTGAAGACATTGTAATACTTCATCTGCGGGATGACCTTGTAATTTTCCTGCTCGGTTGCGGGCAGCTTGCGGTATTCCTCGTACTTGATTGTCTTTTTCGTTTCCTTGTGTACCACGAACTTAAACCAATAATAGACGGGAAACGAGCGTGCGCCCTTGCAAACACTTAAATCCTCTTCCTTCGCTTGGTTGAACGTGAGGAACACGGGCAAAGTGAATTTCATGAACTCGGTGTAGAACAATAACATCAAGACATTTCCGCCGTTATAGACTGTCCCTCTGATGTTGCGGGGCAAACCTTGTTCAAGGCTCGCAATCCACGGTTTTTGCCAATCCGTTTTCAAGCACTCGATTTTCTTGATTAACAAATCGGTGAACATCGGTGCAATCTTTTCGATGGTGCTGTTCGTTGTTGCCATAACTCACAAATTTTAATCGTTATTACTCTGTTTTCATCGCTTGTCGCCCCAACCAATTTTTTTCCCTTGGCTGATTGGGAAGAACATTGACCATCATTGATAGCGGAAAAGGTGAATTGCAACCATCTGAAAAAATGGTAAATACTACCCGCAGGGTGGAGATTTGGCATTTTTTGCGGATTTGCTTTCACCTCCGCCTACCTTCGTCAATGTTTTTCCAATCAGCTTAGGGAAAAAATGCCCTGTCAGTCTATTCCAGTCAATGGTAAGTTACTTGCCGGATGCGGGAAAAAGAAGCCATCCGGAGAGCCGGGAACGCCCGTTTCCCAAGGCAAGGAGATACGGGCGGGAGAATACAATGGGAGGACGGTCAGCTTCCGGCTGCCGGACAAACGCCGGGGAACTCTTTCGGACGGCACGGGGCACGGGAAGTTTCGGCGAACAGCCGAAGCCCCGTGTGACGGTACGGACGGACGTGTTCCGTTTGTCCTTCCGCCCGATGTCCGGCTTCGGCCATGCAGCCTGCCGAAGTGGTCGGAAACGGACGCCGGGACGGGACAGCCCGTGCGCCAAGGTTTAAGCGCAAGACAGTGGAATCCCTTCCACCCACGTTAGGGATTGCAGGGGAAAGCCCACAGCATAGCGAGGACTTGCAACGGAAAGCCCGACCCGAAGGGGAACGCCCAAACAACCGCCCGCAGAACTGCTTTTAAGCATACCTTGAAAAAAGGAAGACCGAATATTCCGAAGTTTCGCCCTTATGATATATATTTGTAATTGAGCGAAGATATACAGCGGAAAACGTATATAATTACATATTATCAACGGAAAAAAGACTATATGAATTACAAAGTAATGCTCGCTAAGGTTCTTTCAGAGAAAGAACTTGCAGATATGGATATAAAGAAAATCAAGGAGGACGATGCTCTCCTCGAAGAGCTAATTCGTAAAGAATATGCTTTGGTTGTGGATTGGAGCGGAGAAGAAGGAAATAATTATTTATTCAATTTCTTTAATCAAAGAACTGTTTCTCTATTGGGTAGGCAGTTAGATATATCAAGCAATGAAGTATATCAGCAATTTGACAAAGATATAGATACACCTAAAAGAGGTGATTTCGTGCCTTTTGCACTTGAATACTTTGACAAACATCTTAAATCAAATGGTTTGAGAGTTGTTTTGTTGGATATGGGTAATGATACATATTATATATTTGTCGCACCTAAAACGGATGCTGATAGATTAACGAAAATAAAATCGACTTTCTGGAAGTTCAAATTAGTTTCTTTCCAAAATAAAACTCCGCTTTATGTCGCAAATTGTCCGAAATGTGGCAATATACAATTTTTCGGGTTAGACACAGACATAGACGAAAAAAATCTGGCAGGAAAAAGTTGTAGTGATTGCGGAACATTATTTTGGGATGATAATGGAAATGAAATGGTGGAAATAGAAAAATACTATTAATAACTCGTTAATAATAAGCGGATAAATTTCTCTTAATAGAGTCGATTATCCACCGAATGTTATCTATTTAATAATAAGCATAAAACTATGAGATTCTTAAAAATTATGGGAATATTTACTTCTATCTTAAGTTTATTGAGTTGCGGGCATGGGAATAAACGAGTGACGCAAAACGACGGTATAAACTCCAATATCCCGGTTGCTGCCCGGATTACGATAGACAAACTGCCGGATGTATTGAGAAACGTGCAGGCAGGAAATACTGATTATGATTTTATAGGTATTTGTTCCAATGGTGTGGACTGCATCTACTTTGTGCTGGAGAACGGAAAGTTTTACATAGATTTTGAAGCTATGGGTAAAGAGCAGCTTCCCTACATAGATACCTTGAAACAGTTCGCAAAGGAACATAATTATCCTATTGTCGAAACAACCTATAACAATACTCCGGTCGATTACGAGCATCTGAAATACGCTCCCGTCCTTAGCCTGAAAGTCCATGCTGACATAGACAGTATCGTAAAGGTCGGAAGCCAGATTGAGCATACCATTTTCAGGAACAATGAGCGAACCGTTTACGAAATAGTGCCTTGATTTTGCCAATAAATACATTAAGATTTAGATAACAAACAGCACTGCCGCTTAAAGCGAAACGCTGCCAAGCATCATCTACATAAAAATATGAGAACATTCGCCATAATCCTGCTTTTAGCAAGCCTGTTTGCCGCAAGTTGCGGAGAGCCGCCCATGCCACCGAGCGACGAGGAAATGATACGCCACTTTACCACGCACGAGGCGGCGTTCCGCAAGGTGTACGAAATCATGGCAGAGAGTTCAGAAGGCAGTTTCCACTATCCGCCGCTTTCTCCGGAAGAGGTCATTATACTTGATTCAACAGAGCAAAGCGATACATCCCATGAAACGAATGACGAACAAGACCTCCCGGTATATGGGCTGCTGAAGCCAGACCGAATACAGCTCGATTCCTTGTTGTCAGAGATTGGATGCGGTCTTGTCCTTGTTGACCGCAGGGAATGGGAAACGGCGGATTCGGTATATGTGAGCCTCGTTATGCCGTACTATTCCCACGGCATCGTGGACGCAGGAACATCCAAGAGTTTCGTTTACGATCCCGGATTGAGAAGCCGCCGGAATATCCGTATCACCGAACACGGCGACCTGAACGAGATCTACCGCAGGACGTACAACGACACCACGTTGTACAAGCTTGTCAAGGAAGGCTGGTACATCGAGTTAGACCATTCACGATAACCTGCAAAGAGGGACGCATGAGGATATTCCAATACATGCGCCGATTCTTCCAGATGATGGCAAGGATGCGTAAGGTCATCCATATCGTTTCTATGACCTGTCGGCATGAACAACGCAAGAACGGGCTGGTTCCGGTGGAATCCTACAAACGGGAAACAGACCGGAATCTCTGGATACGCAGCATAGGAACCCGTCATTCCACACGGTACAGCATCGTTCTTTTTACAGCTGGATGATGGTATTGCAGCCGCCCTTTGGACTTCCCGATCTGAATGACATTCCGGGGACACCAGTGTACGCAAGCATGGCAAGCCTCGCAACCGATTCCCCACCGGGGCACTCCGTTTTTCAGCGTAATATTGTTCACGGGACATACACGTTCGCAGACACCACATCCCATACAACCATTTTCCAAGGAGAAGTTCAAGTGCGAGCGACTGAAAAAGGCATTGAACAGCCCTTTGTGCAACAGATCCGATAACCTGCAATACGGGAAAGGCTTTTTCCGTTTGCCTTTTTTCAAGTCATCGATTATTCGTGAAGTGTAAAGCTCCGCCCGTTCCAGTATCTTCGTCCTCCTTACTGAAGATACCTCGTATTCCTTCAGGCAGTTCCCTACGGTGGGCAGGTTGTAGCCATAGTCCAGACGCACGCCTTTGCCGGACATGATTTTGTCCACAACGGACACCGCACAGCCCTTGTACGTGTAATATGTGCCTATGGAGAAATAGTACACGCCTTTCCTGAACGGATAACTTTCCAAGAACCGGCGGACAATGCCGGGCAGTCCGCCCATATATACGGGGAATATAAAACCTACGATTCGGGAGTCCGATGCGGTGATTCCAGCTGACGGTGTCATTCTGAACAGACCGGCTCCTCCAAAAGCCGCCGCAATATCCTGCGACAATTTCAGGCTGTTGCCTGTGGCGGAGAAATAATAGATGGATATTTCTTTGTCGTTTGCCGTTTTGCTTTTATAGTCCATAACATTTATTTTTGCGACAGCAAAGTTAATAGGTCTCTTAAAAAAAAAGAAGAACTGTCTTGGTTATCAGTAACTTAGATTTAGGTTAGTTTTCCTGTATATCAATTTGTTGGATAAAAGAAAAATGAGAAAAAAGTTAGATTACGATTATTGTTCTGCTTCCCCTATACTGGAATGGCTGGGTGACAAATGGGCTTTAGTTGTCTTATTGAAGCTACATGAGAATGAAGTAATACGTTTCAATGAACTATACAAAACAATCCCCTCTATATCGGAAAAGATGCTATCTACTGTTTTGCGGTCATTGGTAACGGACGGATTGGTAAATAGAAAAATATATCCCACAGTTCCACCCAAAGTGGAATATTATGTATCTGAATTTGGAGAAACTTTAATCCCTTATTTAGAGCAGTTGAAACAATGGGGGCAAGAAAATTTTGAAACGATAATGGAAAATAGACGGAAAAATAAATATTGAAATTTAGTGCAAGGTACAAGTATATATCTATATATAGCTTGCACCTTGCACTAACCTTAGAATGTTTATTTTCAATGATTTGCATAATCCAAAAATAATGCGGACATCTGAACCCAAGATGTTGGCAGACAGACACCGGACAACAGCAGACAGTTTTTAAGGACTAAAAGCGTGATGGATGCAAAGCCAAAATTTCAGAAAGTGCTGATATTTAGGAATAAATAACGCTTAATTTATAATCCAAGCGGCACGATGCCTGTTCTCCTGAATCGCCCGGATACGGCTGCCGGAATCGAGCCTGTACATGAAGCCCGCCAAGTTCCCGCTCTCGTACAAGCCCATGCCGATGGTCAGGCGGCTGTTGAAGTCGGTCTGGCTGACGACGTACCAGCCGCACCGGGCGAAATGCTCCTCGTAGCCGGAACGGGTCTCCAGCAGGAAATAGAACTTGCCGTCGTCCTCGAAACGGATGACGTACTCGCAACGCAGGCGGCGTGCGATCTTGCCCAAGATGCGGCTCTCCTCCTCGATGACCGCAGGAGTGGCAAGGAAGGTGTATTAAGCGATAAAGACAGCCTCGTCCATAGTGATGATGTTTGGTCGGTTACAAATATGCGAAATGTCCGGCACACGGCAAACGGAAGGGGCGGAAAATATGCGGAAGGGCGTGCGGATATGTAGAGCTTCTCCCTGCTTTTCACCGCCCGGAACGTGACAAGGCTACAAACGTGAAGCAAAACGAGGACAAGCAGTACGGTTTTGATACACGGACATATACAGACCGGTATATTTGCAGGGAAGTATAACAATAAAAACGTATCGGGACAATGGAAATAGTAAGCATCGAGAAAAAGACCTTCGAGGAGATGAAGGAACGGTTCGGCAGCTTCTCGCAGCACGTGAGGGAGCTTTGCGCCCGCTACCGCCCGCCCGAAAAGATGAACTGGATGGACGGGGCGGACGTGTGTGAGAAACTGGGCATCAGCAAGCGGACGTTGCAGACCTACCGTGACCGGGGGCTGCTGCCGTACAGCCAGATCAACCACAAGATTTACTACCGGACGGAGGACGTGGAGGCGTTCGTGGAAGCCATGAGCCGGGAAATGACGGAGGACGAGTGAGATGGAAGTGATCACAAGGGACACGGAAGAGGTACGGGCGTACTTCGAGGCGTTGGAAGAGGGAATGAGGTACATCGACACGGTGACGGCGCACTTCCGCCCGGCGATGAACGGCGAGGTCTATCTCACGGGCGAGGACGTGTGCAGGCTGCTGCACATCACGCCGAGAACGTTGCAGGATTACCGCACGCAACGGCTGATCCCGTACATATCGCTGCCGGGCAAGACGCTCTACCGCCAGTCGGATCTGCTGCGTATGCTGGAGGAGAACTACGTGGACATGCGCCCAAAGCGCAAACGGGGGAAAAGTCCAACATAAACGCACGGGGGTGTGCATCGGGAAATGCAGCAAAGGCAGGGACACCGCATCGGAAGTTCCTGCCTTTGCCGCATTCTGCACCGGGGGAAGGCGTCAAGCCGTTTCCCGGAGGGAGCGGCGCACCCGCTTCCCGTCCTGTTTCCTGTCCTTCTTCTCCAGCACGCTCCGCTGCATGGCGGCGAGGTTGCCGGAGATCGCCCGGAAATCGGAGCTTACCATCCTGTTGGTCACCTCGGCGTAGATCTGGGTCGTGGAAATGTGCTTGTGCCCGAGTATCTTGGAGAGCGCCTCGATGGTGCCGCCGTTGCAGAGATAGATGGTCGTGGCGAAGGTGTGGCGGCTTAGGTGGAAGCCGATCTCCTTGTGGATGCCGCAGGCTTTGGCTATCTGTTTGAGGTGCCTGTTGCACACGCTGTTGCTGGGCATGGGAAACACGAGGTCGCCTCCGGCAAGCCCTTTGTAACGTTCTATCAGCTCCTTGGCAATCTCCATAAGGGGGACGTTGCTCGACACACGGGTCTTGGTGCGCCGGGTGATGATCCATTCCTCGCCGTCGAAGTCCATGCGCTGTATCTTGTCATGGGTGAGCGTCTTTATGTCAATGTAGCTAAGCCCGGTGAAACACCCGAAGAGGAACATGTCCCGCACGAGGCTGGTCTGTTTCTTGACGAACACGGCGTTAGCCAAGGTGCGCAGCTCCTCTTCCGTGAGATAGCCCCGGTCGGTCTCCTGCATCTCAAGGCTGTACTCGCCGAAGGGGTCGGTGCGGACGATTCCACGCCGCCACGCCTTGTCGGTCAGGCTGAGCAGGGGCATGGTGTATATCCAGAGGGTGTTGGCGCTCAATCCCTTCTCCACCCGCAGGTACTTGTCGAAATCGGTGATGATCTCCTTGGTCAGCTCCTTGTAAGCCATGTCGGTGCGCTTCTTCTTCTCCCAAAGGAAGGTCTTGAAATGGTTGTAAACAGCCAGATACTTGTTGTATGTGGACTTGGCTCGCTGCCCTTTCTCGACCATCGCCTCAAACTCCCGGTTCATGTTCCCGAAGTCTTTGAGGATGCAGTTCTCCATCACGCCGACACCGAGGAAGGCGTTGCGCAGCTTCTCGGCGGTGACGAAATCCTCTTCCCGGAGGATGCGGTGGTAGTGGTTGGTGAGCCGGGCGGAGACCTCCTTCAGTTGCCCGTTTATCTCGTTTGCCTCTGCGGACTTGCCTTTCGCCTTGCCGTTCTCCCAGAGGTCGGGGGTGACGAACAGCTTGGTTCCCACTGCCTTGTCATCGCCGTCAACGGAGATTTTCACCATGATGGGGGCTTTTCCGTCCCGGTTTCTCACTGCGGATCTCTTGATGTAGAACGAGGTCGCAAACGTACTTCTCTTTGTTTCCATAACTCTAAAATTTTCGTTTCTAAAGGTAGTTACTTATTTCTTACCAAGAGCTATGCAAAACAAGGCAAAGCAATGAAACAGAACTTGTTATGCTGTATATACCCCGTTTCGGAACCGGTAGCTGTTTAGTAGCCGAACTTTGTCCGAAAGGGGTGTTTTCAGGCATTTTATGCCGGAGTCCGTTTCCACCCGCTCTGCATACAAGATGCTGACCTGCATTTATTTATGTAGAACTTTGCTTTTCTTTGCGCCTTATGCCGATTTTTTACGGAAAAAGAAGCGATTCATTCAACTGTCCTTTCCACAATCTCCATCACTACATGGCTTGACTCCAACCAGAGCCAATACCACAGCCAAAGCATAATCCCACCCAACCAAACAAAAGCCACATCAATATAGTACAAATTTAATATCCTGCTAACCAATACACATAAGAGTTCTCCGCAAAGCACATAGGCAGCAACCATAGTAACAAGCTGGTCATTGGCAACAGTTATCAAAACCAGAATGCCTATAACGGGAAGAAGGGAAATACAATCAATTAGAAGTTGTTGTTTGTCATTCATAATACAATAGGGATTAGAATACAAATATAAACATTATTTTGTATAAAACAACCCTCTATAATAGGAATTTCTGACAAAAAAGAAACGAACTATTATTACAATATAAACAAAAAGAGCGACTATTCAGCCGCCCCTTTCGCATTAACGAGATAGACATAAAAGTATCTCAAATCATCTCTGTAGATGGATGCCGAACCACTACAGAGTTTCCATTCATTCTACAGTTTCTCCTTTTTCATTCAGAAGTACCGTCACTTCTTCAGTGGATTGATTTTCCTTGGTGATGGTCAACACAACCTTATAAATCTTACCGGTTTCTTTCTCGGAAATGAAAGCCTCCTTTATTACAGCCCCCTCATAGTCCTTAGCCAAGACATTCATAACTGCCTGAGGCAAGTCTTTTACTTCCACTTTTGTGAACTCATCCTGAGGATTTTGCTGAGTTTGCTCTACAGACTGTGTTCCAGAAACCACGTAAGCAAATGCTACTGAACTGCCTAATCCCATAACCATTGCTAATGCTACCAATACTTTTTTCATAATCGTAAGTTTTAAGTAAATAAATATAGTTTTTGTATTAACTATAGGACAAACGATATGCCATGATGTACATCAGTACATAATACATTATACATCAGCATATTATAAAAACAAGAAGGAATAATTATGTGTGGAAATATGTGGAACTGAGTACCACACATGGGGAATAATTACACAATATGGATTACTTAATTCCTGGGAAATGGAACAAGGCAGCTGAATAAGCTGCCCCTTCTATAAAACAGTCAACAAACAGACATTCACTAATCAAATGACATAAACATAAGCATAAATAACCTGGCTAAAGCCATAGCAAATGCAATTACCATATAAATTACTTTTTTCATAACTAATAATTTGGTTAAACACATATTTCCATCGCACGTTCAACAACGTACTCTTATCTCCGACAAAACCTCAGCCGCATAAAAGCTGAGGTCCAGCATGTTCCTTTCAATATCTACAATCAATTAGAGCACACAATGTTGGAACATTCTGTAAATCCAGTATAAAGAAACTGCAATGGCTGAAAGAAGGACTATACTAACACTATACACCGGATTCTACTATAAAGACAAATGTGTTTCTGAAATTCCCTACGTGATTTGAGGGAATTTTTATAAAAGAAAAGGCACGCAAACGAAAAAGCCCCGACATGTCATATACAAGGTATGAATTGTTACTGAAATATGAACAAAGGAAAAGGCAACTTATTGGGCTACCTTTCCTTTTATATAATCTATTCCCTCATTCCCCATACCTTTTTTCCAGATATTATATGTAATATATGATAAATAATCACAGTTTTCATTTATAATATTTTTATCAATACTGAACTCATTACATCTTAAAGCCTCACTGGATTTGCAATGCCTTTCAATACCTTTTTTCTTATACAAACAACATATCCTCTCGCTCGTATAATAATTCGTTTTATAATATTTACATAAGAAACAATTTCTCACATTTTCATAATTTTTATAGGCAATTACCCAACCAAAAGTCAAAGGATCTATAGTACGATTAGTATAATAATCGAATGTAATCTCAAATATAGCAGATGAATATCGATGGGTATATTCATTACAACTAATACGCTTATATAAACCTTTCATTGATTCTAATAATACGAATTTATTGAGTTGCATCCCACATGTTCTAGTAATCCCATCTTTACGCCTAAAATTATAAAACATTGTTGTTTCATCTTCTGAAATTATTCCATTTCTTATAATATCGTCTAATTCATATTCGGAGCTTAGAGCAACTTCAATAATACGCATCCCAGATTCTATCTTCTCCTTCTCACATTGATGTGAAACTAAAATCTCAATAAAAATAGGCTCATGTCTATTTTCAGAATCAGAAAGAAGTAAATCAGCCCGGAAACCTTTATATGTTTTTTCTCGAGTGATTACATTGTAATAATTCTTTAAGTTAAAAGATCGGCTCGATTTTTTCTCACAATAAGAAGTATAGTCATCATGATTCCATAGACAATGTTCAAAATTAGAGCATCTATCTTTTGTTCTAAAAGAGATATTTAATGCACTATCTGAATTAAACCACTCTTCAATTCTTTTCTTGGCAAGAGCATGAAGATAAGTTTCGTAGCTACAGTTTTGCAGTCTTATCTTATGAGCATAATGCTTTACTTTAATAGAACCTTCTTTTACAACCATTTCTCCTTTGCAATGAGGACATCGATATTCTATTCCTTTCTGAGCATTTCCAATACCAATGCAATTTTCATTCTTATCAAGAGCATACGTATATTTGAGTTCTGCCATATTAAAGAATCATGCTTTATTCAACAAAAGTCATATTCATTTTTATCTTTGAAAAATGGAATTATCAGTCGTCTGCACGTTGGCTAATAAGAATTCTTCTAAAGCGGCACATTCAAAAGCCGAATCAAATGGAACCGCAA
>OHSX01000619.1_pt1 | contig 14811 bp, 17 predicted proteins | sample 1578861 | NCBI WGS metagenome assembly OHSX01 (sample SAMEA3879530, study PRJEB24766) | human gut metagenome | biome: human-associated habitat; feature: feces | place: USA | collected 1985/1987 | reverse complement strand
CCGGCCCGACTCGGTGCATGCCGCACGGGGTTTCCGGCGCTTTGTACGGTATCCGCTGCCCGAGGGGGTGCGTGCGGATTCCGTAACCCGAGCCGGACAAGATATCTCGCTGCGTTATGTACAGCGCATTCCTGCGGCGGAAGCCGGTCGCCGACTGCTCGTCACCCTCGAAGGCGAAATCCGAGGGCTGGACGGCAGTGTTTATCCCTTGCCGCCCTCCGATACGCTGCGCTACAACATCTCTTCGATGCTTTTCTTCGCCGATACCACGACCCGTTATGTGGAACGCATCATCGAAAAACATATCCGTGTCAGCGACCGGAAAAGACTGGCATTCCGAGCCGGAGAATCCTGCATTGTCGATACACTGGAAAACAACGAAGTCCAACTGTCTCTGATAGCACAACTGATGGAAAAAATCTTCGACCGCCGCGAATACGCCGTGGACAGCATCGTACTTCGGGCGGGTGCATCTCCCGAAGGTCCCGTCCGACTAAACGAACGACTCTCCAGGGAAAGGGCCTGGAACCTGCAACACAGGTTCGCCGCCTGGTTTCCCTCACTGCCCCTCGATACGCTGATACGGACCGGCGGCATCGGCGAAGACTGGGAAACACTTGCAGCACTTATCCGTCAGGACGACAACATCGTCCACAAGCAGGAAATAGAAATGCTTATCGAACAGGAACAGGACCCCGACCTGCGAGAAACACGCATTGCGGCATGTTTCCCGGAGGAGTATGCCTATATGCAGCGAATGCTGTACCCCCGGTTGCGGGCCGTACACATCGACTACCGGCTGCATCGTACCGACATGGTGCAGGATACGCTCGTGACAACTCGGCCCGACAGTCTTTATGCCGAAGGTGTCGGGTTGATGCAGCAGCGGCAGTATGACGCGGCACTCGGCATCCTGGCTCCGTATGCAGACATCAACACGGCCATCTGTCTGTTGTCGGTCAACCGCAATGCACAGGCTCTCGAACTGCTGCTTTCGCTGAGCGATGATGATGCCCGTGTATGTTACCTGCGGGCCATCGCTTATGCCCGGCAGGGAAAACCCACACAGTCACTCCAGGCATTCGATGCGGCCTGCGCCTTGAACGAAGACCTCTCTTACCGGGCCGCCCTGGACCCCGAACTGAGCGAACTGATCAAAAACCGTTAAAGCATATGAAAAAGTTGTTATTGGCGGCAGCTCTGCTTGTAGCGATGAGCGGCTGCACGCTCTCCGAGCAGACGGAAACGGAAGTTATCTGTCCTCCCCAGGCAGACAATGGCATCGACATAGAACCCTGGCACCCCTCCGACGACTGTACGGATATCGGCAAATAGAAGCGTATGAAAACAAGGGAACACTCCGACCTGTATCTGACTTATGACAGCTACAAAAACGTCCTGCACGCAACACGTTCGAGCAACGGGACCGACGGATTCCTGCGCTACCTGCACGACGATGCGGAACATATTATTCGGGAAGGTCACAACCCGAATGTATGGGTGTCTTACGTACATTTCCATGACGGCGGGGATGTACCCGACTTGCGGGAAGCCGGCCGACACGGATTCTTCGACCGGGTACTCGACACCATACGCCGCAGCGGTGGGGAATGCCGCTATACCGCCAATATGCGGGACGTGCTTTTCTGTATCGAACAGGACATCGTACCCCTGACTCCTGCCGCCGAGCGGACCCTTTTGATGGCCCGGCCGGATTATCCCGCTCTCGAAGAGGAGATGGCGAGGAGTTACCCGCGCCAGAATGCCGTTATCCCCGAATACCGCTCCTACGATGCATTGGAATCCCGGCAGGGAGTGATGCTCTTTTCCAGAACGACAGCGGCAGCGACGGGAGTACGAACACCGCCTGGAGCTGAACTTCTATAATCCCGCACAACCGGGCGGCCCTCTGCGTTATTGGGAAATCATAGCCGTCCCGGACCGCGTGGCAGAGATGGTGGACCGGCTGTCCGTACAGGAACATGACCCTCAGGCACAGCTTTATGCCGATGCGCACATCCTCGGCCAGGGACGCATCTTACAGGAATTCGACATGACAGCCAATGCGGTGAACTACGATATTTTCCGACGACGCACCCAGCCGGGCCAAAGAGCCGTACAACCTCTCTCGGAGATGACCGTAGGGCAGCTCTGGAAGCATATTACCCACATGACACGTCCTCGGTTTGGGCAACAGACCGCATTGTGCGTGGACCGCAAACAGTTTCCCGGAGAGCAGCCCGATATAACTTGCAAAATAAGACGATAAACGATGCGCGAAAACACTAAACCGGCGACCCTTTTTCTGTGCGTTGCCCCTGACGGCAAGACGGACTGCGTACGCATCATCCGCGACCGGACCGGCGAAGACGACTTCCGGCGATTCATCGACAGTTTGCTGGACGCTTCCCTGCAGACGGATGCTCCGGTACCCGACGACTGGGTTTTTCGATATATCATTCCCGATGGCGGCCTGCTCCCGACACTCGAAACCGGGCGCGACCACAGCGATTACCATCATCGGCTACGTCATCTCGACACGTTGGCGGAGCTGCGCCCCGCCAACGTCGTTGCCCTGCGCAATGCCGCGCTCTGCCGCCGCAGCGGAATAGACCCGCTTTCTACGGAAGGCAGCGACCGGGAGCTGGTCCTCGGAGAAACGGAACCCCGGTCGTTCCCTTCAGTCCGTGCCGTGGAACTGGCTCCCAACCGCGTTTTGCTTTACGACATGAGCGAAACGGTGGGCTGCGACGCATACCGGAGCTTGCACCAGCACATCGCCGACCACTTCTTCGACCGGGAAATCCAGACCGAAACACTCCGTCTGTACAATCTGCATTCCTTTTTCGATACCTCCGTGCTGATGAAACACATTCCGGCTCTGAACTTCAATTTCAATCACTACAGCCGTAATTTCAAATTGACGGATATCCCGGCTCACGCTTTTCTTGACAGCGATATTCTGAAAGAGGGATTCCTCGTAAAAGAGTACGACCTGCACCCCACGAGCGAGTGTTATACCCGCTTCTGTATGGGCGAAGACATCTCTCTGAATGTCGACATGCGGGCGTTCGAAATAGCTTTGCTGGACCACATCTCCCGAGAAGGCTATCCGAAGCAGAGGCTTTCCTCGGAGTGGCGATACATCTTTCCGCATAAAACCGATTTCAAAGAGCTGGAAGAGAACATAGCCAATTGCAATGACCGGTCATCCCTGGAGCAGTTGCAGATGCAGGCCCGGGAAAAGGCCCGAACGATTCTGGCGGAAGAATATCCGGATATCAGGCGGTCGCAGCGAAATTATTTGGAGGATGGCGTATCGTTGCATATTCCCGATGCAGCAGGAGAAACCAAGGGCTTGGGGCGTAAAGTATGATACGGTCGAAAATCCGGATAAATGGCAGGCGGAAAGAGCTGAGGGATTCCGTTCGTCTTCCGGCGTGTTTTCCGGGCAGCAAAGGTAACGGACGGGCCGCGCAGGGGCAAGGCCGAGCCTGACGGTTCGGGCAAAAAAACAGCACCGCAAGGGTGCTGTTTTTTTATGCCCGAAGCCTTGCCCTGCGCTGTGCTTTCGCCGCCCGTCCGTTCTCCATGCGCCCGTAACCGTACCACACGCCGGGGAGACGAACCCGTCGGTGAAAATAGCATATCAATAATTGTTGAATCTTAAAAGTCATCATTATGAACCCAGGATGGAACATAGACATCAACGGCGAAGACTGGACCCGGGAATATTGGACCCGGGAAGAACATCTGCGCGACCAGGCTGAAAATTCATCCAATACACCGATACCGGAACCAGGATACGGATTCGACGAATCGGATATTCCGGAACAAGAGGAAGAAATCGGTGAATCACGAAAGAGAAAATGCTTTCGCCGCTAAAGTTATCAAAGGTTAAACCTTATACGGTCAAATCATGGAAAAGACAACATTACAACAAGGACTTAACGAGGTGGCACGCAAACGTGTACACCGGATGATCGACAACAACCAGCCGTTGTTCCGGCAGACCATGCAGCGGCTTATGCAGGAGGCGGGCACGGCGAACGACTACCTGGCGTCGATAGGTGCGGCCAACCGCACGCAAGCCGCTCCCGATGTAATATTTCTCGAAGACGGCAACAAGCTCATTATGAATATGGCCGGCCGTAAATACGGGCTGCATCGCAATGCCGTGGGACAGTTGGCCGAGAAAGTCGCCGTACCCGCCAAATATTTACGGGAACTCTCCGAAGGCGCCGCCTGGCAGCGCAGGCTCGCGGCAGAGATACTCAACCAGCACTCATCGTGGACAGAGCGCAGCCGGCTGCTGGTGCGGACGGTGGACGATCAGGTACGCGGCGTACTGTCGGACAGCTACCGCCGTCTGAACAGCGTGGAGCTGGTCACGGCTTTCCTCTCGGCGGCAACGGCTCAGGGCGGCGTGCCGTGCGACGCACTGATGACCGACACCAAGATATACGTGGAAACCATCATGCCGGAACCGATCTGTATCCCTACGCAGCGGAACGGAACAGTAGCCATATACATGGGCGCACGCTTCTCGACGTCCGACTACGGGGACGGTGCCGTGGAGATGCGAACGTTCCTCCTGAACGGCGTGTGTCTGAACGGTATGGTGCGCGAGAGCGTGATGAAACAGATTCATCTGGGAGCACGCCTCTCGGAGAGTCAGATGCTTTCCGATAGAACGTATCGTCTCGATACCGCGACGATGGTATCGGCCATCGGCGACTATACCCGCAATCTTTATGACCCGAATAACCTTCGGCAAAAATCGCTGGAGATACAGGCCGCCTCGGAAGCTGAGGTGGATTTCGAGGCGGAATTGAAGAAACTGGTCAAGGGAGGGCGGCTTCAGAAAACGGAGGGCGAAGGCGTACAGAAACTCTTGATGGCTAATAATCCCGACGACGGACTTTCAGGCGGTGCGACGCTCTGGAAACTCACCCAGGCGATTACAGCTTGTGCTCGGGAGCTGGCTCCCGCACGCAGCCGGGAGTTGCAAGAGATATCCGGAGAGCTGATGGCCCGCGCATTATAAACAGCATCGAATATGAGAAAACTGACAAATAAAGGACCGCCGAAGCCAACGACACTTTTGAAAAGGTGAAGATATAAGTGAAATTCGCTTTTACAAAAGTGTTTTGTTGTATTTGTACTTGAAACGACCTTAAATCTACCATTGCAAATTAAACGGATATTCCTCTATGGATGTTCGGATGCTTGTATTAGCGACTGTACGGGATAATCAAAATCTTTACGGATATCGTCGAACAGCATAACCGGACGCTTGCCGAATAACTGTCCGACCTCTCCAAATTACAAATCGTTCACAATAACCGGTCCGCTCCCGAAAAGTCGGGAGCGGACATTTTGTTTAATTACACAACATCAACAATATGATAATCAAATGCCAAGAACGGCTTTGCGAAGCGCAGGAATACGCCGCGACACTCGGCGACAAGTCCTTGCAGAAGTGTCTTGCCAAGCTCGAAAGTTGGGAGCATGACGGACGCATAGTATCTCTTTACGGAGATTTCGCCCCATATTCGTTTGGATTTAGTTTATATGGCCCGGACGGGCAGCTCATTATGAACGGCGGCCTGCTGTACCACGGCTCGCCCGACCAGTCCTGTGCCGTCACGTTCAATCACGACGACCTCTGGCAAACACACACCTGAGACTTGCATAGAGAAGACAAGTGCGGTCGATCGACCGCACTTTCTCACCTTCTTTTTACAACCGGTTCCACAATGTAGAAAAAAACCATTCGTGTCGTAACCCGAAAACAACTGTCCGGCTGAATCGGGATATACAAATATAGTGATTTGTCGGCACCTGCTCGAAAAGCGGGTTGGGACATTCTCGGACTACACCTGAAATATCGACATAAAACGCCATATCGAAACAGGACGTCCCTATGACGATTAGAGTGGGTAGCGCATCATAAAAACCTGTACTTGTAAAATTCCTATTATAAACAACATTACTTAACTATTTATCGAAATGGAAAACAAACCTTATCCAAAGACCGGTCAGAATCAGAATTTGCTTGCAATATTCGATGAAATTCCCGCGGATCGACAAGCGCTTATTCCTGAAGAAGACACGGACTTTTGCCGCCAGTTACAGACCCAGTTCGACAATGTTCACGATGCCTTGGGCAAAAAATACGACGAGGTGCGCTTCGAAGCACAGTTGCTACAGGATTACTCCGTCGATTTTCTTCCCGACAGCAAGGTGACCTATAAGTTACCGCGAGATAAGACGAAACGAACACCTTTCGATCAGTTCTTGTTTCTGCCGTTCGAGAGTATCGACAAAATCGTATATTTGCACGATGCTGCTTGCAGGCGACTCTGCACGATGATTACCGATTATTTCAATCGTAAATACAACCTCACAATTCCGTCTTTCAACCTCGGTTCCGATACGCTCCGCATCGACTTCAGACCGTATTACGAGAATTGCCTCCGACACGTTCTCGACTATTTGGACGGTAAAAGTTTTCAGGCTAAAGCGGAACAGGAGATTATCGAACGACTGTTGCAAGACCTCAAATATTATCCTCCGGCTTTGAAAGGAGCGACGGTCGTATTTCCCGTAACCTATCTTTTCGATGACTTTTGGATGAAAAGTTCTACTCCCAGATGTTCGATAGCATATGGAAAAGAAAAAATCGTATCCGACATTTGTACCGCTGTCATCATGCACCGCAGCGGGTTGCTGACGGGAAGTAGCAACGATATTGTAGGATTACGGTCGCACGAAGTTGATACAAGTATTTGGTATCAAATCCAGAACTCGAAAGGCTGCGAGATCAAATTTTATAAGAATGGTCGTATCGACATACGCTTCCCATCGGCGAGGGAAGCGCTGGATTGTTTCGTGGCTCTGAAGCTCGGAACGATACGGAAATCATAAATAGTTCATATCCTATGAGTATTGTTTCCAAAGCGTGAAAATTTGTTATATTTGCAAAACAAGCGTAAAATACGACAACATGGAACAGCAAGATATACGTTGGCAACAACGGTTTTCAAATTATCGTAAAGCGCTGCGGAAACTCGCAGCAGCCGTTGAAATAGTGACCGAAGAGTCGCACATGGGGCACGATATAGATGAACTGTTGCAAGAGGGACTTATACAACGTTTCGAATATACACACGAAATGGCGTGGAAGGTGATGAAAGATTACGAGGAATATCAGGGTTATCACGATATTCGCGGATCGCGGGATGCCATTCGCCAAGCCCTGCAAATAGGAATTATAACCGATGAGAGGTGGATGCATTCAATCGTAGACCGAAACCTTACATCGCATACCTACAATGACGAATCGGCAGATAAAATAACCGCTAATATTTCCGAAATCTATTTTCCTCTATTCGTGGAGTTCGAGAGAAAAATGAATTCTCTTTTAGAGCCGGGAATCAATCTTTTCGAGCAATGAAATACGGATTGTCAGAAGATGCGTTAAAAAAACTGCATCATGTGTTTTCTTGCGAAGAGAATATCGAACAAGTCATACTATATGGCTCCAGAGCCAAAGGCAATTACAAACCTTTTTCCGATGTAGATATCGTTTTGTCCGGAGACAAGTTGGAATTTATGGATCTTTATCGGGTCATACTTACTATTGATGATTTGTTATTGCCGTATCTGTTCGACATATCGCTTTACAAAGATTTGGATAGTCCGGATTTAATAGAGCATATCCGAAGAGTCGGTATTGTCATATATGATCGTAGGAAAGAAGAGCAGCCTTAGCTGCTCTTCCTGTTTTTACTGTCAAGTCCATACTCTTGCGGAGTTCATCATCGAACTGCCATAATTTCATTATCATAAATTTTCGAGCCATACACCCAAGTCGTGTATGGCCTTTTTGTTTTATTGACCATGTATGAAATAATTCCACAACCGATTCCGCAGGCCAGGCGTGCGGAAATCAACGAAAAAATCCTCGCCGACATCGAATCCGGCGAAAACAGAATTCCCCGGCAAACCATTTACAACTGTTACACGGGTGTGGGCGGGTTGCACGACCTCAATCCCGACCAGTTTGCCAATTACCACGAATATGCCTGCGCCAAACGGGAGTTCGAGCAGGGACAGTTTTTCACGCCCCACGCCCTTTGCCGCCAGATCGTATCGCTTGCGGCTTCGGACCCGACGGAAACCGTTCTCGATATGGGCTGCGGAATGGGCAACTTCTTCAATTTCCTGCCTAACCTACACAACGCTTACGGCTTCGACATAGACCCTCGTGCAGTAAAAGTTGCAGGTTATCTATATCCAGAAGCGCATATTGCCGTGCAGGACATGCAACAGTACGAGCCAGCCATGCTGTTCGATCTGCTGCTCGGAAATCCGCCTTTCAATCTGAAATTCGGCAACGATTCTTCGCAGTTCTACTATTTCCGGAAAGCATATAGCGTATTGAAACCCGCAGGTCTGCTCCTGTGCATCGTGCCGTATTCCTTCCTGCAAAACGAATTTTGGGACAAATCCCAGATACGCTACATCGACAACTGTTTTTCATTTCTCGGACAGACGAAGCTGCCGCAGGATACTTTCGAAGATCTCGGCGTCGCGGAGTTTGCGACCAAGCTGGTGGTATTCTCCCGGGAATCCGCACATATCGAAAGCCGCCCGTATCGGGAGGACGAATTTATTACGCAGGAACAGCTCCGCGAGCGGATCGCACGCTTCCGGGAAATCAAATGTTCCCTGAAACTGAAATTACGACAGGAAACAAACCGCATAGAACTCGAAGAAGAGCAAGCATTCGAATACACGATGACGAAGTATCTGTATGAAATCAAGACCCATCCGCACCTGCGGCCGAAATACGAACAGGCCATAGCACTCGTATCGAAATTCCGCAGCCAGACCCCGCCCGAGAATGCGTCGAAAACGCAATATGAAGAGTACCAGCGCTCGAAGCTCACCTATGCGAAAGTGCTGGCCATATTGCGACGATACGTCCGGGAACAATACTTCGTGCCGCAGCGAAAAGTCGCTCTTGTGAAAAACAATTACTCCTACAAACTGAAAGCATACGCCCCGCACCTTCTCGACGACATCGCTGTCCGGGAAGTGCCCATTTATAAACTCACGATTGATAACGGCGGACTGCCCGATGCCGGAGCGTGGCTAACACCCGACATCGAAAAGCAGTATCGCGCGGCGCGGCGAGTGATCGGGCGAAAACACCGGGAGTATCTGCGACAAAGCATTCCTTACTTTCAGATGCCGCAGGATAGTCGCCTGGCTGAATATATCGACGGCTTGTCGTTCGTAAACAAGGACGGCAAGCGGTGCCGGTTTACCGACCTGCAACGGCACGATATGAACTGGCTTTTCCAGAAACGCTTCAACCTGCTCAACTGGCAGCAGGGGTCGGGCAAGACAGCCGTAGCATACCACTTCGCCAAATACATCCGGTCCCTCAAGCGTGTACACAACACCATCGTCGTAGCTCCGGCGCTGGCGATCGAAATGACCTGGGAGCCGTTTCTGACTCGGCAGAAAAAACGATATACCCGCATTACGCAGCCCCGGCATCTGGAAAATATCCGACCGGGAGAGTTTATCGTCGTTTCGGTTTCCATGCTCGGGAAACTGAAATATTGGCTCAAACGATTCGTAAAGAGCCACTCCAACAAACTATGTTTAATCTTCGACGAATCGGATGAACTGACCAACGACACCTCGCAACGTACACGCAATACGCTCAATCTGTTTCGTCGTTGCTCGTACAAAATACTGGCAACGGGTACAACCACACGCAACAACGTAGCCGAACAGTACAGCCAGCTATCGTTGCTCTATAACAATTCGGTGAATATGATGTGCTGGTGTCCCAAAGTCTATTACGAAGATCGGGAAACACACGAAATAGCAGACGCACCCAACGAATTTTACGGCGAGCCGTTCCCCGCATATGGCGGAGCCTCGCTGTTCAAATCCTGTTTTTGCCCCGGTAAAGTAACCGTCTTCGGCATCGAAAAGCACAATCAGGATATATACAATAAAGAAGTTCTGTGGGAGCTTAATGCCAAAACGGTGCTGACACGTAAGTTCCGGGAATTTGCCGGTGAAAAATACGAAATCAAGAATCATGTAGTTCTTCCCTGTGCAGGAGAAAAAGCCGTTTATGAAAAGATTCTCACAGAATTTTGTCAGATATGCAACCTCTTTTTCAATAGTACGGGCGACACTCGCAAAGACGCCGCAATGAAAATCGTACGACAGATCATTCTGATGATAAAAGCATGCTCGATTGCCAATACCATGCCCGGATATACGGGAGAGCCGTTCCCGGAGAAAGTAAGACATATAGCTGCAATGGTCCGGAATATACCGCAAAAAGTAGCTATAGGATGTACTACACTTGATGCGTTGGAGATGTATGAGGATTATGTCTCGGCGATAATTCCGAACAGGCCTCTATTTTTGGTTCATGGCCGGCAATCATTCAAAAAACGGAGAAGAATTATCGACCGATTCGACCGGACGACGGACGGGATATTGGTCTGCACACAACAAGCACTCAAAAGTTCGGTCAATATCCCTTCCTGCGACGACATAATCCTCGAATCCCTCCAGTGGAACATTCCCCGCATGGAGCAGTTCTATTTTCGCTTCATACGCTTGGATTCCGAGCAGAAAAAACGGGTACATTTCGTAACCTACGACGAATCCATCGAACAAAACCTGTTGGCACTCGTAACGACCAAAGAGCGGCTGAACGAGTTCATTAAACTCGGAGAGATAAGAGAGGAGTCCGAAATATTCGAGGAGTTCGACCTAACGCCCTCCCTTATCGAAAAACTGCTGACACGCCAACGGGACAACGACGGCAAGTTGTACGTATCGTGGGGCAACCAGCGTATCGTTGCGGCATAAGTCGATAACTCCATTTCGATATTGACATACTCGGTCGCGGCAAATCAGTCGATGTTCCGAAGCAGCATGGATAGACGTGAGGAATACCCGTCTTTGCGTCCGGCTGCCATTCGGTTTCGGCGACAAAAGTACCGGACGGGCGGCGACCGGACAAGGCCAAGACGAGTTTCGGCAAAAAAACAGCACCCAAAGAGGTGCTGTTTTTTATTGCCGAAAGCCTTGCCGGATCGCCTCTGGCCCCGTCCGTTACCATTCGTGCCGAAAACCGAAAACAGCCGGACGGCTGAATCGGGATATAGTATTAATTTTTTTCAAGCATTTAATCATGAGATTGATAACCAAAGAAATCGAAAAGAAATTCCAAAAGCATCCTTTCCGTTCACAGGACAAAAAAGGAATCGACGCTACGGTGCTGGTCAAATATTTCACTCCGTGGGGTGCGGCGACATGGCTCAACCGAAGCCGAACAGCAACCGGACGGTGACTGGATGTTGTATGGCTACTGTACCCTCGGCTACGAGTGGGAATGGGGAACTCTTATGCTTTCCGAATTGCAAGCATTACGAGGACCGTTCGGATTGACCACCGAACGAGACCTTTACATCGGTAACAACGCAATGGTGGCAGAACTGGCTTACTGACAGAGAGTGTTCAAAATACCAAAGCCTGCGTCGCAGATTCTGCGGCACAGGCTGCTTTATAGATTTAATTTTCAGTTATTATGAGTGATAAAGAATACAAAGCCCGACTCCTGTATATCGATGCGGGAGACTGCAAGGAAGTTTGGGAAGTGAAACATATCAACGGGGGCAGACAGTATGTCGGCCGCGATACTTTCGACGAACATACGTGGTGGACGCTTTGCGACGCTCCGTATGGATACTGCGAACGCAGCGGCCGAATCGTGCCGGGCGTCGTCTTCATACTTTGCGATGCGGAATGGAATCCCGTAGCCCGCGACGGCAACGACCGCACGGAATTTCCGACTCCTTATCCGACTCTGGAAGAAGCAAGCGCCGACGCTTGGGCGGCTGTCCGGGAACAATATCCTGAAGTTTCCAAAGATGGATTCGGAAAGTGGATTTCAGGCTTCGCTGACAGACCTCTATCGGGTGCGGATTACATGAATTGGCGGGATTGCCAGAGGGAAACGATACAACGCGAGGTCCTTTCCACATTCGATTATCTGGGCGAACAGCACGCCATCCTGCGATTTACGGTCAGGCATACCGAATGTACGGCGCAATGGCAGGAATATTATGTTGGTATTGCACAAGAGCAACCGCAGGAAGCATTTTCCATGTTTCTCGGGTATAGCTACTGACAACCGAAATATCTATATCCAATACTGGACGATTCTCAATACAGGTGCATTGCCATTACCAACTGTATAGATTAAATGATATCCGACAAAACTATGAACGACATGAAAACAGAACCTGTCCTCATTACGAGCCTTACCCGCCGTCTGACCGCAATTCGGAACGAAGCCTTCAGCCTCATTCAGAATGCCGTGGCCAAACATCGAATCTTAGGTACATTCTATCAAAACCTGGGTAAACATTATGCCCATGACCAGACGCTCGAACAGTACGATACTGCACCCATCGTAATTACCCACAACGACTCGTTCGGTACATACGGCGGTTATGCAGCCGCCACGGTATACGAACTTTTTATCGACGAGAAGGGCCGCCTGCTCTGTACTCTGAACGGCGAAGCGGGCGAAGATTTCAACGAACCTCTCGAACATATCCAGATAGAAGGGTTACTGTGCATCGTCCGTTGGCTCATGAAGCACGGCCTTGTCATCGACAACCCGTGGCGCTGCGAGGTGTGCGGCTCGCTCGCCGTGCAGGAACAAATTTGGGTCGATACCAACACCTGTGAGGCGTATTCGCAGGCATATAACCGCGATGAAAATTACTGTTGCAACTGCAACGAAAATACCTACCCAATCCGAGAAAGCGAATTACTGCAAAACCTCGACGAGTGGTGGCACGGTCTGGACTTCCGGCAGATGGAGCGCATTACCGGCTACCGTCAGGACGACTTTGACCCTGAAGATGGTTATCAAGATTTCGTAGATGTTTGTGACAACTGGTGGGAAAGTTTGTCAATCGAGGAAAAGACACTGTTATGGTCTCAAAAATAATAAACAAATGAAAAATAGCGACTTATCTATCACAGATTCATTCTGGAATTTCATCGAGGCGAATGTTCCGAACTACCACGAGCGCGAGGACGTGCTGCATCAGGGCGAACTCCAACTGTTCATCGACGGCCACGAGTCTACCGTACAGGGTATCACACGCGAAGAAGCCTTTCTGCTGCGTGACAAAATCCTGTACGGCCTTTTTGCCGAAGCTATCGCAACTTTTACAGCCAGGCACCCCGTAGAATTTCCGGGCAATGTCTCCTTGCGTGATTACTCCGAAACACTGGTCGATATCGCTTATGAAGTCGGCCGACGACAATATCGGCTGTCATCCAACTCCCGCGAAACGGTCCGCACAATTATCGGCTGGGCCGACGAGTTCTCCCGCCGACACGAGAATACGGACTGGAGCACCATAGAATACCTTGACGAGATAGACAACTTCACGGAAGAGAAGCTGCGGACAGCACGAACAAGGCACGATAGTCCATACGTATTGGTGGAGTTCCCGGACGACACTGCGTATTTTGAGGAAAACGACATCGGATATCCCAGTTTCCAGAGCAAGGATAACGGTGCCCGCTATGTACCGGAATACGACTATATCCGATATTTTCAAAAAGGTCCAGCCGCAAACGTCTGTTATAAGCCGCTTCGTTGGCCCGAGTCGCAGCCGTATCTCTTTTCTGATGAATCGACCGATACGCTGAACGAACCTATCAACGACAAGAAAGGTATCATGGACTTCGGCTATCAGGCCGTATGGGTTCCACTCTGCAACATCGAAAGCTGATAATATGCCAAGAACTACGCTCGAAAAAAGCTGGAACGGCGGGAAGAAAGCCGCACCGAATGCACGCCGTCATTCGCAAAGCCCGACAGACAGAATCATAGTCATCCATATTCAAAATGATCGGAGAGCACAGAAATTAATTTCTACATTCTATTCTATTGTATGTTAATGAAATACAAAAGATTACAATACATGAGTAAACAGAAAACATTATCAATCGAAAAACAGGAGGTGGCATTGTGTCGCAATATCTGGCAGAATAGCTCTCAAAACGACTGCATAGCCATCACGGACGATGCAGGCGAAGTGATCGAGGTCGTCACGACCCCGAGGGTCAACCCCGGGATGTTCCGTCGTCGCGTCCGGAGTCTGATGCTTTCGGGATTATCGCGGGAAGAGGCTGAAAAATACGTGGCTTCGACACCGCAGAAATTGGAGCTTTTCTATGACGTGAATCTCGGAGCTTTCGCTATCGACGCTGAAGCGGTGGGCAATACGCCGCTCTATAACCCTTATTCGGGAAAGGAAATTCCCGACGAAACAAAATAAACGAAATCATGACAACATTCAAGAAAGGACAGCGGGTCTGGTGGAACGACCCGATCTGCGAGGAGTCCGGCGAGTATGAGGTGCTGGATTCACAAGACAAAATCAATGCGGACAAATCGGAAAGCGAGCGTATCATCCGTATCGGGGATGGAGAGAACACGCGGGATGTCTCCGCCCACTACTTGACAATCGTATGCCCGATTTCCGATGAGGACAGGGAGCACCTTGCCATGCAGGAACATCGTAACCGCATACGCGACAAAGAGCTGGTGGAGCAGATGCAGAGTCTCGTCGTTCAGTTCGAAGACCAAAATTTCGAAACCGAAGGATACTCCGTCCGCATCAGCGACGAAGACCACGACGCCTGCTGCGTGTACGGATTCCGAGTGAACGA
>OHSX01000593.1_pt1 | contig 15266 bp, 12 predicted proteins | sample 1578861 | NCBI WGS metagenome assembly OHSX01 (sample SAMEA3879530, study PRJEB24766) | human gut metagenome | biome: human-associated habitat; feature: feces | place: USA | collected 1985/1987 | reverse complement strand
AAGTGAGCGTCAACTGATGTGAGCAATCTGGTGACAGCTCATGAAATCACTAACACTAATAATTTTTTCATTATCTCCATTTTCTGCATATGCAAGAATCGACACAAGGTTGTTTTTCATATTATGTCTTACATCTCTTAATCGAAGTATTGACAGTTCTCTCTCCTGCTGATGTCGTTCACACAAATCTAATTGTTGTTCATAGACAGAGGTCATTCTTCTTAGCTGCAGATCATCCGCCAATTTTATATAAATATAGAAAACAAGAACATTCACGCCTAACAAGATAACGGCAGTAACTGCAGATTGGATATTTGCACGATCACTATGGAGCCTATACCCAAACATAAAGATATTATTCATAATATAAATGCTACCTATCGGAATCAATACAAGCATAAAACTATATCTCACTGGAAGCTCTTTAATTTCATCTTTTGTAAATACTCTCTTCAATGCCGTAATTGCACTCATAAATACAATTTTCGAAGTAAATGATCCTAACTTTCCTAATGCCTGAAGGTCTGTAAATTCACAGCAATACGTCAAAAGGATATTCCCACTTATTGTTTCTATCAACATCCAGATTGCATTAAATGCAATTGCGAAAATACATTTATTCCAAAATTTTCCTTTGTATATCAATTCAACAACCAGCAGAACTGTAATAATCGTAATACTAATATTTGCGTAAGCTGGCAAAATCTTACCATTGGATATTTCAATCTGCCATGCAGCAAACACCACCGTTCCCATGACGGTCAATGCCCTTCTTTTTTTCCTTATCAAAAATATATCAAAGTAATAAAAGAACAGATATACTGCAAATAAAGCAAGCAATATATCTGTTCCACATGAAATAATGCTATTCACCGACATAAATTGTGTCCTCCATTGAACAATACTGTTCACCAATTAGCTTTCTTCTGTCCTCACTAATTGAAATTTTCTTGCTATTATCCATAACTACGAAATCATATGCTTGTCCTTCCACATGCTTATAATTTACAAGATATGACTGATGAACACGTAAAAATGGCACTTTGCTTTGTTTAAGACTTTCCTCTATATCATTTAATTTTGCATATGCGACAAATGTACCTTTTTCCGTCACAATAAATACTTTACGTTTATTGCTCTCAAAATATAAAATTTCTCGCATTGGTATTTTATGGTTCACCCTCTGATAACTATACCGGAAATACGAATCTTCGCAATACACTTCTTCGTATGCTGATTTAAAACACGATTCAATCTGTTTTTCACTCACTGGCTTCACAAGGAAACGAAACGGTCTGACTTCAAAAGACTCCTGCATATGATTTTCGTGGCTTGTAACATAAATAATGAGAGTGTTTTTATCATACTCTCTAATTCTTTTAGCCGCCGAAATTCCATCTTCTTTGTCCATTTCTATATCCAAATAAATCATGTCAAAATAAGTGCCCTGTGCAACCGCATCCGCAAGACTCTTACCATTCCAGAACACCTCAATTTCAATATCTATAAAATTTTGCTTTGCTATTTCCTGTAACAGCATATCCATTCTTCCAGTCGTCTGAATATCATCATCACAAATTGCTATATTCAGCATTTCTTATCAACTCTCTTCTGTATTTTCCTTGTCTTTTTTACGTTTTTCACACGTCTTCTTAACTGTCTGCATAATCGACCATACCATTTTCTGGTCATATTCGTCTAAGTCTTTATATATCTCGATAAGATCATAATAGGTATCTAATGTCTTATTCATTTTCATCTGTCCTTGCAAATCTCTCTTCACCTCAGAAATCCCCAGTAAATAATCCGTTGTCACATTAAAATATTCAGCTATTTTCATTAACACGTCCACTTTAATGCACAATATATCTCTTTCATACTATAAATGAGCAAATTTGAAAAATTGCACAAAATTATCCCGCTAACTTCATAAATGCATCAAAATCATTACTTTCTTTTACGCATTGGAAGAGATACTGATACTTTTCTGTCTGGATAATGCTTTCAATTCGGTGGTAGCCTTTTTCGAAAGAACAGAATTCACCGGTTCCTGCCACACACATAAAATGTGCCATTGACATGAGTAACCAATATCTTCGGATCCCTTGCGCAGAACGTATCTGGTAACTGTCCAGTGCCAGTTTATCCTTACACTGGCGAAAAAATATTTCTATCGGCCACCGACCAGTATAATAAGACAGTGTTTCGCCCACTGACAGTGAGACGTCTGTGCTGAGAAAGGCCCGTAGTGCTTTGGGATTTCCAAATGCTTTTTCCGGATAACTTAAAAGAACTACGGCATTTTCAATGCCATTGAGTTTTCCCTCATATCGATACACGTAATATTTTTGTTTTTTCACTGTCACAAGGTGAAAATTGGAACGTGTGGTCGATAAAAGAGCAGCCAACTCATTAAGCTTCTTTTTGAATCCAAATGGATAAAGCATCCGGTTTGTCTTCAGTGCACCTATGGTATGAAATCCCTTCGCTGCAAAAGTGTTGATTATTTTTTCAGAAGTATACCAGCAGTCACAAAGGAAATAGGACATTACCGGTGGAACCGGCAGTTCTTTTGCAATGTTTTCTACAATATTGATCTTGGAAATCGATTTGTTATACATTACAAAAGTATAGTTCAGGACAATGCCGTTACAGGAAAGCATAACCGCAACTGCCTGGTGTCCATAATCCTGTTTTCCTTTTAAATGGGACTGGTGAAAATACGCATCTTCAATAGGATGTAAAGCCCGTGACGAGGGCTTTGTCTTTGAAGCTATAGTATCGTCTACAATACAGAAAACAGGCTTTCCAGTGCATGCTGCTTCTGAATAAATAATCTCTATAACAGAACGTTTTAAGGTATCTGAAAGTAATGGATCATCCCATTTCCCTGAATTAAGGAAATGTGCGATCGTAGTTCTGTGACAGGAACTGTTTTTAGCAAAGTCCGTGGTTTTTCCATGATATCCTGAAATAAAAATGCTGATCAGGATACTCATAAGATGTTTTATCACCCGGTTTGAATAAAATTTGCATAAGTTTAATTTCTTAAGATAGTTGTATATGAATGAAGAATGATGTATAGTATTTGTGAGAGACACCTTCTTTCGTAAATGTTGAAAATGTTTGTTTGGTCACTTTCATTATACAACATCCGGAATCGAGGTGTCTTTCTTTTATGCAAAATCACGAACTTGCTCATTTATAGCTCCGATGCTATTTTTACAACGAAGATTATTGGATTAAATTTAATGAAATAGGTGGATGGGTTGATGTGTAAAAAAGTTTTAATAAATCCAGAGACAGAATCGTTTATAAATGACTTAAAACGAGAATATAATAACAGCATTGTAAAACCGTATAAGAAAACAAGAGATGTTCTTGAAATTCTTATGAAAAAATTTGTTTTATATCAAAAAGTATCCATACAAAAGATGGACGCTATAACACGTGCCACGTTGGAAACTTTACCAATTAAAAATTTAAATGTGTCAGATATTTATATAGTTAAAGACAATGAAATAAGCCATAGTTTCTATTTGTATTTTCATAGCAGATATGCATTAGAACCTTTTCTTTGTGTTGTGTATGATAATGATACGGATAGACTATATAGTAATTGTGCCATGCTTGAAATGTATATTACGATTCTTCATGGAATAGATGTTGGTGAAATAGAAACTGATTCTATAAAATACCATAATTATCTTAATACGTTATATTCATATAATGAATGTAAAAAAGAGACTGAATACTAAAGAATGTACATTGGTAGACACATTTAAGGAAAGTAGAGGTATATTGGTTGATTCTACATATCTTGATTGGGCTAATTAAAAATTAATGTGAATAATGATTACGGGAGAGAATTGTTTTTTATGCAGTTCTCTCCCGTTTTTTGTATCAAATACGCTAGTGTTGTTTTAACAATTCTCTTTAATAATGCTGGTGTTTGTTGCGATAGAAAACACACTGACAATTCTTTGAAATCCATATAACAAAAAATTTCTATAAACGGTCAATTTTTACCCTCTCCAGCCTGCGATTAGTGAGAGGGTATTTTCTTATTTCAAAAATCCCTTTATATGTACCTTGATAATTTCATAGCCTGCCTGAATAGATACCCGGCATGGAGTGGGCATTCTGCCCACCCTTTCGGAGAAAACGCTGCGGAAAGAAAACCGGAGCAGGGAACGGGTTCAGGATGAGAACAGGAAAAACGCTCAATAAAAAAACAGTCCGGTTACGGGCTGTATAACAGTAGATACCATGCAGGGAAGTTCCGCTTAGGGAAGTTCCCTGTATTCATGTACTGTTATGGGCAGTACAAGTAAAAAAGGAGGTAAAGAGATATGGGAACTTAGGAAAAATTTTTGAAACAGGACAGTATTAGAATGGCAAAAAACAAAGAAAGAGAGGTACTTAGCGAATGAAAGGGAAATCAAAGAGAATCGTATCGGGATTTCTCTCGGCATTGACAATCATTTCTTCTATTATGCAGCCAGTTACCACTTATGCGGCAGAAGCGGAGCCAGCGGCTTACGAAGCAGAATATCCTGACATGGAAAAAGTAAAGGGTGCCCTTGCTGAAGATGAGATTGTAACGGCGGAAGATTATGAAGTAGAAGCAGGAACGGGTTTTGACGTGAAAAGTGATTTCTCAGGAATGAAGATTCATCCGGAAAAAGTAAAGGTCACGTACCACGAGGCAAAGAACCAGAATGGACAGGCATTTGATGGAAATAAAGCAGATACGTATCATGCAGTGTATTTTGTAGAGCCTGTCAGTGGTCATCCGTCTTATCATGTGCAAAGAAATATTGTGGTAAGAGAGCCGTCAGCGGAAATCCATAAAGAGAAAAATGCACAGGATTCTGACGGAAATGATCAGACCGGGGGAGAGGATGCAGAGGAAGGCGAGACGGACTCGCATAAGAAAAAACTTTCGGAAACAGAACTGAATCAGGCATTAGAAGCATTAAAAGGGCAGGACACTTATGATGAGGAAAGTGGCCTGAAACTTTTAGATGTTATGGAACAGTTTAAAAACCATATGATTGCAGGGAATGTGGACCTTTTGGCATTGGAGGAAGGAGAAACGGTTACTTTTACTGCATACAATCCTAAAATGCTGCGTTCATCACAGGTAGAGGTAAGTTCCGGCGGCTGGTATTATTATGCAGACTATGGTCTGGGTTCCTACCTGACTTGTCCGTTTACCGTAAAGTTTGGAAGCGTGACGGCAACCGCATACTGCATCCAGCCGTCAAAGCCGGGACCGGGCAGCGGAGTATATGAAATTACAAAACTGGGAGACGGCAAAGAATTGTCCAAAGTGTGTTATTATGGGACAAATGCAAGCGGAGAGGATTGTTTTTTTGATAAGAAATATCCCGATTTTTCAGCCGGAAAAAGATTTGTCGTGACACATCTTGCGGCATCCTATGCAGAGGGAAGTGAAGATGCTTTTTATGGGGCGAATGATACCGGAATCGCATTGGCAAAAGAATTATATAGTTATGCGGTCAGCCAGCCGGAAATCCCGGATGCGGCTATGGCATTTTCAGATGACAAAGTAACTGCTTATGTAGATGGAAATATCCAGAGAACAAAAGAAGTAACGTTTCAGGCAGACAGCAGACAGTCCATTACCATGAAACTGCCAAAGGGCGTAAAGTTTCATAACGTATCCACAGGAAAAATCAGCAATGCAGGGGCAGATGTTGTAGTAAAAGGAGGTACAACGTTTTTTCTTTCAGCGCCGTTGACCCAGACGGAAGATGTGGGACAAAACTGGTCTGCAAAGATGAAAGGAAGCATAACAAAGGATTATTCTGCTTATAAAATTACCACAGGTTCCGATACGCAAAATCTGGCACTGGTTTTTGGAGAGGGAATAGAGGAAGAAACTACGGCTTCTTTTCAGGTTACATGGCTGGAACTTGCAAAAGTTCAGGTTGTAAAAGTAGATTCTGAAAAAGAGGATGCGAAACTGTCCGGTGCAGTGTTCGGCATTTATAAAGATAAAAACTGTACACAGCTTATCAAGGAGATGCCAAAGACAGATAAGAACGGTACGGCCTCTGTGGAAATTGTGAAAACACAAGATACGGTATATTTAAAAGAGATTACGGCACCAACCGGGTATCGTATCAATACATCCGCATATAATGTGAAACTTGTAGCAAATCAGTCTACTTCTGTAACTGTTCCGGATAAAGAACAGCTTGGAGAGCTCACTGTATATAAAGAGGGACAGGTATTGACGGGTGCAGATTTAAGCGAGAAAGGCATTGTGTTCCGCTATGAGAAACGCCGACAAAAAGGTGCTGTTTATTCTGTATATGCAGGAGAGGATATAATGACCGCTTATGGGGCACAGGTATATAAGAAAGGCGAGCTGGTAAAAGAGCATCTGGTAACGGGAGATAACGGTGCGGCAGTATTAAAAAATCTCCATCTCGGAACTTATATTGTGAAGGAAATGCAGGCACCAGAAAACTTTTATAACGCAAAAGAAGAAAAGACAGTGACGTTATCTTATGCAGGGCAGAATGCAGAAGCGGTATTTTCAGAGACTACTTTTATCAATGACAGACAGAAAGCAAAAGTATCCGTGGTAAAGAAAGATAAGGATACAGAAAAACCTTTGGATGGCGGTATTTTCGGTTTGTATGCCGGAAATGATATTGTAAACGCAGACGGCATTGTGGTTGTGAAGAAAGGTTCTCTGATTGAAAAGGCAGTCACAGGTGAGGATGGGACAGCGATATTTACAGCGGATCTTCCGATTGGAAATTCTTACTATGTAAAAGAAGAACAGGCTCCGTCCGGGTATCAGAGAAATAAAGAAGATATATATTCTTTTAAATTTTCATATACCAATGACAGCGAAGCTGACGTTTCTTTCTCCCATACATTTGTAAATGAACGTGTGACAGCAAAGATTTTCCTGAAGAAAAAAGATGCAGAAACAAACAAAGCAGAACCGCAGGGCGATGCCACATTGGAAAAAGCAGTATATGGTTTGTATGCACGTGAAGATATCGTACATCCGGATGGGGCAACAGGTGTGATTTATAAAGCCGGGGATAAGGTGGCATCACTGACAACCAATGAAAAAGGGGAAGCAGTTGCAGAAAACCTGTATCTCGGTAAATATTTTGTGAAAGAAATTACACCGCCGACAGGTTATCTGACAGATAAAAATGAATATGATCTTGTCTGTGATTATGAAGGGGATTTAGTGGCTGTGGTGGAACGAAGCTGTACATCCTTAGAGCAGGTCAAGAAGCAGCCGTTCCAGATTATTAAGGCTGCAAATAACGGGAATACCGATGCAGCACTTCTTGAAGGCGCAGGATTTACTGCTTATCTGGTATCTTCTTTAACTGTGAAAGAAGATGGAACTTATGACTTTGATTCCGTTACTCCGGTGGTACTTGGAGAAAATGGGGCAACTGAAATCTTTACCGATAAAAAAGGCTATGCAGTATCCATTCCACTTCCATATGGAACTTATGTGGTAAGAGAGACAACGACACCGCATAATTATAAACCAGTGGATGATTTTATTATAAGAATCACAGAGCATAAGCCGACAGAGCCGCAGGTATGGCGTGTGCTTTTGGATGATGAGTTTTCTGCCAAATTGAAAATCACGAAACAGGACGATGAAACAAAGAAAACAGTGCTGGCTGCTGGAACAGAATTTAAGATTTACGATATGGATAATGAGAAATATGTAGAACAGGTAACGACCTATCCGACTACTATTGTACATAAATCCTATTTTACCGATGCTGATGGATATTTAATCCTTCCGCAGAATTTGAAAATCGGTCATTATCGTATTGAAGAAGTGACAGCGCCCGATGGATATACCATCAACAAGAATTATGCGGAAATTAAAGTAGATAGCGATACTCTGTATCAGATTGAACCGGTTTCAGGAGATGCCATTATCGAAGTGGTTTATGAAAATCATCCGGTAAAAGGGGAACTTACAGTAGTGAAAAAAGGTGAAGTTCTGAAAGACTACGGAAAGGACTTCAAATATGAGATGGAAAACCTTGCCGGAGCAGTCTTTGCAATCTACGCTGCAGAAGATATTTATACTGCAGATTTTCAGAAAGACGATGCCGGAAACCGTATTTTAGAGTATGCCAAAGATACTTTGGTGGCAGAGCTTACAACAGATGAAACAGGAAGTGCCACAATCAAAAATCTTCCACTTGGAAATTACAGGGTTGTAGAAAAAACAGCACCGGATGGTTTTGTACATAAGAAAGCAGAGCAGAATGTGCAGTTTGTCTATGTGGATCAGGATACTCCTGCCGTGGTGGAAAGCGTAGAGTTCATCAATGAGCGTCAGAAAGTGGAAATTTCCGTGGAAAAACAGGATGCGGAAAATGGCAGCACCATCGCCGGAGCAGAGTTTGGTTTATATGCAAAAGAAGACATCAAAGCCGGGGGAAAAGTGATTGTGAAAGCAGATGAGCAGCTTTGTACAGCCGTCACAGGCGAAGATGGAACAGCAATTTTTGAACAGAATTTACCATTTGGAAGCTACTATATCAAAGAATTACAGGCACCGGACGGATTTGTTTCTTCTGATGAGATTATCGAAGTGACTGTTTCTTATCAGGGTCAGGATGTAGAAGTTGTCCGCCTGAAAGAAATCTTTAAGAATCAGCCTACAACGGTTGAGTTTAGAAAATCTGACCTTACCACAGGCGTGGAACTGGATGGTGCAACTCTAACGGTTCTTGATAAAGATGGAAATGAAATTGATAAATGGACTTCCGTAAAAGGGGAACCGCATATCATCAAACGTCTGCATGTCGGGGAAACCTATATCCTGCGTGAAGAATTTGCGCCATATGGCTACTTAAAAGCAGAAGAAGTGGAATTTACAATCACGGATACTGCAGAGATTCAGAAAGTGGAAATGAAGGATGACGTTCCGATTGGACGTATCATCATCAACAAAAAAGGTGAATTCTTAAGTGAAGTGAGCTGGAATGACATGGTTGCAGGAGCAATGGATTCCATCTGGGGTTATGTGACAGGCTCTTTGAAAGACGTTACCTTTGAAATTTATGCCAGAGAAGATATTAAAGCCGCTGACGGAGAAAGTGATGATTATTACAAAAAGGATGAACTGGTAGCAACCATCAAAACCGATGAACTTGGCATTGCAAGAACCGATGACCTGCCGCTTGGAAAATACTATGTGGTAGAAAAAGAAACAGCCGATGGTTTTGTGTTGGACGGAGAGCCGAGAGACATTGATCTGACTTATCGTGATCAGGATACTCCGGTGGTAACTTTCGATTCTGAATGGCAGAACAGCCGTCAGAAAGCAAAAGTGATCGTAACCAAAAAAGAGAAAGATTCTGACCGTGTGCTGGAGGGCGGCGTATTTGCCCTTTGTGCCAAAGAAGATATTAAGAATACTGACGGTGATGTGCTTGTAAAAGCAGATACCATTATGGAGCAGAAAGCGACTGACAAGGATGGAAAAATCTTCTTTACTGCAGATCTTCCGGTAGGTGGCAGCTTCTATGTGAAGGAAGTAAAAGCACCTGCAGGTTTTGTTACGACAGAAGAAGTAAAAGAATTTACTTTCGAGTATGCTGGAGCGGATGTGCCGGAAGTTACTTTTGAGCACACCTTTGAAAATGAGGCAACTATCTTTGAAATCACAAAATCTGACCTTACCACAGGAGAAGAGTTACCGGGTGCAAAACTGGAAGTAACCGATCAGGACGGAACTGTGGTAGATGAGTGGACATCCGGTACGGAGCCGCACATTATCAAAGAACTGGAAGTCGGCAAAGAATATACTCTGACAGAAACACTTCCGGCAGATGGTTATGTGACAGCGGAAAGTATTACGTTCACTGTTGAAAATACTGCAGAAGTTCAGAAAGTGGAAATGAAAGACGATGTGACAAAGGTTGAGATTTCCAAAACGGATATTTCGGGGAAAGAATTGCCGGGGGCAAAAATGACGGTGCTTGATAAAGATGGAAATGCGGTGGAAAGCTGGACTTCTACAGACAAGCCGCATTATATGGAAAAACTTCCGATTGGAGATTATATACTGCGAGAGGAAACAGCACCGGAAGGATATCTGATAGCGGAGGATGTGGAGTTTTCTGTAAAAGATACCGGAGAGATTCAGAAGGTATCCATGAAGGATGAAAAGAAACCTTCGGAAACGCCGCAGACACCGCAGGAACCTTCAAAGCCGACAGACACACCGAAAACAGGTGATGATAGCAATATACGGCTGTGGCTGCTTCTTGCTGGTCTTGCATTGTGCGGAACAGGGGGGTTCACTGTTCCTGTTAAAAAAGAAAAAATAAAAAAGAAATATTGGGTGTTTCCGAAGTGCTGGTCATTTTGGAAACACCCTGTTTTTTTGTTGATGGACGAAAGAGGTGTATGGAGATGATTGGAATTATTATCGGCGGAGCTGCAGTGGTCATAGCAGTTAGCCTATATTGCTGTATTCGTGTAGGGGCAGAGGAGGACAGGAGATTGGAAGAATTGGACAGGAGAGCAAAACAGGATGCAGAAGAAAGCGGATAATCAGAAATATGCAGAGGATAAGCCAAAGGACTGCTCTTACTGTTATTTTTGGAATAGCCGGAAGAATGGATGTTCCAAAGAAGAATGCTATTATCGGCTTTTGCCGGAGGAACCTTTTGAAGAGAAAGAGGAGACTTGGTGCTGTGAGGGATGCCCTTATGGAAGATATTCTCCTTGCATCGGGTACTGCCTGCAGAAGATTCTGCTGGAAATAAAACAGAAGAAAGCAGTCAGGGAGAAGGAAGGTGATTGTCTTGCAGGATGAAGTAAATGAAAAGGTGGTGTCTTTGTGTATACGGGGAGGGAAAATTTCTGCACAGATTTTAAAAGCATCGCTGCAGAAGCTGCTCAGGAAGATGGAACAGTCCCAAAAGCGGCAAAAAATTTCTGGAAAGGGGCAGAAAAAAGAAACCGTATATCATGGGAAACAGAGCATGGAAAAACTGAAAGCACACAATCAGGAGCTTTCTAATATTGAGGTTACAGATGGGAATATCCGGTCTTTTGAAAAATATGCCAGAAAATATGATATAGACTACTGCCTGAAGAAAGACAGGTCGGCAGAACCTCCGAAATATTATGTCTTTTTTAAGGCGAAAGAAGTGGATTCCATAACTGCCGCTTTTAAGGAATATACCGGATGGCAGTTAAAGAAAAGCAAAAAAGTATCTGTCCGGAAGAAACTGTATTTGGCAATGGAACGTGTGGCAAAGCACAGGCAGAGGGAAAAGATGAAACAGAAGAATCGGGGGCAGGAACATTGAGCAGGAAGCATAAAAAGAAGCCGGAGTCAGAAGTTATGACAGTTTTGAAAAAAATAGGACAGGACATTGCCGGACAGATGCCTGCGGTGGATAAGAAACGTCTGCTTATGATGAATATTCCCTATGTAATTGTTTTTTACCTGGCAGATAAGCTGGCATGGCTGTATCGGTTCTGTGTTGGGGAATCCGCAATAGAACGTCTGGGGGTGCTGTTTTTGAATTTCCAGATGGCGTTCTCAAATCCAATTCTCAGTCTCCATATCTTTGATATGGCAGTTGGGATGATTACCACTGTAGTGATTAAGGCAATGGTGTACCTGAAAGGGAAAAATGCAAAGAAATTCCGGCAGGGAGAGGAATACGGTTCTGCCCGATGGGGAAACCAGAAAGACATCGCACCTTTTATTGATCCAGTGTTTGAAAATAATATCCTTTTGACACAGACGGAACGGCTTACCATGAACAGCCGCCCGAAACAGCCTAAATATGCAAGAAACAAAAATGTAATCATTATCGGCGGTTCCGGTTCCGGTAAAACAAGGTTCTATGTAAAGCCGAATTTAATGCAGATGCCATCCAATGTTTCCTATGTTGTAACTGATCCGAAGGGGACGATTCTGGTGGAGTGCGGGAAAATGCTCCGCCGTGGTACACCGAAGATGAAAAACGGCAAGCCAGTCAGGGATAAACAGGGAAAGGTTATTTATGAACCATACCGGATTAAAGTGTTGAATACCATAAATTTCAAAAAAAGTATGCATTATAATCGTGCGACTTGTTCGCCGCTGAAAAGGTGGCGCACAGCGCTGTTTCAATCAGTTCTGTGAACTGATAATTCGAGAGGTGGAATGAAGGAGTAACGCCCTGAAACGCCTCCCCTGATACTCCGGCATGCAGAGGCCAAACTCTGTGTGAAGCCCGGTAAAGCCGGCAGAGAGATGCCGTAACAGGTTAAGCTGACGAAAGCTGTCCAGAGGTGGACGGTGCATCCTATATGCCGGGGGTCTATAAGATACCCATGGTGAGAATGACAGAGATGTCTGACGAAACTCCCGAATGTAAAGGTCTAAAAGTGCCACACTCAGAAATGGGTGTGTGGGTTAAAGCCCAGGCAGTACGGTTTAGTAGAAATGGTTGTTACGAAACGCCGTGGCACGTTACAGGCGTGTCCAAGCTGTCAGGCCCAGAGGGAACGCCTAAAGGTATGTATGTACAGATAGGATTATCGGAACAAGGAAAGGCAGGAAGTCTACTGGATAATCCGGCGAAGGATAATAAGCGGATGAATTCCTGCTGAAAAGCAGTGGTCGAACCGATGATATCGTCTGCGAAAAAGAGGACGGTTAGGAATGGCCACAAGTCAGGCAAAACGTCAGCAGTACACAACCACTATTCATGCAGTCGAGTAAGAAAAAGAAATTGTCGCTCGGTTTCATAGAAATGGGGTGATGTACATGGCACAAAAAGCTAAGAAGAAAAGCAAGCTACGCCATGCGGAATACTATGACATGCAGAAAACCTTTGACAGTCTGTATGCCGACAGCAAAAGTGGTGAAGTCTTTGGGCATCTGATGGATATCATCAGCGCCCCCAACAACATCAAGCTGGCATTTAGAAATATCAAAGGCAATGATGGCAGTCATACCGCAGGCACGGATGGGCGGACAATAGAATCATTGGCAGTCATGTCAGAGGATAAGTTTGTAAAGCTCATCCAGAAACAGTTCAGGAGGTATGAACCAAAAGCAGTAAAAAGAGTAGAAATACCAAAGCCAAACGGAAAGATGAGGCCTCTGGGAATACCGTGTATTATTGACCGAATAGTACAGCAATGTATTTTGCAGGTCATGGAGCCAATCTGTGAAGCAAAGTTCTATGAGCACTCTTATGGGTTCAGACCGTGTCGGAGCGCAGAAAATGCGATTTCCTATGCGTATGGACTCGCCCAAAGGAACAAGCTTCACTATGTAGTCGATGTGGATGTTAAAGGATTCTTCGATAACGTCGACCACAGAAAGCTGCTGAAACAGATCTGGACTTTAGGTATACGGGACACCAAGTTGATTCAGATCATCAAGGCCATGCTGAAAGCGCCAATCGAAATGCCTGATGGGGAAACCGTCCTCCCATCCAAGGGAACGCCGCAAGGTGGTATCCTTTCACCATTGCTGGCAAACATTGTCCTCAATGAACTGGACTGGTGGATTGCCTCTCAGTGGGATGAAATGGTGAGGCACATGAAACATCCGTGTAAAGTGACCTACTATCCCAACGGCGCAGAGAAAAAGTGCAACAGCTATACAGCCTTGAAGAAAAGCAACCTCAAGGAGATGCGGATTGTCCGTTATGCGGATGATTTCAAGATATTTTGCAGAACCAAAGAGGATGCAGAGAAAACCTATTATGCAGTCAAAGACTGGCTATGGAAACGGCTAAAACTGGAAGTGTCTGATGAAAAGTCAAAAGTGACTAATCTCAGGAAACGTGACAGTGAGTTTCTGGGTTTTCGCATAAAACTGCGGCGCAAAAGCAACTCATGGGTGATAACTTCAAATGTCTGCGATAAAGCCATACACAGAATCGGCAAGGAAATGGCTGACAGTGTCAAGGCAATACAAAGCAGTAAGACGGCTGAAGAAATAAGCCTGAATGTGGGGGACTATAATGCCAAGGTTATCGGAGTGCAGGACTATTACTGCATTGCGACAAGGGTTAACTTGAATTTCAGCGATATCGCCCGTCCAATCAATGGACAGCTTCTTCATCGTATTGACGGAATCAAGAAGCAGGGCGAGATCAAAAACAGATATCTGAGGAAACGATACGGAAAATCGAAGCAAATGCGATGGATTGGAGAAACGCCACTGGTTCCATTAGCTTACGTGCAATTCAAGATTCCAATGCGGAAAAGCCGAAAAATCAATCCGTATACGCCCGAAGGTAGAGCAGAGATACACGATAATCTCAGGATTGACGTAAATTCAATGCTCTGGCTGATGAGGCATCCGATACCGACCGAATCAGTGAGATACAACGACAACCGGGTCTCCCTCTATGCAGGGCAAGACGGTAAATGTGCAATCACCGGGAAGAAACTGGATGTTCAAACCTGTATCTGTTACAGGAAAACAAACAATTGTAAGAAGGGCAATGACAGCTACCAGAACCTGTTGCTTCTTTCTTTGCAGGGATTGGCAATAGTCAGCTCGAAAGACATGATGTCTGTAGCGGCGTTGGTGAAGGAATACTCTCTGAATGCCAAAGTTATTACCAAAGTGAACAAACTGCGTGCTACCGCAGGACTGCCGCTACTGGCGGCAAAGTAGCAAACTTAGCCAATGTGAAAGAGTGATTGTGTATCACTGCTGAAACTATGCTTGATGGAACGCCGGATGCGGTGAAAGTCGCATGTCCGGTGTGAAGTGGGGGAAAACCCGGAGATAATTTCAAAGGGTTACCTATCACTATCCTTCCGCTATATCCGCAGTGAAAAAGACATCTTAAAGCTGGTCAATACCATCATTGCCAATACCAAAGGCGAAGGAGAAAAATCTTCCGAAGATTTTTGGGTAAAGGCCGAAAGGCTTCTGTATTGTGCCCTGATTGGGTACATCTATTATGAAGCACCGGAGGACGAACAGAATTTTGCCACACTGCTTGAATTTATCAATGCTTCTGAGGCAAGAGAGGATGATGAGGAATTTAAAAATGCGGTGGACGAGCTGTTTGAGGAATTGGAGGCAGAAAACCCGGAACACTTTGCTGTGCGACAGTACAAAAAATACAAACTGGCGGCAGGTAAGACAGCAAAAAGTATCCTGATTTCCTGTGGTGCGAGACTTGCGCCATTTGATATTGCGGAACTTCGGGAACTGACTTCTTATGATGAGATGGAACTGGATA
>OHSX01000507.1_pt1 | contig 16901 bp, 9 predicted proteins | sample 1578861 | NCBI WGS metagenome assembly OHSX01 (sample SAMEA3879530, study PRJEB24766) | human gut metagenome | biome: human-associated habitat; feature: feces | place: USA | collected 1985/1987 | reverse complement strand
TTCAGTTGGTTAGAGCGTCAGATTGTGGTTCTGAATGTCGTGGGTTCGAGTCCCACTAGTCACCCACTTAAGAATTGAAAGTCCTGCAGTTTTGCGGGACTTTTTTTATTTCTCTATGGTCTTGTTTGTATACAAAAATGCGCTATCAGACCTTCACAGGCGGATAGCGCAAGCTACAATACAAAATACAAATACAACTAAACGAGATTTTGTGCTAAAAATTAAAGCATTCAAAGATATGAATAAAAATTATCTTTTGTTCATGTTTGCTTTAAATTTTAATTATCCTTAATATTCAGACTATTCCTTGAGCCATCATGGCGTGAGCCACTTTCATAAATCCGGCAATGTTTGCACCCTTCACATAATTGATGTATCCATCGCTTTCCTTACCGTATTTCACGCATTGTTCATGAATGTTGTGCATAATCAGATGAAGCTTTTCATCTACTTCCTGAGCAGTCCAGCTCAAATGCATGGCGTTCTGACTCATTTCAAGACCGGAAGTAGCTACACCACCTGCATTGACAGCCTTTCCAGGAGCATACATCATCTTGTGTTCGATAAATGCGTCAATAGCTTCCGGTGTACATCCCATGTTGGAAATTTCTCCTACGCAGAGCACTTGGTTCTTGATCAAGTTCTGTGCATCCTCGCCGTTCAATTCGTTCTGGGTAGCACATGGCAGTGCGATGTCTACTTTTACTTCCCACGGACGACGTCCCGGTACGAAAGTAGATCCAGGGAATTTTTCAGCGTATGGAGCCACGATATCGTTACCCGATGCACGCAGTTCGAGCATATAGTCAATCTTTTCTCCGCTGATACCTTCCGGGTCATAAATATAACCGTCCGGTCCGGAGATGGTAACTACCTTTGCTCCCAATTGAGTAGCTTTGGTGGCAGCTCCCCATGCCACATTACCGAATCCGGAGATGGCTACTGTCTTTCCTTTTATTTCGATGCCCTTTTCGTCGAGCATGTGTTTTACGAAATACAAGCCGCCGAAGCCCGTAGCTTCCGGACGAATCAGTGAACCTCCGAATTCAAGTCCCTTGCCGGTAAATGTACCTGTAAATTCGCGGGTCAGTTTCTTGTACATGCCGAACATGTAACCTACTTCACGTCCGCCTACACCAATATCACCAGCCGGAACATCCATATCCGGTCCTAAATGACGCCACAATTCCAGCATGAAAGCCTGGCAGAAGCGCATGATTTCTGCATTGCTCTTGCCGCGTGGAGAGAAATCAGAACCACCTTTACCGCCACCCATCGGCAGGGTAGTCAAAGCATTCTTGAATGTCTGTTCAAATCCTAGGAATTTCAAGATAGACAAGTTCACGGAAGCGTGGAAGCGGATACCTCCCTTGTACGGGCCAATGGCATTGTTGAACTGTACGCGGTAGCCTAAGTTTGTCTGCACTTCGCCTTTGTCGTCTACCCATGTCACACGGAATGTGAAAATACGGTCCGGCTCTACCAGCCGTTCAATGATTTTTGCCTTTTCAAATTCGGGGTGTTGATTGTAAATATCTTCGATAGAAAGCAATACTTCCCTGACTGCCTGAAGGTACTCAGATTCACCTGGATGCTTGGCTTCCAGTGATGACATGATTTTGTTAATGTCCATAATCAAATAATTTAAGGTCTGACAAAATGAAATATTTTGTATATGCAAAGATAGGAAAATACCTGTATAGTCAAAGAGTTTTACCCGAAAATTTGAGCGTTGGATTGAATTTTGTTAGTTTTTTATCAACTCTCAAGAAAGATTTGCAAAAATCGTGTGAAATTCCGAATTTTGTTTCTGTAATATAAGCTTTAAAAGAAGATACCATGCTCACCAAACTAAGAATTAAACTCCGTCAGCTGTATTTCAAGGATACGCAGTTTGCCAATCTGATGACAAAGCGTATATTCAACGTATTGTTGGTGGCCAACCCTTACGATGCGTTCATGCTGGAAGATGACGGTCGCATTGACGAAAAGATTTTCAATGAATATATGAACCTGAGTTTGCGCTATCCTCCTCGTTTCACGCAGGTCTCTACGGCAGAAGAAACCTGGGAACAGTTGCGCAACACCATGTTCGACCTGGTTATCTGTATGCCGGGCTCTGACAATAGCGATACCTTCGACATTGCCCGCGATATTAAAAAGGAATATCCGCATCTTCCGCTGGTGGTATTGACACCTTTCTCGCATGGCATCAAGGAACGAATGGAACATGAAGATTTGAGCATCTTTGAGTATGTGTTCTGCTGGCTGGGAAATACCGACCTGCTGGTGTCCATCATCAAGCTGATAGAAGACAAGATGAACCTGGAGCATGACATCAAGGAAGTCGGCGTACAGATGATCATGTTGGTGGAAGATTCCATCCGCTTCTATTCCTCCGTATTGCCCAACCTCTATAAGTTCGTTCTCCGTCAGAGCCAGGAGTTTGCTACGGAAGCTTTGAACGAGCACCAGCGTACCCTTCGTATGCGCGGACGTCCTAAAATCGTATTGGCCCGTTCCTATGAAGAAGCCACGGAACTATATAATAAGTACCAGAACAACGTGCTCGGTATTATTTCTGATGCCCGTTTCCCTCACGGTGGTGTCAATGACCCTCAGGCTGGTGTAACCCTGCTGCGTGAAGTCCGTAAACGCGATCCGTTTATTCCTCTTATTCTTCAGTCGGCTGAGGAAAGCAATCGCTGCTATGCACCGGAGCTGGATGCCGTATTCATTGATAAGAACTCCAAGAAGATGAACATCGACCTTCGTGAGGCGGTGTCAGACAACTTTGGTTTTGGTGACTTTATTTTCCGTGACCCTCATACCATGAAGGAAGTGGCCCGTATTCATAACCTGAAGGAGCTGCAGAATGTGATATTTGCTATCCCTGCAGAATCCTTCCTCTATCACATCAGCCGCAACCATATTTCGCGCTGGCTGTATTCGCGTGCCATTTTCCCGGTAGCCGAATTCTTGAAGCAGATTACGTGGGAATCTCTTCAGGATATTGATGCACACCGACAGATTATTTTCGAAGCCATCGTAAAATACCGCAAGATGAAGAATCAGGGAGTGGTAGCCGTGTTCCAGCGCGACCGCTTCGACCGTTATTCCAATTTTGCCCGTATCGGCGATGGTTCGTTGGGAGGAAAGGGACGCGGTCTGGCTTTCATTGACAACATGGTAAAACGCCATACAGAGTTCGATGAGTTTGACAATGCGTCGGTCATGATTCCGAAAACCGTAGTCCTCTGTACCGATATATTCGACGAGTTCATGGACTCCAACCAGTTGTACCAGATAGCCCTGAGCGATGCGGCCGACGACGTGATTCTTCGTGCCTTCCTTCGTGCCAAGTTGCCCGACCGGCTGGTAGAGGATTTCTTTGCTTTCTTCGATGCGGTGAAGGCACCGATTGCCATCCGTTCCTCCAGTCTGTTGGAAGACTCCCACTACCAGCCCTTTGCCGGAATCTATTCCACTTACATGATTCCCTATCTGGACGATAAGTACGAAATGCTCCGCATGCTGGGCGATGCCATCAAGGGAGTATATGCTTCCGTATATTATAAGGATAGTAAGGCCTACATGCAAGCCACCAGCAATGTGATAGACCAGGAAAAGATGGCTGTCATCCTGCAGGAGGTAGTCGGCACCCAGTATGGCGACCGCTATTATCCGGCCATTTCCGGAGTAGCCCGCTCCATCAACTATTACCCGATTAATGACGAGCTGGCCGAAGAAGGTACCGTCAGTCTGGCCTTGGGGTTAGGAAAATACATTGTCGACGGCGGACTGACCTTGCGCGTGTGTCCGTATCATCCTACGCAGGTGCTCCAGACCAGCGAAATGGAAATTGCCCTGCGTGAAACACAGACCCGCTTCTATGCCCTCGACTTAAAGAACCTGGGACAGAACTTCTCGCTCGACGACGGGTTCAACCTGTTGAAACTCCATGTGAAAGACGCCGAAGCCGACGGAGCTTTGAACTTCATCGCTTCCACCTACGATCCGTACGACATGGTGATACGTGACGGCATTTATCCCGGCGGCCGCAAGCTGATAACCTTTGCCAACATCCTTCAGCACGATGTATTCCCGCTGGCACGCATCCTGCAACTGGCCCAGAAATACGGTCAGGGCGAAATGCGCCGTCCGGTAGAAATCGAGTTTGCCGTCAATTTTGATGCCCGTACGAAGAGCGGCATCTTCTATCTGTTGCAGATACGTCCGATGGTCGATGTAAAAGCCGGATTGGATGAAGACCTGAGCGTGATTCCCGATGAACGCTTGCTGCTCAAGAGTGAAAACTCCCTGGGACACGGAGTGATGGACGACATACAGGATGTGATTTATGTCAAGACAGAAGGCTATTCCGCATCCAATAACCAGTTGATAGCTTACGACATCGAAAAACTCAACCGCCATTTCCTGGATGAAGGAAAGCATTACATACTGGTCGGTCCCGGACGCTGGGGAAGCAGTGACACGTGGTTAGGTATTCCGGTGAAATGGCCCAACATTTCGGCAGCCCGCATCATTGTGGAAGCCGGACTGACCAATTACCGGGTAGACCCCAGTCAGGGAACTCACTTTTTCCAGAATCTGACCTCTTTTGGGGTGGGATATTTCACCATCAATGCCTATATGAACGACGGTATCTACAACCAGGCCTTGCTCGACAGCATGCCGGCGGTAGAAGAAACCAAATACCTGCGCTGGGTACGGTTTGAGAAACCTTTGTCCGTCAAGATGGACGGAAAGAAAAAGCTCGGTGTGGTAGAGCTGCCGGAAGACTAATCAATTTAATACATAAAAAAACGGGATGCCTCAATGATGAAGTATCCCGTTTTTTATGGGTAATCATATTATAGTTTCACAATCAGCTTCTTACCTGAATAAGCTACTTTCTTGTCTGCTTTAACCATGACAGTTTCTGCTGACTGCTTGCCAGGTTGCATCAGCGTGATACGGAAGTTGCGGCGTTTCAGCATCTTCGGGTATTCACCATTGCGGTCGCTGATGGTCAGTGTGCGTGAGGCATCGTTCCAGCTGAATTTAATGGTGGAGAACATACCCTTTTCGTAGTTATAGTTATCAAACTCGTCTTCGTAGAGCACGAATTCGCCATTGGCTCCCGGGTAAACACAGATGTCCAGGTTATCCCATTTCTTTTCAGTAGCGTACTGTACTTTCGGACCAAGCGGAAGGATACTTCCTGCTTTGATGTAAAGTGGCAGGATGTCAACCGGACATTCGCGCTGGATTTCCTGACCGCCTGATACCGTTTCGTTAGTCCAGAAGTCAATCCATTGAGAACCTTTAGGCAGGTAGACTTTTACCTGAGCAGAAGCTTTCGCTACGTCGGGTACGGTAGTAACTCCCTTGTTGCCTTCTATTTTCTTGGTGTAAAGCGGTTCTGTTACCGGGCATACCAGAATGTTTTTACCGAACATGTATTCATCGTCCAGCAAGATAGCCTTACGGTCGTTGGCAAAGTCCATTACCAGCGGACGCATCATGGTACCGTCTTCCTGTACTACGGCTCCATCTAAGCTATATATATAAGGTAAGAGACGGTAGCGAAGTTCGATAATACGTTTCTGTGCATCGTAAGCCCAGTCACCTTCTTTGCCAAAGAGGTCAATTTCATTCATCATCGGTGAAGAACAGTGGTTACGCATCAATGGCATGAAGCATCCCCACTGGAACCAGCGTACATGCAGTTCCTGATAAGCTACGTTAGTGCAGTCGTTATTGTATTCCCATCCGAAGAAACCTCCTAAGTCCGTGTTCCAGAACGGGATACCGCAAAGTGTGTAGTTCAGTCCGGCCGGAATCTGCTGACGGAGTACATCCCAGCTTGATACCACGTCGCCGCTCCAGCTCAGGGCACCGTAGTGCTGCTGACCCAGGTAACCGGAACGTGTCATCTGGAACACACGTTTATCGTCCGATACGGCACGCTGGTGTTCATAGATACCCCGGTTGTGGTCCAGCGGGAACGCATTGTGTACGGAGCGGAAAGAACCATCGGCTGTCATCAGGTCGAAGTCGCTTTCTTTCGGGTTCAGATGGTCGGGTTCTGTAGAGTCGGTCCACCAGGCATCGATGTTCATTTTATGCAGGTGGCTGAGGTAACGCCAGTACAGGTCGCGGGCGTCTTTGTTGAACGGGTCGTAAGGATGTGCACCCGATTTCGGAGGCCATGTCTCAAATTTCAGCAAGGCTCCCATCTTGTCCAGTTCCTTGAACTGGTCGGTCCATGGTCCGAAGCTGGCCCATACGGAAATCATCAGGTGCGCATTGTTCTTATGTACGTATTCCACCATTTCTTCCGGGCTTTTGAAGCGAGGTTTCGGATAGCGTGCATTCTTGTCTTCTCCATTCGGAAGGTAGCGAAGTGCTTCCTTGTCGTCCATCTTGTTGATGTAGCGTGGATTCACGAATTTCATGGCATTCCAGTTGGAATCACATCCCCAGTACTGCCAGTCCTGTACGATACCATCCAGCGGAATCTGAAGTTTGCGGTATTTGTCGAGTACGCCGCACAGTTCGTCGGGACTCTTGTAGCGTTCGCGGCACTGCCAGTAACCCATGGTCCAGAGCGGGAACATGGTAGCCTTTCCGGTCAGGTCGCGGATGCAGGCGATTACGCCATCCTGTGTGCCGTCTTCGTACAAGAAATAATAATCGGAGCAAAGTCCTACCTGTGAAGAGAAGGAAGTTGCATACGGCGTATCGCTGAAGTCAGAGATACCTGGATTATCCCAGTACACGCCATATCCTTTTTCAGATGTAAAATAGGGGATACAGATATTGGTATTGCCGTTTGACAGGTGAATTTGCTGGTTGCGGTGGTTCATGGCTCCGCTCTGGCGTTGTCCTAATCCGTAGATAGCTTCTTCCGGTTCAAGGCTGAATGCCTGGCTGACGGTAAATGCGTCACGGTTTACGTCCTTGCGCGGAATGAAATTGGTACCTTCCACTTTTTCCTTTAGCAGTGTTTCCCCTTTCAGGTCGGTGTAAGTCACCTTTCCGGTAACCACGTCGAGTGTCACTGTCATTTTTCCGGAGGTCATGCATACCGTGTTTCCATTCTGTTTGTAGGAGATTTCTACCTTTTCCGGAGTCTTGATGACCGGATAACTTTTCTTTTCGGGCATTTCAGCCGAAGGATACTTTACGATGCGCACAATAGAAGGAGAGTAGAAAATCACTTCCCCGTTCAATGTGGGTTGTGCAGTCTGGAACTTTCCTCCCTGAGCGGTCTTTTCAAAAGTCTGACCGAAGGAAGACAAACAAGTGGCCAGTGCAGCAAGAAATAAAAATTTTTTTTCATGTTGAACAAGTTTGTTTTTCGTTAAATCTGAATACAAAGGTTGATGGTTCAAATGTAAAGAGATTCTTTTTAGAGCAGGAGAACAGAATGCGCCAAAGAGCGGTATGAAATGCTTCAGAAAGGGGTCTGATTCATTTTTACCCCTCTTTTGATTCAGATGTATCCCCTTTTTCCTGCTGTTTCTGAAACTCGCTGGAGGTCATTCCATATTCTTCCTTGAAGCAGGAAGTAAAATATTTCCGGTTGTAATAGCCTAATGCCAGGGCCACTTCGTTCACGGTGGTATGAGGATCTTTCAACATGCGGCAGGCATGTTGCATCTTCACGCGACGGATGTACTCCAATGGAGTAAGCCCCGTAATGGCCTTGAGCTTGCGAGTCAGTGTGGAGCGTGACATGTTGACTTTTTCTGCCAGATGCTGCACGTCGAATTCGGCTTCACTCAAATTATCTTCTACCGCTTTCAGGATATTTCCTAACAGAATTTCATCCAGTTTGGCAAATTCCATTTCTGAAATACGGACTTCAGTTTGCGGAACAGGCTTTTCATCCAGGTAGGAACGCATTTTCATCAATTCCGCGCTGTCGGCATACAGTTCTTCATTTTTCAGCTTCATCCGGCGGAGGTAGAAACGAAGTCCGACAAAGATTCCGGCTATCACTACCAATATATAGAAGGCGATGGCCCATCCCGTCTGGTAGAAGGCAGGCAGACGCTCAATGTGAAGTCTAGTGACTTTCTCACTCCATATTCCATACCCGTCGGTCGCCTTCACCTCGAATACGTAGTTTCCGTGAGGCAGGTGCTTGTAGCTGACGGTATGTTGTCCTACGGTGGTGTAGTTCCATTCTTTATCTAGTCCGGCCAGACGATAAGCATAACGTATTTTGCGGGCATTCAGGTAGTCAAGAGATGAAAAATGAATGTCCAGATCATATTCGTCCGGCTGGAGTGTCAGAGAATTTCCGTTCGCTATGGGTTTGCCCATGACGTACAGTCCGGTGATAAAGGTCGGAATATCCTTGCTGGGCTGGTCAAGGCGGTCGGATGGAGTTACTGCACAGATGCCCGGAATACCACCGAAATAAATCCGTCCGTCGTGTCCCTTACAGATGGCTGTAGGGATGAACCGGCGGAGCAACATGGAATTGTCGGTGGTAAGATAGGTGGAAAACGAGTGGTTTTTCGGATTATACTCAATCAGTTTCTGGTTGGTATCTATCCACAAATGGCCGTATACGTCAAACTCCAGCTGGTTGACAATATTTCCGTTCAGTTCGCACAGCCGGGTATGATCCGTCAGTTTTTTTGTCTGCACATTCAAAGCATAGACTCCCCCTTCCTGCGTGCCCATCCAGATGAGGCTGTCTTCCTGCACACTCAGGCAGGTAATAGAGAGAGGAGAAAGAATCTTTCGGCATTCCCCCTTGGGAGACAGCTGATAAAGCCCTTTATTCAGTGTTCCAATCCATAGATTTCCCCGCTTGTCTTCCTTGATGGCACTTACCAGTCCTAATGTATCGCAGACCGTATGCCATTGGTTGTTGTGCAGAGAAAAAGCAAACACTCCGTTGTTGGTACCTGCCCAGAGTGTGCCGTTACGGTCCTCGTAAGTCTGGGTAAAATGTCTTTGGGCCTTTTCCGGAAGGCTCAGGGTGCGGAAGTGCTTCATTTGCATACCTTCCCGTCCGAGTTTATAGATAAGGTTGCGCCCTTCAGGTATCACCCATACATTTCCTTCCCTCCGGGCCTCGCTCATTTGCTTGATAGAACCAAGTGAAAGCGTTTTCAGCGCGGAGAAGTCGTGATAGAGACTGACTGTATGGTTGGACAGGTCGTACAGCCCGAGTCCCGTTCGTTCTTGTGATATCCACATCTTGCCTTCTCCTGCATCGCAGAGGGCCATGATGGCCGGTTGAAAGCGGACCCGCTGTGGCAGAGCTGGCAGGGAAAATTCTTCCGGAGCGTTTTCCGTGAAATGGATAATGAAGCTTTTCCCGTCAAAAGAGGCGACCCAGAGATTACCGTCTTTGTCCTGGTAAATTTCATTCAGCATGTTTCCATATTCAGCCGGAAGACGAAAATCGGTCTGACGCAAGCAACGGCGGGATTCATCGTAGCGCATGGCTATCAGAGAACTTCGGGTAGTCATCCAGAGAATTCCTTCGCGGTTATCCTGCTCCATGTATAAGATGTCTCCTTCTGTTTCTCCCATAGGGTTTACGGGAAGTGGAGAGTAGGTATAAATGGAATCTTTGGGTGCGGAAGGGTCGAAGAGCAACAGACCGTCGGAACTGGTGCCTACCCAGAAATAATTACGGGTACGGTCCTGAACGATGCAGGTCAGGTTTCGTCCTGAAGGCGGATTGGCATAACGGGTAAAAGTGTCTGTCTTTTTATCGTAGCGATAGATACCTTCCCTTCCTACGGTAATCAGAATCTGTTTCTGCCGGCTTTCGCAGAAACCGGCCATCCATGAGGGTTTTCCTTCATGGTCGTATAGCAGGTAGGTTTTCTGTAATTTCCCCTCAGTGTTGTATCTCAGCAGTTTATGCCCCGTAGCTATCCACATAGCCCCGTCGGATGTCTTCCGTATGCTGTAGATAAAACTTGTCTGTAGCCGTTCAGCGTCCAACGGTGTAACCTGTCTGCTGGTTTTGTCCAGCATGTAGGCTCCATGGTCGGTTCCAAACCAGATTCTTCCCCTTTCATCTTCGGCAATGGACTGGATGGTGTTGTCATTCAGCAGTCCCGGGGTATTGATGTCGGAACGGATGACATTAATCTGGTATCCGTCGTCGCAGCAAAGACCGTTCACTGTGCCATACCACATCAGTCCTTCGCTGTCCTGAAAAATGCGGTGTATGGCACTGACCGGAAGCTGGGGCAGGGAAGGCACGGGATTAATCCGGATATTCGAAGTGGCTTGTATGGTAATTTCTATCAGGCTGAAAATGAGTAAAAAACAATATCTTTTCATGGGCTTTTTCAGGACGCTAAAAAACGCAAGTGCGTTTGCTCTAAAACGCAAGTACGTTTTGATTGAAACGCAAGTGCGTTTTACCTAAAACACAAGTGCGTTTTAATTCAAACGCTTTGGCGTTTTCCTTTAAACGTAAGTGCGTTTTTTCAGGTATTTTGAACGAAAATCTCTTATAATTTATAATCGTTTGTTTATTAATGCTTTATCCGTTGTTTCGATATTCAAGCGGGCTCATTCCTACATAGCGTTTGAAGTATTTTCCGAAGAATGATACATTGGCAAAATTCAGTGAGTCGGAAATGTTCTGGATGGAAAGCTGGGAAGACTTCAATTGCGATTTGGCATCCATGATGACCATGGACGAAATGATGTCCACACAGGTTTTTCCCGTAATCTGTTTCACGGTAGTGCAAAGATGTGCATGCGTAATCTGTAGCTTTTCAGCATACCAGGCTACGTTTCGTGTTTGGTTGTAATGCTGCATGACCAGTTGGGCAAAGTTACGGCAAATCAGTTCACTTTTTGATAACGGATGTACTTCTTCGGTCTTGTTCCGATAGAGGATGGATATACCTTTATGTATGTCGGCATACAGATTGGTCGCAATTTCCGGTCTTATTTTCTCCGGAAGGAATTCATACATCTTGATAAGCAGCTGCATGTACTCCTCCATCATTTTGGCACCTTCCGGCTTTAGATTGATAACGGGACGCCCCAGTGTGATGTACATCGTATCCAGAAAAGAATGCGACTGAAGATTGTGTTCCATAAACTGAGAAGAGAATCCTCCGAAGTAGATGTTCAGGTCTCCCTTGATGTCGTTTATCTGAAAGATACTTCCTGGGGTAAGTACGATAAAGTCGTTGGGCTCTACCGTTATCTTGTTGAGATTGACCGAGGCTTCCACTTCTCCGGAAGTACAAAGTACGAAAATCTCGCATTTCAGGCGTACCGGATAGTTTCTATATAACCCTAACAATTCCTTACTGATACCGGTACCTACCAGCCATTCTTCGGGCAGGTCTATTTTAGGTAATTCTTTTTCCATTTTATTCTGTTTTTTATTTATTGCATGCTTCCACCACTCTTGTTGTCTCCGCCTGCCTTTACGTCATCGTTTGTAATGCTACGCTGTGTCTTTTTCACCTGGGTTTTCAACTCACCGAACCGCCAGCTGATGCTGATGCCGTATCTGCGTGAGGGATAACTGTTTTTTGACCATGAGCGGAACGTGTCTGTCCATACCTCATTGCTATAGGAGTTGTATTTCTGGAAGATATTGCTGGCAAAAAGCGAAATGTTCAGCCGTTTGTCTTTCAGGAAAGAACGGTTCAGGTTGACACCGTAATAGTAGAAGGAAGAACCTTTTCCTTGCAGGGATATGTAAGGAGTGCTTCCTCTACCGTAAAAGCTGAGACGTAGCTCCCAGGGGATAGTCTGCTGTATGTTGGCAAACACCTCACCGGCAAATCCACTGTTGCGTGAGTTCAGCTCCTTACTCTGGTAGTCAGAATAGCTTCCGCTGGTATTGAGTGAGAGGCGGGTAGTGCTGCCCGGATTCCAGTTCATCCATAAGGCCAGGCGTGTACGCTGACTCTTGCCTACATTGCCGTAGGTATTCTCCTGTACCCCATTGTTCATGAAGGAATAGCGCTCAATACCGTTGTTGGTAAACGTATAAGTAAGGTTGGCATTCAGGCTGAACTTAGCACTGAAGGTATTGAAGGTCATTCCAAGAATGTGTGCCTTTTCCGTGTTCAGGTCCGGATTACCGTAGCTGATGGAAGTCGGGTTGCTGGTATCGCGGAAAGGATTCAGGTACCATATTCCCGGACGGTTGATGCGCATGTTGTAGTTGGCACGCAGGGTAGCGCTTGTGCCTAACATATAAGACAGATTCAGGGTAGGAACCACGTCATCGAATCCGGCTTTGAAATTGCGTTCGGGCATATAGTCATATTCCACGTCCATGAACGTATGTTCGTAGCGCACACCAGCTTTTGCTCCGAATTTCTTCCATTTCAACTGATAATCAGCGTATGCTGCCAGGATGTGCTGTCCCTGCTGGTATTTGCTTGAAAGGTCCTGGCTGGCTTCCATTTCGCCTTGGCCATTTTCCAGGAAATACTGACTGTCACTGTAATTTTCACGGAAAATGTATTTCATACCGGCGTCTATGTAGTGCTTTTCATTCAGCGGATTGACATAATCAACCTGTGCCGTATGCTCTGCCGTATGCGCATCGTTGTCGAAATACTGGTGAAGCAGGTTGAAGGGTACATCTTTCATTTCGTCATAGTCGGTATCGGCTTCATTGTTGTTCGGCGAGTTGTTGAACTTGTAGGACAACGTGAGGTATTCTCCTTTCCGTTTAAAAGAATGCTGGTAGTCAGCATTGATACCGATGTTTCCAAACTGACTGATTGACCGGTTGAGAGTCTGGTAGCTATAGCGCTCCTTCCAGTCATTGTCGCTCATGATGGTACGCGAATCGCCGTGTGTGTCAAATTTCCCTCCAAAAACATTGGCTGAAAACGTAATCAGGTTCAGGGTGTCTATCTCATAACTTCCTTCAATGTTGCCGAACTGGAAATTCCCTGTACTCTTGGAAGAACCTTGTGTCAGCAGATGGCGGTAGTCGGTAGACGTAAAATCTTCACGTTCGCTGTCAGAAAGGCTGCGAGGCTGGTTCTGATGGTTGTATGAGTAGTTTCCGGTGAGGGTAAGCTTTCCTACCTGCACTGTTCCGTAGCCATATCCCGACAATCCCATGTTATTGACATTGGCTCCGAGCGTAACATTGTATCCCTGCATTTTGGCATCGGTCGTAATGATGTTCAGGATACCTCCGATACCTTCTGCGTCGTATTTGGCTCCCGGTTCCGTTATCACTTCGATGGACTTGACGGAGTTGGCTGGCAGACTGCGGAGCACTTCCTTCGGGTTGTTGCTCATCAGCGTATTGGGCTTTCCGTTTACATGTACCTTGAAATTGCTGGAGCCGTTGACTTGTATGTTGTCTTCCCCATCGACGGTGACGAGCGGTACCTTTCGCAGCATTTCGAGGGTAGTGTTGGTTTTGGAGTCAGGGTCGTCTTCTATGCTGTAAGAAATTTTGTCAATTTCTGCTTTTACAAGGGGTTTCTGGGCTACTACTTCCACGCCTTTCAGCATTTGGGTATCATCGCCAGTGTACAGCGTGCCCAGATCGGCCATCCGTTTGCTATCGGTGATGGTAAAATGGCGAGTTACTGTGCGTTTTCCAACAGAAGTGATTTGCAGGGTGTATTTCCCAGTTTGTGGCAATTTTTCCTGGAATTTTCCTTTATCATCGGTTACGTTCAATCTGACTGGCTTTGTCGGTGATTTGTCGAGCGTGATGCGTATGGTGGCATAGGGTTCACTTTCATGGGTCAGTGAATCGACAAGTGTTCCTTTTACGGCAAATTGTGCATGAACCGTGATTGTTTTAAAAGTAATAAAAAGTAAGATACCTAGGGTTCGGTAGATTGTCGAGTAATTCATTTTATTTCTTTTTAGCGTTAGTGTTTTATAGTATTTATTATTTATATATGGATTCCAAATATACTGAAAGTTTTATTCTTATATGTGCCTTTTTAAGGTAAATATATTTTTTTATTTATTGGTTGTAAGTGATTCGTTATAATGAATTGTGCTTACTTTATTTTTGTGTCTATAGCTTTGTATTGTTATAAATAGAGTTCGGTGAAAGATTGCTAATCTTAAATATGGACCAATTATGCTTTGCTAAATTCTTTGTAAATAATATAGAATCTGTGCTTTATCTTCTCTTTTATTTTAAAAACCTAAAAAATGGAATAAAAATAATATAAATCGACCTTGCACAGGTAAAGCTTATTCTTTTTCTTTGCAGTCGCAATTAAAAATATAATCAAGAAATGAAAAAGAGTTTATTTTATTACTTGTTTGCCGTATTGTGTGCGGTGAATTTGTTTAGTTCTTGTAGTGAAAATGAATCAATAGCGGTTCCTATTGATAGTGAGTTGGCTGGCAAATACAAAGGAAAATTAGATGTTTCTATTTCGCAAAACGGGACAGAAATTCCGGGAGGAACAATTAATTCTCAAATTATTAATGTAACGAAAGCTGGAGATAACGCTGTAAGTTTATCTATTACAGATTTTTCGTTTATGGGAATTGAAATTGGTGATATAAATTTGGAGAACTGTGTGCTGACGGCTAATGGCGATAATTATGAATTTACTGGAACAACCAAGGTTGAGGCTGAATTATTAACTGCTGATGTGGATGCTACTGGTGTTTTCAGTAATGGATCTTTAAATCTGAATCTAGATATAGATGCTACTTTGACAGGAGGAGTAAAGCAAGCAGTGAAAGTTACATATTCAGGTACTCGTCTGAAAGGTGATGAAAGTAGTGAAGCAAAGATTACATCTTTTGTCTTCGATAGAAAAGTAGCAGAAGTTGACTCTTTGGTTATAGGTGAAAGTGTGATTAATGAAGAAGCTAAGACTATTACTTTCATGGTTGCAGATACAGCTAAAGCTGAGTATTTGACTGCGTTGGTTCCTACTATTGAAGTTTCAAAAGGTGCTACCGTAGTTCCAGCTAGTGGAGAGGCACAAGATTTTTCTAATGGCAAAGTTGTTACTTATACGGTAACAGCTGAAGATGGTACTGTAGCTGAGTATAAAGCTTCAATATCAGGAAATGTGGTTGTTTATGACTTTGAGAATTGGACTGTGGATAAAACTCAGACCGGTGAAGAAAATCAGTATCCTATAGCAGAGGGAGGATGGGCTAGTTGTAATCAGGCTGTTTTATTTATAAAAACATTTGGTGCTTTTGCTACTCCTCCTATTTCTTATACTGGTGGTTGGCCTATTACTTCAACACAGGATGTGCATTCTGGAAAATTGGCAGCAAGTATGGAGTCGGTTGATACTCAAGGTCATGATAATATGATAGGACAAAAGGTTCCAAAGGTAACTGCTGGTTCTTTGTTCTTAGGTAATTTTAATCCTTTGGCTGCGCTTGGTGGTGCTATGAAAACTACAGAGTTTGGAATTCCATATTATAAAGAGCCTGTAAAAGTTACTGGTTATTATAAATATACTCCTGGAACAGAGTTCTATAATGCAGATGGAAAATTGCAGGAAGGGGTTACTGACAAATGTTCTTTGAGTGCAGTTCTTTATGAAGTTAGCAATGAAAATGAAACTTTATATGGAGATGATATCTACACTTCAGATAAGATTGTAGCTAAGGTAATATTTACAAGTGATCAGGTTGTTGAAGAATATACTCCATTTGAATTAAATTTGGAATATGTTAAAGAATACAATCCTGAAAAATTGTACAAGTTTGCAGTTATTTTTTCAGCTAGTGCTGATGGAGCTGCTTATAATGCTGCTGTAGGTAGTAAATTAGTTGTTGATAATGTTGCAATTATTAATAAATAATATATCAATTATTTGAGAAAGAGGTTGCTTCACAATGAAGTGATTCCCAAAAGTTGGACATAAACTATCTCATAATGGAAAGAGTCCGGTATTTTTGCCGGACTCTTTCTTTTATCAAGTGTTTTGCAAACGCTTTATTCATGTGCTGTATATCTCTTTCATATTGTGCTGGTAGGCGTGGTATGATTAATATAAACCCCGAAAGTTTTTTGTCTAACTTTCGGGGTTCATATTAAATACAATATGTTCTTTTCGTATTTTTTATGGTTGGTTCGTAATATTAGAATTCATATCCAAATCCGAGATTCAGATAAATGGGGTACATGGCAAATGAAACCGTGGTGAAGTCTTTTTCAAATATATCATTCAGGCCCCAGGTCAAATCTGCATGTACATTCAGGTGCTTGTAGGCTTTCCATTCTCCACCTACTTGTAATCCCCATTGGAAATGGCGAAGATTGTCTGAAAAATCATACGCGGCCATGTTTTCTCCTTCAAAATTAACCCGGCTTCCACTGGCGTCAGGAGTTCGCAAATGTCCTTCATATACATTTCCTGAAAATTCTCCGTTCATCATATATGAAAAATAAGGACCTGCCATGACTTTCCAGCGGCTACTGATACGATAATTAGCTAGGACGGGAATAGTCAGATATGACATTTTTACTTTTGTCTTTACTCCTCCAGTCCAAAGTCCTTTTATTTTCCCTCCAGTTTCACTGAATATTTCCATTCCATAGTTTTTTACGCTGGCTTTTGTTTCCATTTCTTTGCTGTCAAGCTTTATGCCTAAACTTACTCCCCATTTTTGTTTTATGTTAATCCATTTGGTGGCATTTCCTTCCAGTGTAATGGCAAGTCCGGGGGAATAATTGTCTAAACTTCTGATTTCTTTAGGTAGAGGTAAGGGGGACGTTCCTCCTATATTTATTCCTGCTTTTACTTCGTAGTCAAGTCCGTGTGAAGCTAGCCAGATTAAACCTTTGTGCTCTGACGATTGTGCATGGCTTTGAGTAAAGCCACATAAGAAGAGGGTTAATATTAGTATTATATGCTTTTTCATACGTAAATATTAAGCGTCCTACACACAAAGTAGGACAGGTT
>OHSX01000498.1_pt1 | contig 17117 bp, 14 predicted proteins | sample 1578861 | NCBI WGS metagenome assembly OHSX01 (sample SAMEA3879530, study PRJEB24766) | human gut metagenome | biome: human-associated habitat; feature: feces | place: USA | collected 1985/1987 | reverse complement strand
CTGTTATTCGACACCATGGCGGATGTCTTCAACCACATGGCTGGCGGTCGTATCTGGGGCACGCTGTTTTTCCTGTTCATGGTGTTCGCCGCCCTTTCAACTGTCCTGGGTGTCTGCGAAAATATTCTCGCCATGATTCGCGAACTCACCGGCTGGTCACGAAAAAAGGGCTGCATTGTCTGCGGCGCCGGCATCTTTGTCCTGGCTCTGACGACTGCTCTCGGCTACAGCGTCCTGCATTTTCAACCCTTCGCAGCAGGCACGGCATGGCTGGATTTCTGGGATTTTATCGTATCCAACAATGTGCTGCCCCTCGGCTCCCTGGTGCTTACTCTGTTTTGCTGCAACAGCTTTGGCTGGGGATGGGAGAATTTCGTACAGGAAGCCAATACCGGACACGGCTTAAAGGTGAAGGCATGGATGAAACCAGTCTTTCGCTTCGTCGTCCCGATTGCGATCGCGTTTATTTATATCTACGGCATGGCGACATTTGCGTGGCGCTAGGCACAAACAATAGAATGCACGCTCTGCGAGCATTCTATTGTCATGAAAAATAAGCTGCCCGGAGGATTTTTTCATTCCTCCGGGCAGCTTATTTTTATGCTCTGTCTAAATCCGTCTCCGTCAGGTGTCCCTACGCCTTCCGTATCCCGTCTTTTTTTTCAAATCTTCATAAAGCAGCTGATAATTTTCATATCTCCCCTTGCTGATTTCGCCGTTATCCACCGCTTCCTTCACTGCACAGTCCGGCTCTGCCAGATGCGCGCATCCCCGGAACCTGCAATCTCCGGCATGTGCTGCGATTTCCGGAAAATAGTCGCCCAGCTCTTCTTTCTCAATGCCGAATAACTCAATTGACGAAAAGCCCGGCGTATCCAGAATGTAAGTATCCTCTTCTACCCACATCAGCTCCGTATGCCGCGTCGTATGCCGTCCCCGTTCAATTTTTTCACTCACTGCGCCTGTCTGCATCTGTACACCATCCTGCAGCAGGTTGATCAGAGACGATTTTCCGACTCCGCTGGGACCCGCAACGGTCGTCGTCTTCCCCCGAAGATACTCCCGGATCGCTTCAACGCCTTCCTTTTGTGCCGCGCTGACAAACAGCAGCGGATATCCACTGTTGCGATAGCGTTTCCTTACTTCCGCGATCATTTCGTCGGAAGCCAGATCCGTCTTGTTCATACAGATCAGTGCCGGAAGGTTCTGTTTTTCCATCAGAACCAGAAATCGATCCAGCAAATTAAAATTGGGTTTCGGACTCACAAGGGCAAAAATAACAAGCGCCTGATCCACATTTGCTACTGCCGGACGGATCAGACTGTTTGTTCTCGGCAGGATTTCATCCAGATTTCCTTTTTTTTCTGTTTCGTCCAGGACGCTGATCGAAACCAGGTCGCCCGGCAGGGGCTTTTCCTTATCCTTTCGGAAAATCCCCCTTGCACGGCATTCATATACACCCTGATGGGTGTGCACATAATAAAATCCGCCGATTCCCCTGATGATTTTTCCCTGCATCCGCTTATCCTTCCGATGTAAACATGACCTGACGCTGCACGGTCTGTCTCGTTGTCGTTCCGGGCACGGTTACAAGGTTTCCATCCTCGTCCGTCGTCGTGGTCGCCTCACCGGTCACCGTATATTCGTAGGTAATCAGTCCTGCCGGATCTGCCATTCCATGCAGATTGACTGTCGTGATCGGGAAAGAACGAACTGTCGTCTTTAAATATTCCGTACCGGACTGTCCGGTGATCGTTACTGTACACTCGGTTCCTTCTTTGTACTGGGGATCCAGATCTGCCGGGCTTGCAACCGCTTCCTGATATGCGTAGGTAACCGCTTTGGGGCCGACGCTGATTCCGATATCGATCGTAGAACCGGGCTCTACCGCAGCACCTGCCGTATAGCTTGCATAGCATACCTTTCCGGCAGGAACCGTGTCATCGCTCATCTCTTTCTGGTCCCCGATCAAAAATCCGTTTTCTGTCAAAATTGCAACCGCTGTCTCCACATCCAGACCGATGATAGCCGGCATCGTATTTTTACTGCCGGTATCCGGTCCCTGGCTGATCACGATCGTCACGGCAGAGCCGGAGGCTGCACGGGAACCGCCGACCGGATTCTGGGAAATAACCTTTCCCTTTTCAATCGTATCGGAGTAACCGTCCGCTTTCGTCACGGTAAATCCGCTTCTGGTCAGCGTTGCGGTCGCATCCGCCTCCAGTGCTCCTAACACATCAGGAACCGGGACTCCGTCCGTATCGGAAGCAGGTGCTGTGCCGCTCACCGTCAGCTGTACCTGCGTACCGGAGGAAACCGTCGTACCGCCCTGTACATCCTGTGAAATGACATTGCCCTCCGCTACCGTATCGGAAGTCTCATAGGCAAATTTTACCTTCAAACCAAGGTCTTCTAAGATCTTCTGCGCCTCTGCCGCGGATTTACCGGTCACATTCTCCACCGTCACCTGCGCAGACGTCGCGCCGAAATTGAAAATACCTACTGCCCTGCCGACTAAAAAGATCACGGCACAGCCGATTAAAACAGCACCGATGATCGCCAGCAGCGTCGTGATTTTTTCCATTCTGGAATCGTCATCGTACTCCTCATCCTCGTCATCTTCTTCATCCTCTTCCGGCTCTTCATAGACGGGCTGTTTTTTCTTCTTGGGCTTCTGGGGCGTCTCGTTCTTTTTCAGGCGCGTTCCCTCTGTCGCCTCTTTATTTCTGCTTTCGTTGATTTCCTTGCGTTCCCTGGAAGTCACGGTACGGGTCGCCATCGCCTCATCCGGGTTCTCGATCTGGACAAAATCCTCGTCCGGGGACATCAGCGCCTTTTTCAGGTCAGCAATCAGCGCCGCCATACTGTGATAGCGGCGATCCGGACTTTTCTGGGTACATTTTAAAACAATCTGTTCCACGCAGACCGGAATTTCCGGCACGTATTCTCTCGGAGACGGCATTTCTTCCTGAATATGCTTGATCGCAATCGCAACCGTCGTCTCACCGTTGAACGGAACGCGTCCGGTCAGCATTTCGAAAAGTGTAATACCCATCGAATAAATATCACTCTTTTCGTCGCTATATCCACCTCTTGCCTGCTCCGGAGAAGTGTAATGCACAGAACCCATGACGTTTGAGGTGATCGTGTTGCTCGTCGCCGCTTTTGCAATGCCGAAATCCGTCACCTTTACCTTGCCGTCCTTGGAAATAATGATGTTCTGCGGCTTGATATCCCGATGGATAATATGGTTGTTATGCGCTGCCTCGATGCCCATGCATGCCTGAATGGCGATACTTAACGCCTCCCGCACGGACAGACGCGCCTTTTTTTCGATATATTTTTTGAGCGTGATGCCGTCTACGAGTTCCATAACGATGTAGTAAACCCCGTTATCTTCCCCGACGTCATACACATTTACAATATTCGGATGCATCAGACTGGCTGCTGCCTGGGCCTCTACCCGGAATTTAGATACGAAATTCGTATTTTCGGAAAATTCCTGCTTCAGCACTTTCACCGCTACATGCCGGTTCAGTTTGTGATCCTTTGCCTTATAAACATCTGACATTCCGCCCATCCCGATGCGCTCGAGCACCTCGTAACGGTCGCCTATCATTGTTCCTATCTTAATCATCCGCTCACCTCATCTGAAAACGGCTCCATAATAATCACCGCGATATTATCTCTTCCGCCGTGGTCGTTTGCAGCCTGCACCAGCCGCTGCGCCCGCTCTTCCACGTTGCCTTCTCCTTCCAGAATCTGCAGGATTTCTTCATCCTCCAGCATTCCGGTCAGGCCATCCGAGCACAGAAGCACCCGGTCTTTTCCTTCCAGCGGAACCAAAAACAGATCCACCTGCAGATCATCCTCTACGCCTACGGCACGGGTAATGATGTTGCGATCCGGATGGATCCTCGCCTGTTCCCGACTGATTCCGCCAAAGCGCACCATTTCCTGTACCAGGGAATGATCCTCGGTAATCTGACGGATGCCGACATCATCTGCAATATACAAACGGCTGTCCCCGACGTTTGCAACCTGAAGCTGCCGGTCTGCGCAGGTGGCGGCTACCACTGTAGTCCCCATTCCACTCAACTGTTCATCCTCCGCTGCCGTCTGCCGGATACACTCGTTTGCATGACGGATCGCATCCACCAAAATTTCTGCCGGGCTGTCCGCCTGGCTTTGCCGGATCTGTTCCAGAATCGTCTCCACTGCAAGGCGCGATGCATAACCGCCGCCCCGGTGACCTCCCATTCCATCTGCTACAATAAACAGGTTGGGAAGCTTTCCGATCTCATCGGTGGTCATCCACGCATAGTCCTGGTTGAAGGATCTCTTTTTTCCAATATCTGTAATCGCGTAAGCTTTCATTCGCTCACCCTCTCTGTATTCGGAATTTCACCCATTATCTTTACCATACTAGCACAAAAATACAAAAAGGACAAGCTGTTATCCGGCATTGTCCTCTTTCGAGAAGGTTCACTCGCTCTGCTCTTCCATGTGTCTGCGGCGCAGCTGTCCGCATGCCCCGTCGATGTCCCTTCCCATCTCACGACGGATTGTGACGTTGACGCCGCCTTTTTCCAGACGCTTCTGGAACGCTGCAATCGCGGCATGGTTGGACTGTACAAAATCCCGCTCCTTGATCGGGTTGACCGGAATCAGGTTGACATGACTGCCCAGCGGCGCTGCCAGACCGATCAGCTCTTCCGCGTCCTCTTTTGTATCGTTGACGCCGCCGACCAGACTATATTCAAAGGTCAGCCTCCGTCCGGTTTTGTCCGCATAATTGCGGCAGGCGTCCATCAGCTCCTTCATTCCGTATTTGTTAGCGATGGGCATCAGCCTGCGGCGCTTTTCATCTGTCGTCGCATGCAGGGAAAGCGCCAGCGTGATCTGAAGCTTTTCCTCCGCCAGCTCATACATTTTCGGCACAATTCCGCAGGTCGAAACCGTCACATTGCGCTGGCTGATATTTAAACCGTTTTCATCCGTCAGCATCCGTAAAAATACGAGCAGATTGTCGTAATTATCCAACGGTTCCCCGCTTCCCATCACGACGACATTACTTACCCTCTCCCCGGTCAGCTTCTGAATCCGGTAAATCTGATCCAGCATTTCCGCAGGCGTCAGTCCCCGTTCCAGACCGTCCAGCGTAGACGCGCAAAAGCGGCAGCCCATCCGGCAGCCAACCTGAGAGGAAATACAGACCGAATTGCCATGCTTATACTGCATCCACACACTCTCCACCAGATTTCCGTCCGGCAGCGCGAATAAAAATTTCTTTGTCCCGTCAATCGCAGAGGTCTGCTCACGCACTACCCTGAGGGTTGTCAACGGATATTCTTCCTTTAACCGGTTTCGAAGCGCCGCCGAAAGATTCGTCATTTCGTCATAATCTCCCGCCAGCTTGACATGCATCCAGTCGTACAGCTGTTTTGCCCGAAACGGTTTTTCGGAAAGCTCTGTCATTTTTTCTTTCAGTAAATCAAGCGGCAGGGACTTTAAATCCCTGCTTTCTCTGTTTTCCATCATCTATTTCTTCCTTCTCAGTCTTGCCATAAAAAATCCGTCGGTGTCCCACTCGCCCAAAAACAGCTGCAAAAATCCTGCTTTTGTCTGTTGGCTGTGGAGACATTCCGGCAAAAATGGGTCGATGCTCTCTGCTTCAAACGGATACTTTTCGGTCACGTACCGCACCATCTCTTCGTTTTCTGACACATCCAGGGTACATGTCGAATACAGCAAAATACCGCCCGGCTTTACATACTGCCAGCATGCGTCCACGATCTTTTTCTGCAAAGTGACAAGTGCTGCCAGATCTTCTTTCGTTACCCGATAACGGATTTCTTTTTTTCTGCCGATTACGCCAAGCCCGGAACACGGAACATCCAGAAGCACCACGTCCGCACTTTCTTTATACTGCTCCATAAAAACTGACGCATCCCAGACATTGACCGAAACGTTACTGCACTTCATCCGGTCAGTATTTTCCAGAATCAGCGCAGCCTTTCTTTCGGAAACATCTCCGCAGATCACCTTCCCGCTGCCCACTTTTCTTGCTGCAAGCGTTGTTTTTCCGCCCGGCGCGCTGCAAAGATCCATGACCGTCATTCCACATGAAATTCCTGCTGCCTCCACCGCGAGCATACTGCTGACGTCCTGCGCATAAAACAGCCCTTCTGCAAAGCCCGGCAGATGACCGATGCCCTCACAGCCTTCCAGATTCCACGCATCTGCATACAACTGGTGCTTCTGCACCGTCACGCCTGCCGCTTCGATCGCTGCGATTTCCTGTGCTTTTTCTTCTTCCGTCAGACGGCTGTCCAGACGGATCGTCAACGGACGCCCATTTTTCAGTCTCTCCAGCATAGGTTCCGTCTTTTCTTCTCCATACTGCGCTTCCCAGAGAGAAATCATCCACTCCGGCACGCTATAGCGCACCGAAAGTGCCTGCACAGGGTTCTTTTGAAGTTCCTGCCAAAACGCACTCTCCGAATTCAAAATTTCTTCTTTGTTCCGTGTAATTGTACGCAGTACACCGTTTACAAAACCGGACAGCCGCTCAAAGCCCTTTTTCTTTGCCAGACGCACGGCTTCGTTGCATGCCGCAGAATCCGGCACGGTGTCCATATACAAAATTTGATAGACCGACAGGCGCAGCAGACTGCGGATCAGCGGTTTCATTTTGTTCGTCGGCGTTTTGGAATGCGCGTTGATGACATAGTCCAGCGTCAGGAGACTTTCCAGCGTTCCTTCCGTCAGACGTTTTAAAAACGCTTTTTCCCGCGGATCTTCGTAGTCGTATTTATTTAAGGTATCCCGGATCAGGCTGCTGCCGAAGTTTTTGGTCTTCTCCATCTCCACAAACAGGAGCAGCGCTGTTTCTCTTGTATCCATTTTCTGTTCTCCATGTTCAGGGCGCGGTGCCCGCTGTTTCAGGCTGCGCGGTCAATCCCTGCGGTCGTCCCGCCTGGACAGCATCACCAGCCGCAGCAGGTTCAACAGCGCCGCCGCTGCTGCCGCAACATAGGTCATTGCAGCCGCCCGAAGCACTCTGTAGCTTCCCTCTGCTTCGTTTTCCGATAAAATTCCGTATTCTGTTAAAAATCCCATCGCCCTGTGACTTGCATCGAATTCAACCGGAAGCGTCACGATCTGGAACAGCACCGCTGCCAAAAAGACCCAGATACCAATCTGCATCAGCAGCTCGTTAGAACCCAAGAACAGCCCCAGGACGAAAATCGGCAAACCGAATTTCGAGCCGAAATTTGCAGCCGGAACGAGGGCCGAACGGAATTTTAACGGTGCATAGCCCTTGGCGTCCTGTACCGCATGGCCGCACTCGTGCGCTGCAACTCCCACCGCTGCAACACTCGTCGCATTGTAGGTCGCATCTGACAGACGCAGTACCTTGGAGGACGGATCATAATGATCTGTTAAGTTGCCACTGATATGCTCAATCCGCACATTCGTCAGACCGTTCCGGTATAAAATCCGCTCCGCAGCCTCTGCTCCGGTCATGCCGCAGCTGCTTCTGACGCGGCTGTAACGTTTAAACGTGCTGTTGACCTGAGCGCTCGCGATCATCGAAAGCACCGCGCCCAGAATTACAAGAAGATACGTCACATCATAGTAATAATATCCCATGTATGCCAAAACGCTCATCCAAGCACCTCTCCTTCCTCTACCTTACAGCCCAGCAAAAAGTCGTGCACCTTCATGCGCTTTTTGCCTTCCAGCTGGACTTCCTGCAGGCACAGTACGCCATCGCCGGTCTGGACAAAGATTTCATTCTTCGTCACCTTGGCAATACTGCCGGGCATAGAGTAAGCGGCAATGCCTTCTTCCTCCACAGGCTTTGCCTGCCAGATTTTCAGCATTTTCCCTTTACAGGAAGTGTATGCACCCGGCCAGGAATACAGTCCACGCACCTGTCTGTCGATGGAAAGTGCGCTCTGGTTCCAGTCAATTTGTCCCATCGCCTTGGTCAGAAGCTTTGCGTAGCAGCTTTTGGAATCATCCTGCTTTGTCGCAGTCAATGTGCCCGCTTCCAGCTTTTGAAGCGTTTTCACAATCAGCTCTGCGCCTACTTTGGACAGCTTTTCTTCCAGCGAAAGGTCGGTATCAGTGTCCTCAATTACAACTTCCGACTGTGTCAGGATATCACCGGTATCGATTCCTGCATCCATCTGCATGATCGTCACGCCGCTCTTTTTCTGTCCGTCCATAATTACACGATTGATCGGTGATGCCCCGCGATAGGCGGGAAGCAGAGAGGCATGAATGCACAGGCTTCCATAATGAGGCAGATCCAGGATCTCCTGTGATAAAATCTGTCCGAATGCTGCTACCACATAAACATCCGCTTCATACTGCCTGAGACGCTCGATTTCCTCTGCTCTCTTAATCTTAATCGGCTGCAGCACCGGAATATCATGCTGCAGCGCGCATTCCTTAACCGGGGACATCTGCAGTTTTCCACTGCGCCCCTTCGGCTTGTCCGGCTGTGTCACAACCGCTGTTACCGTATGTCCTGCCGCAAGCAGTGCTTCCAGCGGAGCGACTGCAAAATCCGGCGTTCCCATATATACTATCTTCATCTTGTCCTCCATTCTGCAGGCGCCTGGCACCGTGGAAATTACAATTCAAACCTGCTGATTGGCTTCTGCATTGCATTCCAGGCTGCGCTGTACTGCCCTTATTCTTCGTCGAGTACCTCTGTCCCGTCCATTTCTTCGTAATATTCTTCGGTATCCATCAGCTGTCCTTCTACCTTGGACACATACAGCTCACCATCCAGGTGATCTGTTTCATGACAGATTGCACGCGCCAAAAGCTCGGTTGCTTCGATTTCATACGCTTCCATGTTTTCGTTAAACGCAATCGCCTTGACGTAATTGGGTCTTGTCACTGTGCCTGTCTTGCCGGGAACAGAAAGACAGCCCTCACCGCCGGTCTGCTCGCCGGATGTTTCGATAATTCTGGGATTGATCATGACAATCGGATCTTCTCCGGTCGTATCAATTACGACGATTCTCTTTAAAATACCGACCTGGGGCGCTGCAAGTCCGACGCCGTTTGCCTCATACATCGTATCAAACATGTCATCGATCAGCTCCTGAATGCGGGGCGTCATCTCCTTGACCTCTTTGCATTTTTTATTCAGGACGGGATCTCCGATCGTTCTGATATTGCGAATTGCCATTCTTTTGTTCCTCTCTTTCTGATGTTCTGTCTTACTCTCTATTATCGGTTTGCTGTCCTTTCCTGCTTTGCAGGCAGCATCTGTCTGCTGATGATTTTCTAGAAGCTGTGCACCGGATCGAAATCGAACTGACACAGCGCCTTCTGTCGCTGCGGCAGGCTGCGCATCTGCTCGATTCCGTCCTTTAATTCTACCAGCTTTTCGTAGTCATGGTTTTTTAAATAAATACCATAGCGGTAAACGTCGTTGATTTTGCCAATCAGTGCCGGCGCAGGACCGATCACAATCGTATCGGGCAGGGCAGCGCTGGCGGCGTTGTGTGTCGCGGCGGGTGTTGGTATTTGCACAGTGCCTGACATTTTCTGTGTAAACTGCCGCGACTGAGTTACCTGTCGTACGTAACTCGCTGCCTCTTGTGCGCCTGCAAGCGCCTCTTCCTGCTTTTTGGAATAAAACTGCACCGCAAGGATGTGAGACGCAGGCGGATAGGAAAGCAGCTGCCGATACGTCAGCTCTTCTTTATAAAATCCCTCATAATCCTGCCGTGCAGCATACTGAATGCTATAATGATCCGGCTGGTAAGTCTGGATCACAACCTCACCTGGACGGCTTCCGCGTCCGGCACGCCCCGCCGCCTGCGTCAGCAGCTGAAACGTCCGTTCTCCGGCACGGTAGTCGCTCATGGACAGCGACAGATCCGCCGCCAGCACGCCGACCAACGTCACCGCCGGGAAATCATGCCCTTTGACGATCATCTGCGTACCGACCAGAATATCCGCATCCCCTCTGGCAAACGCCGCCAGAATCTTTTCATAGCTTTCCCGCGTGCGGGTCGTATCCGCGTCCATACGCAGCACTCGTGCCTGCGGAAACATTTTATGAAGCTGTTCTTCCATCGCTTCCGTTCCCGCCCGAAAACCCAGTATATATTTCGAACCACAGGACGGACAGAGCTTCACAGCAGGCTGCTCATACCCGCAATAATGGCAGACCAGCCTTCCGCCCCTGTGCTCCGAGAGGGAAACGTCGCAGTGCGGACATTTGCATACATAGCCGCAGGCACGGCACGATACAAATCCTGCATAGCCGCGCCGGTTCAAAAACAGCATCGACTGCTCTTTCCGCGCCAGACGATCCCTTAATTTTTCCTGCAGGCTCACCGAAAAAATCGACCGGTTGCCATTTCGCAGCTCTTCGCGAAGGTCTGCGATTTCCACTCTGGGAAGGCTTCCGCCGGTCAGCCGCTTCGTCAGTTTATAAAAATGATAGTCCCCCCTCTGAGCACGACTGTAAGCTTCCAGCGAAGGCGTTGCGGAACCCAGCACCAGCGTTGCACCGGAAAGCTCAGCGAGCTTCTGAGCTGTCTCCCGCGCGTGATACTTCGGGCTCGTTTCGCTTTTATAGCTCAGCTCATGTTCCTCATCCATCAGGATCATCCCGAGATTTGGAAACGGCACAAACAGCGCCGACCTTGGACCGATGATAACATCCAGCTCCCCTCGCTCTGCCCGCCTGCACTGATCCTGTTTTTCCCCGACGCTGAGCGTCGAGTTCATCACGGAAACCCGGTCGCCGAAGCGCGCCGTAAACCGCTGCACCGTCTGATAGGTCAGCGCAATTTCCGGAATCAGCACGATGGACTGTCGTCCTCTTTTTATCATGCCCTCAATGAGTGCCAGATAAACCTCTGTTTTTCCGCTGCCCGTAATACCGTGGATCAGGCTCGGCCTGCGGTCATTTTGGTCAAAAGCGTTTAAAATTCCATTTACCGCCCCTTGCTGTTCCTCCGAAAGCGTCTTTTTTTCCGTTTCTTCGCCCATTCTCCGGATCGGGTTACGGTACGCTACAGAAGCATGTACCTTTAAAACGCCGTCGGATTCCAGCTTGCTGATTACAGACGACGGAACTTTTAACCTTTTGGTCGCTGCCTCCCACGAAATCGTCCGGTTCGTCATAAGCTCCTGTAACAGTCGGAGCCTCGCTGTCTGATGCTTTCTTTCCATCTGCGCAGCCAGCTCCTGCGTTTGTGCATCCTGTAACAGCAGCTCAATGCTTTTTCGCTCTTTTTCCCCGACGGTCGCCCTCGCAGGCAAAACGGTTTTCAGAGCCTGTATCATCGTAGAACCGTATTGCTGCTTCATCCACGCCGCCAGCACGATCAGACGCTGTGATGGTTCCTTTGTTCCCGGAAGCACAGAATCGATCTCTTTCATCCGTTCCCGCGGGAACTCCGAATGATCCGTCACTTCGATCACATAGCCGGTGCGCAGCGCATTTCCTGCACCAAACGGAATTTTTACCCGCACACCGGGTGTCACGCTGTCTGCCAGGCGCTCCGGAATCCGGTAGCCGAAGGGCCGATCCACTTTTTCATGGGAGATATCCACGATCACGTTCGCAAATTCTTTTTTCAAAAAGAAATTCCTCTTTCTTTCAAGATATCCGCAATCAAATCTCTTTCATCCATCGGATATTTCACGCCCTTAATTTCCTGATAATCCTCATGTCCCTTCCCGGCGAGCACAATAATGTCGCCAGGCTGTCCGTGGTCGATCGCATAGGCAATGGCTTCTTTTCGGTCCGGGATGGAAATATAGACGCCATCTGTCTTTTTCATGCCTGTAATAATGTCTTCAATAATCGCCTCCGGCTCTTCAAAACGCGGGTTGTCTGACGTGATGATCGTAAAATCAGCAAGATTTCCGGACACCTCGCCCATCTCAAACCGGCGCTCCCGGGAACGGTTGCCCCCACAGCCAAACACACAGACCAGCCTTCCGTGCTCGTACTCCTTTAACGTCGTCAGCAGACTTTTCAACGCCATCGCATTGTGGGCATAATCAATCATCAGGGTAAACGCATTCGAAACCTTGACCATTTCGATACGTCCCTTAACCTTTGCTGCCAGAAGCGCCTTACAGATATCCGCCTCCGACACCTTAAAATGTCTGCAGATCGCAATCGCAGTCAGCGCGTTGTATACCGAAAACCTTCCCGGCATCGCGATTTCTGCATGGAAATTCATCAATCCGGTCACATCAAAGGCGATGCCGAGATGTCCCTGTCTGTTTGTAAACTGCAGGTTCTGTGCGCGCAGGTCGGCTTTTTTAGACATGCCGTAGGTTTCCAGACTGCAGGTGTGCTCCTTTGTAATAAGCTGCCAGTGCACATCGTCACAGTTTGCAATCCCGACGCGGCACTGCTGAAACAGCAGACTCTTACAATGCGCATATTCTTCAAAGCTTCCATGCTCGTTCGGTCCGATATGATCCGGCTCCAGATTTGTAAAAATACCGAAATCGAATACAAAGCCCTGGGTCCGGTGGAGCATCAGCGCCTGAGAGGAAACCTCCATTACAACGGTATCACAGCCAGACTCCACCATTTTGGCAAAATATTCCTGCAAAAGATACGATTCCGGCGTCGTATTGACCGCGTGAATATGCGTGTCTCCGATAATAATTTCAATGGTTCCGACCAGTCCTACCTTCCGTCCCGCATTTTCCAGGATGGATTTTACCAGATAAGTGGTCGTCGTCTTGCCCTTCGTTCCGGTGATACCGATCGTCGTCAGTTTTTTCGCCGGATGGTCAAACCATGCCGCAGATACGAACGCGAGGGCATAACGGGTATCCTCCACCCGGATCAGGGTCGTTTCCGACTGTTTCGGAAGCTCTACTTCTTGGGATACGATAATCGCAGCCGCTTTTTTCTCTGCAGCCTCTGCGGCAGCCTGATGTCCGTCAAAATTTGCCCCCTTGATACAGACAAACAGACAGCCTTCTACAATTTTTCGGGAGTCATAAACGACCGCCGTAATTTCTTTTTCCAGATTTCCTCTTTCACAGATAAAGGTAAGCTCACTCAAAAGCTCTTTCAATGCTTTCATGAAATCGGTCTCCTTTCCGATCCGCTGCAGTTTCGCAGGAACGAACTATTACAATTTATAATCATAGCATATTGGCAGACATCCTGCAATTTAGTACAGATTTTTCACCTTAAATTCGCGCTCCACCTCGCGGCGCTGATCCTTCTTTGCAATATCCTGCCGCTTGTCGTAGAGCTTTTTGCCGCGGCAGAGACCGATCTCCATCTTTGCGCGCCCGTCCTTAAAATAGACCTGCAGCGGCATGATCGTATAGCCTTTTTCCTTACATTTTCCGGCAAGCTTTAAAATCTCCGCTTTGTGCAGCAGAAGCTTTCTCGTGCGCAGCGGGTCTTTGTTGAACAGATTTCCCTTTTCATAGGGGGAAATATGCATGCCATAAACGTACATTTCGCCGTTGTCTTCCTGTATAAACGCTTCTTTAATGCTGCACTTTCCAAGGCGCAGGCTCTTTACCTCTGTCCCGGCAAGCGCAAGACCGGCTTCCCAGGTTTCCTCTACAAAATAATCGTGATATGCTTTTTTATTGTTCGCGACCAGTTTCTGTGCTGATTTTGCCATCGTTTCCTCTCTTTTCCGCCTCTTCCAGCTCAAAATCCACCGTTCCGGCATACCGGTTTGCACCCGTCACCCGAACCGTCACCGTTTCGCCCAGCTGATAGGTTTTGCCTGTGTGTTCGCCGACCAGCGCAGAGTTTTCTTCATCGAAGATAAAATAATCGCTGCGCAGGCTCGATACCGGAACCAGTCCTTCTACCGTATTCGGAAGCTCTGCATAAAAGCCCCAGCCCGTCACACCGGAAATGACCGCTTCCATCGTCTCCCCGATATGCTTTTCCATATACTGCGCCTTTTTCATCTTTTCACAAATTCGCTCCGCCTCGTCCGCACGCCGCTCTGTCTCGGACGAATGCTTTGCCACGCCGTTTAAAATATCCTCGTAATGCTCTTTTCGCTTTTCGTTTAACCGTCCCCGCAGAAACTCCTTGATAATCCGGTGAATCTGCAAATCGGGATATCGTCTGATTGGGGACGTAAAATGGCAATAATGTGTTGCTGCCAGTCCAAAATGTCCGCTGCAATCCGGCGAATAGACCGCGCGCTTCATGCTGCGCAGAATCAGTCTCGACAGCATCGCTTCCTCCGGCGTCCCTTCGATCTGATCCAGAAGCTTTTGCAGCTGCTTCGGATGGACGTCTGCCCCGTTTTCCTGACGCTTTCCCTGTTTGCGCCCGATATGCAGCCGATAGCCGAAATTTCCTAAAAATACGGACAACTGCTGCATTTTTTCCGGATCCGGGTTATCGTGTACGCGGTATAAAAACGGCTCCTCCAGCCAGTAAAAATGCTGTGCCACCGTCTCGTTTGCCGCCAGCATAAAATCCTCGATCAGCTTCGTCGCGTCGTTTCGCTCATGCGGGTGAATCGACAGCGGCTCGCCGTTTTCATCCAGTTCGATCTTGCTTTCCGGAAAATCAAAATCCACCGCGCCGCGCTCTTTTCGCTTCTGCCGAAGCACCTTCGAAAGCTTCGCCATCTCTGTAAGCATCGGCGCTTCGTCGCGGTATGCTTCCCAAAGGGCTTCGTCGCCGTCCAGAATTTTTTGCACCTGCGTATAGCTCATGCGCTTGTCCACACGGATCACAGATTCCACAATCTCATAATTGCCGATAGTTCCGCCCTTGTCCACTTCCATCAGGCACGACAGTGCCAGTCGGTCTTCCCCGGCATTTAGCGAACAGCACCCGTTGGACAGCTCCTTGGGAAGCATGGGAATCACGCGATCCGGCAGGTAAACGCTCGTTCCCCGTTCCTTTGCCTCCCAGTCCAGCGCAGAATTTTCCTGCACATAGTCTGCAACGTCCGCAATATGAACACCCAGCAGCCATCTGCCGTCTTTTTCTTCAAGGCTGACTGCATCATCCAGGTCCCGCGCGTCCTCGCCGTCGATCGTCACCATCCGTACCGCCCGGAGATCTCGCCGCATCACGCAATCCGTCTCGCTGACCGGCTTGGAGACGCGCTGCGCCTGATTCAATACCTTTTCCGGAAATTCATCCGGAATGCCAAGGGCAAGCACAACAGAGAGCATATCGATGCCCGGCTCATCTCTTCCGCCCAGCACCTCTATGATCTCGCCCTCCGGACTTTTGCCCTCTTCCCGACTCTCGATATATTCTGCAACGACCTTCGCACCGTCATAGGCATCCTTTTTCTTTTCCCGCGGGATAAAAATATCCGGCAGCTTTTTGTTGTCCGGCACGACAAATCCAAAGTTTTCACTCGACTGGTACAAACCAACTGCACGCAGGAGCTTCTTTTCTGCGCGCACATACCGTCCGCGCTTGGTCTGCTCTATTTTCCCCTCTTCCAGAAGCTCCTCCAAAATACGCTTTAGCTCGCGCCGGTCTTCCGGTTTTACCTGCATGAAGATTGCGAGCTCCTTTTCTTTCATCGGGACGTACTTTTCGTCCTCCACCAGCTCACAGATCAGTTTTTTTCTCTTTTCCAATAAATCTTCCATATATCACCTGTTATAAAATGAAACGGCGCCTTCCGCTCCGCCGCAGTGCGATAAAATGCTTTTTTCACTTACAGCGTAGCTGCAAGTGAAAAAAGCACCCCGCCGTGCGGAGTGCTTTCGTAACATTCTGTACTTCTTATCCACGATATGCGCTCAGACAATACCGCTTATCAGTCCCAGATTCTGGTGATGTTCAGAATTACTGCAACTACCATGAAGCCGATTGCCAGCCATTTGGTAATTTTAACAAGCAGTCCTTCCATAGAACGACCTTTGTTCTTTCCCCAGTAGGTCTCTGCACCGCCTGCGATAGCGCCAAGTCCTGCATCTTTGCCTTCCTGCATCAGAACCAGAACTGTCAGGGCAATACACATCACTATAAAAATCACCGTTAAAATAATTCTCAGAATCTCCATGTTTCCTCACAATCCGCCGTTTTCCGGCTCTCCGTCCACATTTCATCTTTCTCTGCATTGATACCTCTCAATGCGAAACACATTGATTATAACATGAACGCTTCCAGAAAGCAAGATGCGATTCATAACAATAGAATGTTCTCAGAGTGCGCATTCTATTGTATTGCGAATGGCGCATGTAAACCGTGAACGGAACCTCCATGCCGCTCAGCCAGCTTACAGAACTTTCCAGAGCAGCAATAGCAAAAGGATCATCGCCGCCAGTCCGGCAAGATAGGCAAGTCCGATGAGAAGCGCCGCTTTGAGCGCTCCCATCGCATACCAGAAACGTTCTTTTTTATTCAGGGAGGAATCTTCCCACGGCCGGTCGTTTTTGACCTCCGGAACTTCTCCCTCCCGTCTTTTTTTTCGTCCGGAAAAAGGGGCAAACAGAGACGGCGTTTCGATACCGCTCATGTCCGCGATCACGCGGCCGTCGTCCTCTTCTTCCTGCTTATCCGTTCCCATTATTTATCGTAGAGATGGCAGACAACGTAATGTCCGGGTTCCACCTCTTTCTGAACCGGCGCTTCATGCTTGCAGCGCTCCATGCAGTGGGCACAGCGGGTGTGGAACTTACAGCCCTCCGGCGGATTTGCAGGGGAAGGGATCGAGCCTTCCAGCACGATACGGTTCATCTTCGCTTCCGGATCCGGGATCGGAATTGCAGAGAACAGAGCCTCCGTGTAAGGATGCAGCGGATTACGGAAAATATCCTCTGTCGTTCCGTACTCTACCAGATTGCCCAGATACATAACGCCGACGGTATCGGAAATATACTCGACTACCGACAGGTCATGGGAAATGAACAGGTAGGTCAGGCCGTCTTTCTCTTTCAGCTCCTGCAGCAGGTTGATGATCTGGGACTGAATGGACACGTCAAGAGCGGACACGCACTCGTCGCACACCACGAACTTGGGCTTCACGGCAAGAGAACGGGCGATGCAGATACGCTGCCGCTGACCGCCAGAGAACTGGTGGGGATAGCGGTTGTACATATAGTTCTGCAGGCCGCACTTGTTCATCGTCTCGAACACG
>OHSX01000360.1_pt1 | contig 20773 bp, 19 predicted proteins | sample 1578861 | NCBI WGS metagenome assembly OHSX01 (sample SAMEA3879530, study PRJEB24766) | human gut metagenome | biome: human-associated habitat; feature: feces | place: USA | collected 1985/1987 | reverse complement strand
GGTCTGCGGTGCTTTGGGGGGCACAGCTTTGGGGCGCGGCACTCCGGTACTTTGCAGGTTTGGGGTTGGAATCACGGTCGGCTCCTCCGCAGTGTCCATGTTGTCATTCCATGGAAGCTTGGGCGGCACAGCGTCGAATTTGTCCGAATCCGACTGCTCCAATTCCTGTGCAGGAGCAAGCTCCTGTGATGCACAGGCAGGCTGTGTATCCATATGCAAGGTAACCTCCGGTGCAGAAGTTTCCACCACAGAAGTTTCCACCCTGGATTCCAGTGGTACAAATGCTTCTGTCTGCTGCGGCTGTTTCGGTTCCAGGTAGTGAACCTCTTTCATATCCTGATAAACATCCGCCTGCGGCTGGCTGGTCACAGGGTCCTGCATTCCCGATAAAAATGCATCCGCCGGTTCTGCGGTGTTGTCCTGGGGTACAGGGGTTGTGTCACTGTCATTATTCAAATATGCGGAATGAATCCGCACATGGCTCATTAAAGCTGAGCCGGATGCATCCGCTGCAGCCGCAGGAATGCTCTCTTCTGCTGTGATGATTGGTGATGTCGCTAAAACAGCTGCCCCACTCGCAACCGCTGCATCGGGAAACGTTTCATTCCTGCGGTCTGCATCGAGGTTGACACTTACCGGTCTGACGGTATACTGCTCCGTCACCTGACCGGGATTTTCTGTTATGGTGATTTCGTGCATGTCCTCGCGACGGCCGACAGATGCCTTGCGCAGCGTCGTGTCCGCCATAATGCCCGTGCTTTTTTTCTCCATCCGGAAGATCTGATCTGCATCCTGACGTGCCTGAGCCTCTTCCTTACGGCGTTGTTTGGCTTCGCGCTGCTGCTCTGCGTTAAGCTGCTTCTGGCGGGCGAGCTGTTTTCTTTCTTTTTCGCGGGCGAGTTCTTCTTCTCTGCGTTTCTCGGAACGTTCTTCGTTTTCCTGACGGAGACGTTTGCTGCGCTCTTCGTTTGCCTGTCGGCGCTGTTCATAGCGCTCTTCGCTCTCTTTCCGGCGTCTTTCGCTGCGCTCACGGTATCTCTGCGCATCGGACCGTGCCGTCTCATAGACATATCTGCCAGAAGTCTTTACACCGTTCACAAACGAACGCTCTGTGATAATAACTGTGCAGATAATCACCAACACCAACAAAAGCAGTACTGTGCCGACCATGCCAAGAAGCCGGTGCAGCCCCCAGGCAAGGGAGCCGGATATGACACCGCCGCCCAGCCGCTTTTCAGCGCTTTCCAGATACAGCTCCCGGATCGAATAATCCATCGACAGCGTCCCCCCCTGAAACAGGAGCGAGCAGACTACACCAAGCAGGAAAAACAGAATGATTCCCGCCGTCAGCTTCATGGACGCGATCCGATTTCCCTGATTGGAAATGCCAAACGCGATTGCAATAAAGGCAAGTACCGGCAGTGCATATGCCATCGTGCCGAAAATACCGAACATTACGCGGCTGATCTGATTGCCGATGACACCGATCACGCCGAAATTGCATAAAAATAGCAATATTGTGAGTGCTAATACGCCGATCAGGATAATTTCGCTTGTAATCGCGCTTTGTGCCTGAAGCTCAGCTGCACTCGGTTTTCTGGTTGTTTTTTGTTTTCCACCCTTTGCGCCGCCTCTGCCTGTTTTCGCAGGGGTCTTTTTCCTTCCTTTCGACGCAGTTGATGCCATAATCATCCCTCCAACTGACCTGCCTTTTTTCTACATCTGCAAAATGGATTTTTAAATTAGCATAGGCAGAAAAAGACTAGATCAATTTAGTATATCACTTAATTTTCTTCTTGTCACTATTGCTGTTTTTCTTTTTCATCCGACCTGCCCGATAGCCGTCTGCCAGCTCATGAAGCTTCTGCACTGCCTCGCGAATACCGCCGACGGAAGAAATGATCCCTTCATACACCGCCTGCTCTCCGACAAGAATCGTCCCGAGGTCACGGCTCAACATCCCCTGCCTGATCATCATCTCTTCCATCCGCTGCTTGGAAACACTGCAATGGCTGCAGACAAAACCGGTGATCCGATCCTGAATCTGCCGGAAATAATCATAGGTCTGCTGTGCGCCGATCACCGTCCCGTTCATGCGAACCGGATGGATTACCATTGTCCCGGACGGCACAATGTAGGAATAATCCGTGCTCACCGCGATCGGGACGCCAATGGAATGACTGCCGCCCAGCACAAGGGAAACAGTCGGCTTGCTCAAAGAAGCGATCATCTCTGCAATCGCAAGCCCCGCTTCGACATCGCCGCCCATCGTATTTAGCAAAACAAGCAGACCGCTAATATTCTTACTGTCCTCTATCGCCGCCAGCTGCGGCAGAATATGTTCATATTTTGTCGTTTTGGAGCTGCTTCCGAGGTTGTCATGCCCCTCAATTTCCCCGATGATCGTCAGCAGATGAATCGAGGTTTCTTCCTTATTATCTGTAAGCGTTAACTGACCGGTCTGCTCGATTCGCTCGTCCCGGTGCATTTCCTGTTCTTCTTTTTTTCCCATAAAAAATCACTCCCGCATTTCTTTTTCAAAAAGGATGTGCAGGAGTGATTTATTTTATACATCAAAATCATCGTTATCCGCAACCGGAATTTCATAAAACATAAGATCCGGCGATGGTTCAAAAGCGTAATTCATTTCTTTGCGGACATGTCGTTTGGGAACGGGAAGCGGGTTATCCAGATATTCTCCCGGCGCAGGCTTTGGTGGTTCCTTTGGCGCTTTCTCAAAAAGCGCAGACTCCCCCTCCTGCCTGAACTCAGCTGCCGGTATGGTATTCTGTGAAGCGTGTTTCTTCTTTTTCCCCCAACTCATGCTTCGCCCTCACTGTGCAAAAAAACTCTTTCCCATAAGATCAAAACGCAATACGAGGATTTTAGAGTGCCTGTTCCAGATCCGCGATGATATCGTTTACATTTTCAATACCGACGGAAAGACGGATCAGATCGGGCGCTACGCCGGCCTCTTTTAGCTGCTCATCGTTCATCTGACGGTGCGTATGGCTGGCAGGATGCAGAATGCTGGTGCGGGAATCCGCCACATGGGTAACAATAGCTGCAAGCTTTAACTTATCCATCATTTCTTCCGCCGCCTTGCGTCCGCCTTTTAAGCCAAAGGAAATGACGCCGCAGGTGCCGTTCGGCATGTATTTCTGTGCCAGCTCATAATATTTGCTGCTCTTTAAGCCGGGGTAGTTGACCCATGCAACCTTCTCGTTCGCTTCCAGAAATTCCGCAACCTTCTGCGCATTGTAGCAGTGGCGTTCCATCCGAAGCGGCAGCGTCTCCAGACCGACATTCAGCAGAAACGCGTTCTGAGGAGACTGTACCGCGCCGAGATCGCGCATCAGCTGGGAGGTTGCCTTGGTTATGTATGCCGCCTTGCCGAATTTTTCGGTATAAACTACACCGTGATAGGATTCATCCGGTGCGCAGAGTCCCGGAAACTTATCCGGGTATGCAGACCAGTCGAAATTGCCGGAATCTACGATCGCACCGCCCAGCGCCATCGCATGACCGTCCATATATTTGGTGGTGGAATGCGTTACGATATCGACACCCCATTTGAACGGATTGCAGTTGATCGGGGTAGGGAACGTGTTGTCAACGATTAACGGCACATGATGCGCATGTGCTGCACGGGCGAATTTTTCAAAATCCAGCACAACCAGCGCAGGATTTGCCAGAGATTCCGCCATGACGCATTTGGTATTGGGCTGGAACGCCTTGCAGATCGTCTCGTAATCCGCATCCGGGTCTACGACAGTACAGGATACGCCCATTTTTTTCATGGTAACCGCCAGCAGATTGAAAGTTCCGCCGTATACGGTGGACGATAATACGACATGGTCGCCCGCCTCGCAGATATTGAAAACGGCATAGTAGTTTGCCGCCTGTCCGGAACCGGTCAGCATCGCTGCTGCGCCGCCCTCCAGTTCACAGATTTTCTGTGCGACACAGTCGTTGGTCGGATTTGCCAGACGGCTGTAAAAATATCCGGATTCCTCCAGATCAAAAAGTCTGCCCATCTGTTCAGAGGATTCATATTTAAACGTCGTACTCTGATAAATCGGGAGCACTCTCGGTTCTCCGTTCTTCGGCTTCCAGCCAGACTGTATACAGATCGTTTCCTTTGCGTATGCCATAGTATCCTCTTACCTCTTTGTCTTTCCGACAAAAATCCGGTCTTTTGTCCGTTTTATTCTTCGTCCCAGTTGTGATATACTGCCTGAACGTCGTCATCCTCGTCCAGCAGATCCAGGGTACGCTGCAGTCCCTTTAATGCAGTCTCGTCTGTTACCTTGACATAGTTCTGAGGAATCATGGTAACATCTGCGGATGCCATCGGAATACCTGCCTTCTCCAGCGCTTCGCGCACTTCTTCAAAAGTATCAGGATCGGTCAGGATTTCGAAGCTGTCCTCTTCCTCGCTGAAATCCTCTGCGCCTGCATCCAGGGCGGTCATCATCAGATCGTCTGCTTCCATATCACATTCTTCTTTATCGATGATGATCTGACCCTTCTTATCGAACATAAAGGATACACAGCCAGGTGTGCCAATGTTGCCGTTGCCCTTTGTGAACGCGCTTCTGACATTGGCAGCGGTACGGTTCTTGTTATCGGTCAGGGCATCGACGATGATTGCGATTCCGCCGGGGCCATAGCCTTCGTAGGTGATATATTCGTAATTAACGTTGCCGACATCGCCGGCAGCCTTCTTAATTCCTCGTTCGATGGTGTCGTTAGGCATGTTGTTGGATTTTGCCTTTGCAACGACCTGTGCCAGCTTGAAGTTGTTCGCAGGGTCAGGACCACCCTCTTTTACGGCAACTGCAATTTCTCTTCCGAGAATGGTGAAAATTTTTCCCTTTGCAGCGTCATTTTTTTCTTTTTTATGCTTGATGTTTGCAAATTTTGAATGTCCGGACATTTCTTTTCTCCTTTATCTAACGTGTTTCTAGTTCTTTATCATAGCATTTTGGCTGGAAAACGTCAAGAAAACATCTGCTTTGTACGATTTCTTTATGTATCCAGCGAAAGGCTGACCTTCAAGGCAGAGTTTACGCGGTTCATCACCCGCGCATCCAGATGGCATACTTTGTCTTTCAGCCTCTTTTTATCTATTGTGCGGAGCTGTTCCAGTAAAATTACGGAATCCTTTTCGATTTCATATTCCCCGGAAAAAATTTCGATATGGGTCGGAAGCTTTGTTTTATTCATCCTGGAAGTAATCGCCGCACAGATCACAGTCGGGCTGTAACGGTTGCCGATATCGTTCTGGATAATCAGCACCGGGCGGACACCTCCCTGTTCCGATCCGACCACGGGTCTTAAATCTGCATAATAAATATCTCCGCGCTTCACTCTTTTTTCTTCCTTTCCTGTTTTTTTACCTCAGGACAAGTATTGGCTGCTTTCTCAGCGCGTATACCATTCTTTAAAAAAAGAGTTTCTCTTCGTGAAAATAATCCCGCGTACAGACGATTTTTCCGCCTTTTTCATAGACGCGTGGAATCCGCTTTCCGAGGCAGCACGCGGTTTCGTAGTTAAATCTGCCGGAGCGGTCGCCGATTTCTTCCATTGTAATCGTTTCGATGCCGTCTGTGCCGATGAGCGTTGCGATATCCCCTACCTTTGCCTCAGGAATCTTTGTCACATCGACCATGAACTGATCCATGCAGATGCGTCCCAGGATCCTTGCGCGCTTTCCGGCAATCAGAACATCGCCCTTGTTGGAAAGCCCGCGCGGATAGCCGTCCGCATAACCCACCGGAATCGTCGCCACACGCATAGGATTCGCTGTACAGAACGTCCCGCCGTAGCTGATTTCCTGCCCTGCATCCAGCTCTTTGATATAAGCGATACGGCTCTTTAAAGACAGGAGCGGTTCTAACACGATGCCGTCGCGCTTGACTTCATCTGACGGCCACATGCCATAGAGAATGATTCCGGCGCGCACCGCATCCATGTGCATATCGGGCAGCTCCAGGATGGACGCACTGTTGGAGCAATGCCGCAGCGGGATTTTCAGGGAAAGCTCCTTTTCCACACGGTCGGTAAAGCTCGAAAATTTTTCATACTGCATATTCGTTCTGGATTTATCTGCTTCATCCGCTGTCGCAAAATGGGTAAAAATCCCCTCAATTGAAAGATTCGGACACTGCATCGCGCGCGCGACAAAGGAAAGTCCCTCATCGTCCGGGCGAATGCCGATTCTCGACATACCGGTGTCTACCGCGATGTGAACATGCATTTTTTTGCCGGCTTTTTGGGCAGCACGATTCATATCCTCCAGCATCTGATCGGTGAAAACCGTCGCATGGACACCCCGAAGCGCCATTTCCTCATAAGCCTCCGGGAAGGTATAGCCGAGCACCATCACGGGCTTTTTGATTCCGGCATCTGCCAGCAATACTGCCTCTTCCTCAGTTGCCACTGCGTAGCCGATGACTTCCGGGATTTCATCCATTTCCCGCGCCAGCATCACCGCGCCGTGTCCGTAACCGTCCGCTTTGATGACCGCGATAATTCCGGCATCATTTTTCCGGCAGGCTGCAATCTGGCGCAGATTGTCGTGCAGCGCGTCCAAATTTACGCAAGCCCACACTCTTCTATATGGATTTTTGATCATTTCCTCACACATAATTTTTCTCCTGCTTCACAAGTACCGCCCAGACCGCTTCCGCGATATCATTGGAGGTCATACTGTATTCGCCCTTTGTATGGGCTGCCAAATCGCCTGCCAGACCGTGCAGATAGACGCCGATACACAGCGCCAAGAACGGATCGTCGATCGTAGAAAGCAGTGCCGTCACAATTCCGGTCAGTACGTCCCCGCTCCCGGCCACCGCCATGCCGCTGTTGCCGCTGCGATTGATATAAATGCTGCCGTCCGGCGAAGCTGCAATGCTTCTCGCACCCTTACACAGAACAGCTGCCTGCAAATGATTCGCCCACTTTTTTGCATAGAACACGGGCTGTTTTAAAATTTCTTCAATCGCGCAGCCCTCCAGCCGGGCAAGCTCCCCGGGATGCGGCGTTAAAATCAGCTTCCGGCGCGTCGCCGGATTCTGCTGGTGTTCAATCAGCTCCTGTAAAAGTGCTTCGTCCTTTGCGATAAGATTGATTGCGTCCGCATCCAGCACAAGCGGCTGCAAGGTCTGCTGCAGCACAAACAAAAGCTCTTTCCGGGCGCGATCAGATAAGGATAGCCCGGGACCTGCGCCGATCACATCCGCCCAGCTGGCGGATGCTTCCACAGAATCTGCGGTCATTGCCTCCGGAAGCGCCGTCTGAATCACCGGATGTATCAATGTCGGGCAGGAAAGCTTTACCATGCCGCTTCCTGCATAAAACGCACTCCGACCGCACAGAATCGCCGCTCCCGCCATAGCTTCACTGCCCGCAAGCAGCAGCACTTTTCCAAACGTGCCCTTATTTCCATCCTCAGGGCGTGCCGGAAGCAGCTCTGCCACCGGTGCAGTAAATGTAAAGGCTTCCGGCGTCTGATCCAAAAATCCATCCTCAGTGATGCCGATCTGTGTGCAGATCACTTTTCCGGTATATTTGCAGCCCGGATAGAACAAAAGCCCGCGCTTCCAGAAGCCGAACGTGACTGTCACGTCTGCCCGGACAGCGCAGCCAAGCACCGCCCCGGTATCCGTTTCGATTCCGGAGGGAAGATCCACCGCAAGCACAAAGGCATCCTGCGCGTTGATCCATTCGATTGTTTCCCGATAAATTCCTTCTGCCGGACGGCACAGACCGATTCCAAACAAAGCATCTACAATAATATCATATTCTCCATCCGGGATTGTGTCACAGATAACGGCGCCGTAAGCCTTTGCCGCATGCAGCTGCAGCTTTAAAAGTTCGCCCGCTTTTTCTTCACTGGACGTCAGATAAAAGGAAACATCATATCCCTCCTGCAAAAGAAGTCTGCCAATTGCGATACCATCCGCCCCGTTATTGCCTCCGCCCGCTGCAATCAGGACGCGCCGTTTTGGATGTAAGCCAAGCTGCCCTGCCTGCTCTTCCAGCTTTTTTTGACGTGACACAATCACATCAACACAGGAAAGCGCAGCCCGTTCCATCAAAACGACGGACGGGACACCGAAAATCTCAGAAGTATTGCTGTCGCAGCGTTTCATTTCTGCCGCAGTTAAAAGCCAGCAGACAACTGGATGGCCAGAGCCCGGCGCTGGCAAAACGCATTTATTCATTCGTTTTCCTGCTCTCCTTTTCGTAACGCTCAAGCATATAAGATAGCTTCATCAGGCTGTCGGACAGATGGACGTTCTCAACCTGCACTTCTTTTGGAACCTTCAAATCCACATGTGCAAAATTCCAGATCGCCTTGATCCCGACGGAAACGAGACGCTCTGCGACTTCCTCCGCGCTGTTTTTGGGAATCGTCAAAACTGCGATATCTACATTGTTCTGCTCAACAAAATCCGCGACCTCTTCCATCGGACGTACCTCGATGCCTCGGATTTTACGCCCATACAACGCCGGATTATTATCAAAGACCCCGGTGAAAATAAAGCCGCGCCGTTCAAAATTCATATAATTGGCAAGCGCCTGTCCGAGGTTGCCTGCCCCTACAATAATCAGGTGGTGGGTTTTGTCCAACCCCAGAATCCTGCCGATTTCCTGATACAAATATTCGACGTTGTAGCCGTAGCCCTGCTGCCCGAACCCGCCAAAGTTGTTGAAATCCTGTCGGATCTGAGATGCCGTCACATTCATGATGCCGGACAGCTCCTGTGAGGAAATCCGTTCCACACCTTCGTCTTTTAATTCTCCCAGAAAGCGGAAATATCTGGGAAGCCTGCCGATTACAGCCTGTGAAATTTCCTTCTCTGCCACTTCGTATGCCTCCTTCGTCCGCTGTCAGATACTGTTTTCCATTCGTAACTGTTCAGTAACCTCACAGTTACGTGCAAAAATCCATTCCAAATCGGCTATGCCGATAGGATTTTTGCCTTCTAGTCTAAGGTTTCTTACGGTCAGCGCAGTAAATGCGCAGACCTACTGAACATTTACTTCCATTCTATTATACCCTGCGTTAAAAAAATGTCAATGCGTACTCCGACCGTCCGATTGGACTTGACACGTTATTTGCACACAGGTAAACTGTTACATAGTATAAAGAAGGAGAACCATCATGATACTTTCCTGTCAGAATATCGAAAAAGCATTTCTGGAAAAACAGGTTTTAAAAAACTGTTCTTTTCATATAGAAGATTATGAAAAAGCTGCAATTGTCGGCTTAAATGGTGCAGGCAAGACAACCCTGCTGCGCATCATCGTCGGACAGCTCGAGCCCGACGGCGGCGTAGTCGCCTTTGCAAAGGACAAGACCTTCGGTTATCTGGCGCAGGACAGCGCCGTCAACAGCGACAATACAATTTATGAGGAACTGCTCTCCGTCAAGCAGCATCTGCTCGATCTCGAAAATCAGATCCGCCAGGCGGAGCTTTCCATGAAGCAGCTTTCCGGCGACGCATTAGAGGAGCTGATGCAGAAATATGCAGATCTGACGCACCGTTTCGAAATGGAAAACGGCTACGCCTACAAAAGCGAACTGACCGGCGTTTTAAAGGGCCTTGGCTTTACCGAGGACGAGTTTCAGAAACCGGTTTCCACGCTCTCCGGTGGTCAGAAAACCCGCGTTGCACTCGGCAAACTTCTGTTGCAAAAGCCTGACCTGATCATCCTCGACGAGCCCACCAACCACCTGGACATGTCCTCGATTTCCTGGCTCGAAACCTATCTGCTCAACTATAAGGGAAGCGTTTTAATCGTCTCCCACGACCGGTATTTTCTCGACCGGATTGCTTCGAAGATCATCGAAATCGACAACACGAAGGTGACCGTTTTTTCTGGCAACTATTCCGATTACGCCGCCAAAAAAGAACAGCTGCGTCAGGCACAGCGAAACGCTTATTTAAACCAGCAGGCAGAAATCAAGCATCAGGAAGAGGTCATCACAAAGTTAAAATCCTTTAACCGGGAAAAGTCGATCAAGCGTGCCGAAAGCCGGGAAAAAATGCTTGCCAAAATCGAAGTGCTGGATAAGCCAACTGAGGTGCGTTCCGATATGCACTTACAGCTGACCCCCCGCATCGAAAGCGGAAACGACGTTTTAACCGTCGAGCATCTGGCAAAAACCTTTGACCGCAACACGCTGTTTTCCGATCTTTCCTTTGCGTTAAAGCGCGGCGAGCACGTCGCGATCATCGGCGACAACGGAACCGGAAAGACGACGATTTTAAAACTCATCAACGAGCTGGTGGAACCGGACGCCGGAACCATCCGACTCGGCAGTAAGGTGCAGATCGGCTACTACGATCAGGAGCATCACGTCCTGCATCCCGATAAAACGCTGTTTGAAGAAATTTCGGACGAATATCCATCCCTGAACAACACGGAAATCCGCAATACGCTGGCTGCGTTTTTGTTTACCGGAGACGATGTATTCAAACGGATCAAAGACCTTTCCGGCGGCGAGCGCGGACGTGTTTCCCTCGCAAAGCTCATGCTTTCCGAATCGAACTTCCTGATCCTCGACGAGCCGACGAACCATCTGGACATCGCCTCCAAGGAAATTCTGGAGGATGCGTTAAACAGCTACAACGGAACGGTTTTATATGTTTCCCACGACCGTTATTTTATCAACCGTACTGCGCACCGCATTCTGGAGCTTTCCGGCGGCACGCTGCACCAATATCTGGGCAATTATGATTATTACCTGGAGAAAAAATCCCAACAGGGCGCTTCTGCAGAGTCCACAGCCTTCGGCACTTTAGCTACGTCCGCTGCCTCTGCAGCTTCTACAGAAAGCTCTGCCTCAAAGCTTTCCTGGCAGGCACAGAAGGAAAAGGAAGCCCAGCGCCGCAAAAAGGAAAATGCCCTGAAAAAATGCGAAGAGCAGATTGCTTCCCTCGAAGAGCGGGATAAACAGATCGACCTCGAAATGAGCGATCCCAAAATCGCAACCGACGTTGCCGCATTGCAGAAGCTCTCCCGCGAAAAGGATGAAATTGCAGACAAGCTCATGGAGCTGATGGAGGAATGGGAACAGCTGAGCGAGTAGAATGTCTCCGCGATCTTTCGCCTGCAGTGTATAAAACCTTTGAATTATACGGAAATAAAAAAGAGCCAAGGACCTGATTTTCAGGAATCTTCGGCTCTTTTATTTATTATTCATGACAATAGAATGCTCGCAGAGCGTGCATTCTATTGTTTTTCTTCAGCACCAGCTTCTTTTTCCGGCTTTTTTTCGATGAAAATCTTTCTCGTGATAAAGTTATAAACCATTACCACGCCGGTTGCAAACGGCTTAACGATGATGTAGGAACGGCTCCAGAACGGGTCGAGAACCATCGTGCCGAGCTTTAAGACGACATTGTTTAAGATCAGACCGCCGACTGCAAGAATGAAAAAGACGGCGAACTGCTTGCCCTGGTTTGCTTTTTTGTCCGTATCGAATACAAAAAGAATGCTCAGAATATAATTGACGATTGCCGATACGGTAAAGGCAAGGGTGTTGGCTGCGATAACCGGCCATCCGAGCAGCTCCTTAAACAGAATCAACAGCACGTATTCAATGAAGAAACATAAAAAACCCACCGCGCCGAATTTGATGATCTGCTGTCCGAGCTTACTGTTAATCAATTTCTTAATCAAGCTTTAGAACCTCTCTTATTTCTCCATAGTTTTCCGGATCGCTTTGATAAAGTCCTGGCTGTTCAATACCGTGACATCCGTCAGCTCTGTAATCAGTGCCAGGTCCTTTGTCATCCTGCCGCTTTCGATCGTATCCAGTGTTGCTTTTTCCAGCTTATCCGCAAATGCGCACAGCTCCGGAAGCTTGTCCAGCTCGCCGCGTTTTCTGAGTGCGCCTGTCCATGCAAAGATCGTCGCAACGGAGTTCGTAGAGGTTTCCTCACCCTTTAAGTGCTTGTAATAATGTCTCTGAACGGTTCCATGCGCAGCTTCATATTCATAAACGCCTGCAGGAGAAACCAAAACGGAGGTCATCATTGCAAGAGAACCAAAGGCAGAGCTTACCATATCGCTCATAACGTCGCCGTCATAGTTTTTGCATGCCCAGATGAAGCCACCCTTTGCTTTCATGACGCGCGCTACCGCGTCGTCGATCAGGGTGTAGAAATATTCGATACCGAGCTCTTTGAACTTCTCCTGATATTCGTTTTCGTAGATTTCCTGGAAAATATCCTTAAAGGTATGGTCATATTTTTTGGAAATTGTATCCTTGGTCGCAAACCACAGATCCTGCTTCGTATCCACTGCGTAATTAAAGCAAGCGCGGGCAAAGCTCGTGATAGACTTATCCGTATTGTGCATGCCCTGTAAGACACCTGCACCGGTAAAATCGTGGATCAGCTCGCGGGTTTCTGTACCGTCCGCCGCCGTGAACACCAGTTCTGCCTTGCCGGGACCCTCTACGCGGATTTCGGTATTTTTGTATACATCACCGTAAGCGTGACGTGCCAGCGTGATGGGCTTTTCCCAGTTGCGGACGCAGGGACGGATGCCCTTTACCAGAATCGGTGCACGGAACACGGTGCCGTCCAGAATGGAGCGAATCGTGCCGTTGGGGCTCTTCCACATCTTCTTTAAATGATACTCTTCCATTCTCGCTGCGTTGGGTGTGATTGTTGCACATTTGACTGCAACGCCGTATTTTAAGGTTGCATTGGCGCTGTCAATCGTCACCTGATCATCTGTTTCGTTGCGATGCTCCAGACCGAGGTCATAATACTCTGTCTTCAAGTCAATATAAGGAAGCAGAAGCTCATCCTTGATCAGCTGCCAGAGGATTCTGGTCATTTCATCGCCATCCATCTCCACCAGCGGCGTTGTCATCTGAATCTTAGCCATCGATTCTCTCCTTTTCATCATAGGCATCCAAAAGCCCGTTTTTAATCATATTATCATAAGCATTACGCATATGCAAGGCTGCCAACTCCTGTGCGCGGTCGGCATCCTTCCGGCAGATCGCCTCCATGATCTGTTTGTGCTCGAGCACAGCTTCCAGTCCTCTTTCACTGCCGGAAAGGTTCTGCTTGCGCATTCTCCGCACATATTCATGGAAATCCCTCAGCTGATGCTCCAGCATTTTGCTTGAGCATGCTTCATATAAAATATCGTGGAACTGATCGTCCAGCTCCGTCAGCTTCTGGGCATGTCCCTTGCTGGCGTGAAATTCTGACAGGTAAATATTTTCTTCCAGCGCATCCAGCTGTTTTTCCGTAATATACGCGGTTGCCCAACGGGCACAAAGCCCTTCCAGCAAAGAACGGATCGCATAAATATCCTCCACGTCCTTTCTGGTGATGCCGGTCACATATGCCCCCTTGTTTGGGATAATGCTGACCAGACCTTCCAGTTCCAGCTGGCGCAGCGCTTCCCGGACGGGCGTGCGGGAAACGCCCATCTCTTCGCTGATCGCCATTTCCCGCAGTTCCTCGTGTTCTTTATAATGTCCGCTTAAAATATCCTCCCGCAGCTGATGAAAAACCTTTCCCCTCAGCGAATATCGGTCGGAGCTTTCTTCTTTTTCGTATTGACTCATACCAATAAAATCCCCAGTTTCTTGCTGGCATCATCGATTACCTTCAACAGCTCTTCATCGGTCAGAACGGTAACACGGCCGCTTTCGTATTCGGCGTCCACCCATTTCTTGACCTCGTGAACCAGCTCGCAGTTTTTATCCAGCTTCTTTTCCTCCGGTAAATGGAAGTAAGTATTGATCCAGTGTGCGATTCCGGCAAGACCGGAGGCATTCGATACAGCGCACAGAACTGGACGGTTTAAGAACTTTTCTGTATCAAAAATGTTGTAAATCTCTTCGTTTTTCAGCAGACCGTCTGCATGGATACCCGCTCTTGTGACATTGAAGTTCTTGCCGACAAACGGCGTCCTGGGCGGGATGTGGTAGCCGATTTCTTTTTCGTAGTATTCTGCCAGCTCGGTGATCACCCTGGTGTCCATGCCGTTTAACGTGCCGCGCAGCTGTGCATATTCAAATACCATCGCTTCCAGAGGCGTATTGCCGGTACGCTCGCCGATACCGAACAGCGAGGTGTTGACACCGGAGCAGCCATACAGCCATGCCGTCGAGGAATTGACAACAGCCTTATAGAAATCGTTGTGTCCGTGCCATTCCAACAGCTCGTGGGGAACACCCGCGTGCGTGTGCAGCGCATAGATGATTCCCTGTACGCTTCTCGGGATAACGGCACCCGGATAGTTGACGCCGTAGCCCATCGTATCGCAGGCGCGGATTTTGATCGGAATCTGATATTCCTTCATCAGCTTCATCAGCTCCAGGCAAAACGGAACAACATATCCGTAAATATCGGCCCGCGTGATATCCTCCAGATGGCATCTGGGGCTGATTCCCTCTTCCAGGCACTCCTTGATGACGCTCAGGTAATGCTCCATTGCCTGTTTGCGGGTCATTTTCAATTTCATGAAAATGTGATAATCGGAACAGCTGACCAGAATACCGGTTTCCTTCATGCCGATCTCTTTCACCAGCTTGAAGTCCTCCTTGCTCGCGCGAATCCAGCTGGTAATTTCGGGAAATTTATATCCTTTTTCCAGACATTTGTACACTGCATCCCGATCTTTTTTACTGTAAAGGAAAAATTCGCTGGCGCGGATCAGACCATTTTCTCCGCCCAGTCGGTGCAGATAGTCATAAATCGTTACAATCTGTTCGGTGGAATAAGGGGCGCGTGACTGCTGACCGTCACGGAACGTCGTATCGGTAATCCAGATGTCCTTCGGCATATCGTGCGGAACGGTACGGTCATTGAACGGAATCTTCGGAATTTCCGAATAAGGGAACATATTCCGGAAAACATTCGGCTTCTTCACGTCATCCAGAATGTACATATGCTCTTCGATCTCGAGCAGGTTCTTGTTCTCATTCATGGTGACCGGACGGTTAGTAAATGTATTGTTCATGATTCCTTCTCCTTCGTTTGCTCGCCGCTTTCTTCCAAGCAGTGTGTTCTGTAATTCAGGTATCATTGTATACAATCATCCAATTTTTGTCAATCCTTCTGAAACAAAAAAATTTATTCCTTTAACGCTCTGCCTACATGAAGCATTCCCCAGCCCTGCATCCCCCAGTTTTCTCCCAGATCCTGCGCATGGTATAGCAACCGTTCCCGTACCTGTTCGTTTGTCAGATGCGGCTCCTTTTCCCACAAAAGTGCTGCTGCCGCGCTGACTGCCGGAACCGCCATTGAGGTCCCATTCTTTGCTGTATACGGATGATTTACCGAGCAGAAATGATTTTTCCGATACCAAGCATTACAGGAAACAATGCCGCTTCCCGGCGCCACCAGATCCGGTTTTTTCACCCTGCCGTTTGCAGGACCTCTCCCGGAATAAGCGGCGCAGGCATTTTTGTGTCCCGGGGTCTGCCTTCCATCATGACATCCGACCGATACGACGTGCGCCTGCAGACCCATCGCAGAGACAGAATCCGGGGCAGGTCCGTTGTTTCCGGCAGCCACTGCGACGAACAGCCCTGCATTCCATGCTTTTGCAATCCAAGAAAGCAGCTCCTGCTCAAGCGCAGCTTCCCGGATCGAGCCGATCCCGACGGAAATATTCAAAATTCTCGTATGATAAATCCGGCGTGTGTCCAGCACATACCGGATGCCTTCTATCATGGCGGCAACGTTTCCGTCCCCACGTTCGTCCAGCACCTTGCATACTACCAGACGGCAGCCTGGCGCAATTCCGGCATACAGACCGTTGGAGCATTTTCCGTTTCCGCACAGGCAGCCTGCCACATGGGTTCCATGCCCGCTGTCGTCATACGGCTGCTTCTGTCCGCCGACAAAGTCTGCAAATCCTGCGATTCTCCCGGAAAGATCCGGATGCAGCGCGATCCCGGTGTCCAGCACCGCTGCCGTCACACCTTTTCCGGAAAGCCCGTTTACCTCTGCCGCGGTCGCGTGGACAACTCTCTTTACCCTATTCAAGGCATACGCATCCTTTTTCTTTTAGGATATGGAAGGATGGGGGAAGAGGTGTGCTGCATTCTATGGAAGACGGCAAAAAAGCCGGCCTGCTCGCCGGGCTCCAGTGCACCAGCAAATGATAGGAAAAGTGTTTCAAAAATTTTTCTTCCACGTAAGAAACCTGGACAAGCGTGCGGTCATATCTTAAACCATAACTATCCATTCGGAGGCTCATAACCATGAGTGATTTATCAGCTACCAACTGCGGATGCGGCAATACCTGTCAGAACGGCGGTCTTTTCGGCGGCAACAGTTGCTGCCTCATTCTGATTCTGCTGTTATGCTGCGGCAACAACGGACTCGGAGCAAACAACGGCTGTGGCTGTAACGACGGCTGCAACAACGGCTGTAATTCCCTGATCTGGATTCTGCTGCTTCTGGCTTGCTGCGGCAACGGCTGCAGCGGAATCGGCACGAATAACGGCTGCGGATGCAACAATGGCTGTGGATGCTGATTCCATAGGTATCTGAGCGCATCTGGCTCCCATCCCAAAGGGCATTGCTTCCTCCGGGGGTAATGCCCCTTCGCGATGCAAACGATTTTTCGAGTCCCACAGACGATCTCTGACAGACTGGCAAAAGCAATTCCTTGTTGTCCTATTCTATCTGACTGTTTCATAGGAATAGAATAAACACCGTAAGGAAGCTTTTTAATGAACGTCTGTGAAAACGAAGCTGTCATCGCCTTTGATACGCTCTATACCCAAAACCATATCCAGATTTTAAAAATCCTGCTGCCATATTTTGACCCATATGGTCAAAGCCATCTCGCGGTCTGGATCAAATATCTGGAGCTGCGCTACACCCTGGAATATGTTTCCAGGCATCCGTCCCCTCCATACAAAAATCAAACCTCCGGCACATCCTCGCCGGACTTTGCCGTGTTGTTTGAGCAGATCAAAAACTTTTGTTCTCCCCAGGAAAAAGCGCTGTTTGGAGAACTTCTCAACCTGCAGAAAAATCTCGAGCTGTTCGAGGAAATGAAAGGAATGATGCAGCTGTTCGAAACGTTGAGGGAAAGTGCGCCCGACGTAGACACCGATACTGCGGCAGATGCAGACTGTTCCGGCACGAATCCGGCTGCCGGTTATACGAAAGCAGCTGCAAGAGCAGGCAGCGAGACGGATACTGCCGCCGGGCAGGCAACGTCCGCTTTCGATTCCGCGTCAGCATCTTTGACAGGAACAACTACTTTTCCCGACAATTTCGACCCCATGACTTTTTTGAAGGGCATGCTCTCACCGGAACAGCAGGCGATGTTCGAGGCGTTCCGCGATGGGCTCTAAATACCGCTTTTTCCAGAATATTTTCAAAACGGAGGTTTTTATGACCAGTCAACAAAATAATGATACAAACACCACCTCGGAACCAAACTGGATGAAGGAAGACTGCGTCCAGAGCATTCCAAAAGAAAAGCTGCATTTTTTACAGAAGCTCGTCTTTGAAAGCAGCTCGCTTTCGCAAAAAGAACTACTGCCGTTTTTGATGGCGCTGGCACAGAAAAGCCGAGAAGCATCGATCAGCTTTTCCGACACGGAAATTTCTTCCATTCTCATGGCGATCCGCAAATATGCCACACCGGAGGAACAGCTGAAAATGAATCAGATCGTCCGCCTGATGGCAAAGAAAATGCCCGGAAAGAGGGAGTAAATCTCCCGCCTTCCGGGCGTTTTCAGGAAACCTTCCGTGGTTCAAAATTTGCAGATAACAAAACCTTTTGTGATCCGTCAGTCCCCTGAGCTTTCTGCAGTTTCCGTTTCGCCAGCCGTCCCGGCATTCTCACCGTCTGCGTCCGCACTTTCTGTCTCGCCATCTGCGCTTTCCAGTGTCTTAGCCGCAGCCGTTTCCTCTATAGCGTCAGTTGCTGCCGTCTCGTCTGCAGAATCTGCCGTTTCCGCTGTCTCCGTTTCAGTCTCCGTCTCGTCGATGAAGTCCTCCGGGTCCTTATCGAAATCCGTCACGATATTGCTGGAAACGAGGTAAACATTGTCGTCGCCTTCCACTTTGATGTAATACTCAGAAAGCAGATCGCTCTTATTTCCGGCATAAATCACAACCTGTGTTCCATCGGAAAGGACTGCCGTGATCGTCCGGAAAGGCTCCTCCAGTCCGTACTGGGAAAGATCCTCCGGCGCTTCCACAACAGTTTCCGTCGTCGTGATGTTGGCGATTTCATTCAACAGCGTGTTAACCGTCGATTCCTTAATGGTTTCATCCGGCAGACTGCTCTCCGTCCAGGCATCATCTGTTTTCACCAGATGAACCTCGTGGTCGCCGGAAATGATCAGCTCCGTCACATCATCCTTATTGAAGTTGGTAACGTCAACGGAAACGGTTTCTTCCTCCGTTTCAAACGTATGATTCCGGATGATAAAATATCCGCCGACGCAGACGATACATAATACAAGTAAAATCAAAATTTGAATTTTCTGTTTTTTCATTTATCTCTTTCTCCTTCTGGCCCAGATGATAATACCGGCTGCCAGCAGACCGATAGGAAGGATGCCCATCAGGAGGATTCCATAGCGGACCGCAGATGCTGTAGGCACGGTCGCATAGGTGGACGCCATTGATTTGGTCGGGATGGAAATACTTTCGCTCTCTCCTGCCATCGTGCTGATCGCGTTGGTGAACAGCGTCATGTTGTTATCCATCGTGTACTGGTTTGCCGACTCTGTGAACAGATAGGACGAGCTGTATAAAATCAGCTGTGCTTCTTCGCCGGAAGCAAGTGTTTTCACCGCTTTTACGCCGACAGTAAATGGTCCCTGCGCATCGTCCTCTGTTTTCTTGACGTCGGAGGACTGATTTAAATCGGTCTTGCTGTACGCCTTCTCCGAGGTTGTCAAAAGAGTGGTCAGCGTAACGCCATCCTTCTCCTTCGTCAGAATCGGCTGGGCATACGGCATCATGATATAATCATAGCTCTTTCCGTAAACGCCGTTTGTCAGGCTGTCGGAGGAAACGTTCGGCAGCAGATAGATCGGATTCTGATACATTCTCGCATTATCCTGCTCCACGATCAGACCGTTCCCGATGGAAAGTCCGAACTCGGAAAGCACCTTTGTCAGGTTCGGCATCTCCTCAGAGAAGCAATCGATATAAGAGGTGGAAATCAGAACCTTTCCGCCGTTGTTTAAGTATGCAATCAGCTTATCGGCATCCTCTGCGTTTAAGTCGTTTGTAGGGGAAAGGATCAGGACACCATTTGCATCGTCCGGAACACTGTCCTCTGTCAAAAGTGTCAGCTCCGCAAGATCGACATTTTCCTTTTTCACGCCGTCCCCAAACGAGCTATCCAGGCTGGCTTCTCCGTGACCGTTTAATTCATAAACAACGGAGGTGGAATCGCTCGTCACATAGGCGATCGCGCTTGTCAGCTGTCCTTCTGCATCGTAGCCGCTGACAGAGCTGGAATAGTTGCTGTAGTCATATTCGTAAATATTGTTGTAATTGATTACCTTAAATCGCTGTGCGGATTCCACGATCATGGAGTTTACGGAAATGCTGTCGGTATAATCCTTATAAAAATCAGGGGAAACGACAGGATCCTTGTAAACCAGCTTGATGTGATCGGAAAGCTCTGCATAGCTTTTCAGCGTCTGCTGCAGCGTTTCATCCTGGCTGTTCTCCGAATTGATGACATAAATCGTCACATCCTCAGACAGGTTTTTGACGAGATTTTTCGTCGTCTGTGTCAGCGTATATAGCTTCTGGCTCGTTACATCAATCTTCGTATAGCGATCCGGCAGGGCGGAAAATCCGAGGTTTAAGAACACCGCAATCGCTACGACAAGGGCGATCATACCGCTGCTGTAAGCGCCGATTTGCAGCGTTTTTACCGAAACCTGATATCTTCTTTTCTGGATCGACTGAACCGTTAAGAATAAAAATACGACGATCAGGGTTACAAAATACAGGACGGATTTCAGATTCAGCGTTCCCTCCACCATAGCGTCCAGACGGTCGGTGAAGTTGTAAGCGTTTAAAATTTTTGTCAGCAGGTTGCCTGTTTGGGAAATCAGTCCGGTAATGGAGGACATCATGTAGCCGACAAATAAAAGGGCAAAGGAAAGCACTGCTGCGATGATCTGACTTTCTGTGATTGAGGAAATAAACAGACCAATCGCAAGGCAGGTCAGACCAAACAGATAATAAGCCAGCAGCGCCGTATAGCTTTCGCCCATCGGAACGGTTCCGTAGCGGCTTAAAATCAGCGGGAACAGCGCCATCACCGCAACCGGAATGGTAAAGACGGTCGCCATCGCAAGGTATTTGCCCGCTACGATTCCTCCGATCGAAACCGGAGAAGTCAAAATCAACTGATCCGTTTTCTGCTTACGCTCCTCTGCCAGCATACGCATGGACAGAATCGGTGTCGATAACAGCAGCAAAAACAGGATACTGGAAAAGCTCTGTCCGACATTGCTGTAGCCGGACAGCAGATTGATTGCAAAAAAGTAAAGTCCGGCAAGGCAGATATGTGCTGCGATAAACAGCCAGCCTGTTACCGTCGTAAAGAAAGTTTTTAATTCTCTTTTATAAATCGCTGTCATTGTTTCGTCTCCTCCTCGGGCTTATCGGTCAGCTGCAGGAAGATATCCTCCAGCGATCCCGTCTTTTTCTCCATGCCAAGCAGGGGCATCCGATTCTCTGCCAGCTCATAAAACAGCGGCTCGCGGATATCGCAG
>OHSX01000359.1_pt1 | contig 20780 bp, 17 predicted proteins | sample 1578861 | NCBI WGS metagenome assembly OHSX01 (sample SAMEA3879530, study PRJEB24766) | human gut metagenome | biome: human-associated habitat; feature: feces | place: USA | collected 1985/1987 | reverse complement strand
TTTTTATTTTAGATTTATACGGCGACAGCCGTCCATGAGCAAGTCACGCAGTGACTGCGAATGGGTTGCATGGCGCCAGCCTTAGGAGCGCGACAGCCCTTATACGGTTCCGGAGATCACTAACGTGCTGACACCGGGATTTATCCCCCACGCTCCCGTAACGGGATCCTGGGTGTAAGTCGCTGCGGGTACGGTAATACCTCCTGCAGTTCCGGTAAATAATCCGGTAGTCGTATCATACGTATAGTTTGTTCCCTCTGCCCATGCAGTTCCATTAAAATTCACAGTCAGATTCTCCAATACGGGATTAAAGGTATCCGTGATCACGACACCGGTAGCTGCATCCGCTGCCGTATTACCCAGATTCTGTATCAGGAACGTATATGTCAATGTTCCATTCTCTGTCACAGGTACGGGGCTGACGGACTTTGTGATCGTAAGAAGCGGTCCGCTTGCCGCATTTACTGTCTCATTCACAGTAACAGGAGTGACTCCTGCCCCGGCAATCGTCGCCGTATTCGTAATGGAAGCCTCTGCTGCCAGCGGCGCATAAGAGTTCACCTCAGCCTCATAGGTAAGTGTCACATTACCTCCCGCAGGCACAGTAATTCCTGTGATTGTCAGAGGCGGTCCTGCCGTTACAGCCGGTGTTGCCTGTAAAATTCCGTTTGCATAGTATTTTACGGTCCCCGGAATATACGTCAGAGGTGTCAGTTCTCTGGTATTAAACAAATACTCTCCCAGATTATCTGTTACTGTAATTCCGTTAAATGCTGTAGTTCCTGAGTTCACAATGCTGATCACATACGTCACATTTTCATTCTGTCCGTAGGTATCCCGCACTGCCGTCTTGGTTGCTGACAATACCTCCGTGATCTCACCCACTGCTATATTGGAGTTTGTAATCTCATTTCCATAGCGAAGCTGTGCCTGATTTGTAAATCTAGCCATATATTTTTGTATCCTTTCATTGTATTTGGATTTACTATAATATATGACTGTTTTTAAGAAAGTTGACGGATTCTGTCACCGCATTTCTTGACTTTCCTCTTCCACCTCCGTATGATGGAATCACAAGCATTCACTGGCGCTGCCCCAAAAAACATTGAGGATTCAACATGAAGAAAAAAGTATTTAACATCATCCAGATCGGTGACAAAAGTAACCGTCTGAGCCGACTCTTTGATATTTTTATTGCTATCGTTATCTGTGCAAATATTCTGGTGACTTTTCTGCAAACCTTTGATGAGCTTGCTATTTTATTTCCGGTATTTCACTTGATCGAGGTTATCACTATTCTGATCTTCTGTGTGGAATATATTCTGCGGATCTGGACTGCGGACTATCTATATCCTGATAAAAACGAGTTCCGCTCCCGGCTGCGGTTTCTGATCTCCTTCGACGGCATTATCGACCTGCTGACAATTTTACCCTTTTTCTTCCTGTCCGGCATGGTCATCTTCCGGATGCTGCGGGTGGCGAGAATCTTCCATCTGTTCCGCCTGAATGCCCGATATGATTCTTTCAATGTCATCACTACGGTATTGTATGAAAAACGCAATCAGATCATTTCCTCCGTATTTATCGTCCTGATCCTGATGCTCGCCAGCAGTCTGTGCATGTACAGCGTGGAGCATGATTCCCAGCCGGAAGTATTCCGCAATGCTTTCAGCGGCATCTGGTGGAGCATGTCAACGCTGCTCACCGTAGGCTACGGTGACATCTATCCCATCACCACACTGGGGCGGATCATGGCGATCTGTATTGCCTACCTCGGTGTCGGTGCCGTGGCTATCCCCACCGGTATCATCAGTGCCGGTTTCGTGGAACAGTACCAGCGTAAAAGCGGTCTGTCTAATATCAAGCAGACCGATATTCGTGAGATTGCTGAGATTTTTGTGGACAAGCGCTATGCCGGTAAAACGGTGGAAGAAATGGAAGCGGCAGAACAGGTCACGATCTTCCTCATTCTGCGGGAGGATCTGTCCATTCTGCCTCAAAAAGATACGATATTAAAATTAAATGACATTATTGTCATTCGTGGTGAGAATCCCTAACAATAGTGAAGACTGCCTCTTTTGCAGGGGCAGTCTTTATTATTTGTGATACTTATTTGGCTTCCACGGTTTCCGTAGTTTCTGTTGCCACTGTTTCACTTTCTGCGGTTTCAGCCTCGACATTCTCGGTCTCCGTCGCAGTTTCCGTTGTCTCGCTTTCCGTTATCGTAGTATCTGTAGCTTCGGTGCTTTCTGTCTCTTCAGCGGTCTCCTCCACCTCCACCAGATCCTCCAGTGTATAATTGAAGCCTGTCACCACGTTGGTGGCCACGACATACACTTTCATTTCAGAGGGAAATGCAACGTAATACTGGCTGGTCATGGAATTCAGATTACCGACATTAATGATCACGCTGCGATCTGCAGTCTCGTACTGAATGGTACGCTCCGGATCTGCCAGTCCGTACTGCGACATATCCGTCACATTCTCAATCACCTGATCTGCCTTTAACGGTGCCACCTTCAGGATCATCGCCTTGATCCGGTCCTGGTTCAGATTCAGGGAATGATCGTCCGCATAGTACCATGTTTCATCCTCTTTTTCAAAGGCATAGGTCTCTCCCTCATATACATAGCGGAAGCTGGTAATATCATCGGAGTTTACATCCAGCACCGTCTCCTGTGTATCCTCGGTGATGGAAGTCGCAGACGATGCATTTTTATTATACTGGCGGATGCCCAGGAAAACTGCCGCCAGCACCACCAGTGCCAGCAGCATTCCGATCATTTGTCTTTGTTTCTTTTTCATATCTATAACTCACGCCTTTCACAATTATTTCTTCCGTCTGCGGAACCAGATCACGAATCCGGCGATCATACAGCCGACGGGAAGGATCACGGTAACCAGCAGTCCCAACAACAGAATCTGTGCGGAATCCACTACCAGATTAGAGACCTCATAGCTTTTTACCGGAATGGATACCGAGGTCTCATGATCTGCCATTCCACTGAACGTATTGGTGAACAGGGTCAGGTTCGCACCGCTGACGACAGAGTTGGCATCGTCGGTGAACAGCTGCTCACAACCGTACACGACCAGTGTCGCATCCCCATCATCCAGTGTCTTTACTGCCTCAACACCTAATGCGAAGGGACCATTTACATCATTTTCACCCTGCGAAAAATCCTGTGTATTGTTGACATCCTGTTTTGCAAAAGAGCTGTCGGAGGTGCTCAGGAATACATCATAGGTAATATCACCGGTGGCTGTCTCGTCGGTACTTACTTCCTCCGGGACAATGATACCCTGAGAATACGGCAGGAACAGATATTTTCCGTAGGTTCCGGAGGTATAGCTGTCAGAGCTCTGTGTCGGCAGTATATAATACGGACTTCTGTAGTAGCCGTTGGAATCATTCTCCACTACCAGTCCTTTGGCAATGCTCAGATTCATGTAGCTTAAGATAGCATCTATATTGGGTGTCTCCTCATCGGTATAGCCGGTTACCAGGATGACTTTTCCACCGTTGTTCAGATAGTCGATCACCTTATCCTTATCATCGGATGAAAAATCGCTGGTGGCACCGTTAATGAACAGACAGGCCGCATCGTCAGGGATAGCATCCAGATCCATCAGATTCACGGTCTCATAATCCACATTTTCCTTGTTCAGTGCGGATGTAAAAGTGTTGCTTAAACTCAGTTCATTATGTCCTGTTGTCATATATACCTTGGGCATATCATCATTTAACACATAATCCAGCGCACTGGTGAGCTGTCCTTCGCCATCATAACCGGTGGTCGTGGTGTTATAACTGTACGTCGAATAGTCAAAATCATAAGAAGACTCATAGACATCGTTGTAATCAATGACCTTGCTGCGCTTGTCGCTGACCACGATCAGGCTGTTCGTGCTGATGTTGCCGGTGGTGTACTGGGTATAGAACATCGGGTTAACGGTGGGATCCACATATTCCACGGTGATATGATCCGACAGATCATCGTATCTCTGCAAAGTCTGCCCCAGTGTGGTATCCTGATTGTCCTGATTTACCAACACATAGATTGTCACATCATCCTGCATATTTTTCACATAGTCGACGGTCTGATCTGTCAGGGAATACAGCTTCTGGCTGGTCATGTCGATAGCTGTCCAGCTGGAAGGCATCTCGCCCATGATAATATTAACGACTACTACCAGCGCTACAGCTACAGCGATCATACCGGTACTGTAAGCACTGAAGCTTAAGTTTTTCACGGACATGCTGTAACGGCGTTTCTGAATGGACTGTACCGTCAGGAACAGAACCAGTGCCGTAACGGATACATAATATACGATAGAAGATACATCCAGTGTGCCATTTAACAGGTTGGAAAATGGTGTATAAAGGTCAAAGCAACGTAGCAGCTTTGTCAACAGATTGCCGGTGCTGGAAATAATGGAGCAGATGGAATCCATCATATATCCCAGGAACAATACTAAAAAAGTAAGTACTGCTGCAATGACCTGGCTCTCTGTCACGGAAGACAGGAACAGACCGATGGCAATGGCGGTCATCCCGAAGAGGAAATATGCCAGGATCGACAGATAGGCCTCTCCCATGGGAACACTGCCGTACTGCGCCATGATCAGCGGGTAAAAGCAGATGATCGCTACGGGAATGGCAAATATAGTTAACAGCGCCAGAAATTTTCCCATAACGATGCCGCCTACGGACACCGGTGCCGTCAGGATCAGCTGATCCGTCTTGCTCCGCTTTTCCTCCGCCAGGATACGCATGGTCAGGATCGGCACGGTCAGCATGAATAGAAAGGTAACGCTGGATACCACATACGCAAAATAAGGATATCCGTTCATCAGGTTATAAACGCTGAAATACAGTCCCAGGAAAAACAGGGTGACTGCAATAAATAAAAATCCGATAAAGGAACGGAAATAGGATTTCAATTCTCTCTTATAAATGGCTAGCATATGATTCCGCCTCCTTTGTAGTTACAGTTTCTTTTTTCTCTTCTCCGGGCTGTGCTTCCTCTTCCGAAGCTTCTGTCTGCTGTGCGGCAGCATCTGACATTTCCGGCCTTTTTCTTTTTGAGAATAGTTTGTGCTTCTCCGGCTGTGTGGGTGCTACATCCTCGGTCAGTTCCAGGAAGATGTCTTCCAGAGACTTTTCCGCATGGGTCATCTCTAAAATAGGCAGCTTTGCATCTGCCAGTGCATAAAATACCTGCTCTCTGATATCTGCATTCTCTTTGGAGATCACTTTCAGCTTTGCAATATTTTTGGATGCCTCCGTGTTCTCTTCGATCCGGTCGATCTGTGAGATCTCCTGCAATGCACTCTTCACCGCAGCGATGCTTCCCTTTACTTCCAGATCCAGTTCCATGGAACCACTCATAAGCTTCTGCAGATTCTCCGGAGAATCACTGGCTACCAGCTTACCGTGGGCTATGATCATAATATGGTCGCAGACCGCACTGACCTCCGACAGAATATGGGAGCTAAGGATCACGGTATGATTCTCCCCCAGCTTGCGGATCAGATCACGGATCTCGATGATTTGTTTCGGATCCAGACATACCGTGGGCTCATCCAGAATGATAACCTCAGGGTAGCCAAGGATTGCCTGCGCCAGTCCGACTCTCTGCCTGTAACCTTTTGACAGATTCCTGATCAGACGCTGCTGCATATCGGTGATCTGTGTCATTTCCATGACCTCATCAATCTGCTGCTTCCGCTCTTTTTTCGGCACTTTTTTCAGTTCTGCCACGAAATCCAGGTATTCTCTGACAGTCATGTCAACATACAGCGGCGGAAGCTCCGGCAGATAACCGATGGCACGCTTTGCCTCCTCCGGATCTTTTTGGACATCTTTGCCATCGATCGTCACAGTACCCTCCGTGGCTGCCAGATAACCCGTGATGATGTTCATGGTCGTGGATTTACCTGCGCCGTTTGGACCAAGAAAGCCGTAAATCTGTCCCTTTTCCACACGGAAAGAGAGATGATCTACGGCAATATGGTCACCATATTTTTTTGTAAGATTGCTTACTTCTATCATATTTGCCTCCCGGATATGATGTGATACCCCCACCTGATATCTACGGGTACCCGTAACTGATACCCACAGGTACCCAGAACTGATACCCCGAATTGCTTCGCAGCAAGCTGCTCCCGCAATTCTAAAAACATTCGGAATCCGCTGATTTGCTACGCAAATCGCTACTTCCTCATGTTTTACGGGTGTAAAATTCAACCGCTTTATCATGCAAGCATGAACAGCGGTTAACCTTTACACCCTTGTATCAGTATATGTCTCAAATGTCATGAAAAGGTGAAACATTTGTGAAAAATCTGTGAAGCCCCAACCCTTAAAGCTTCGTCACGGTCAGCGAAATGCTTAAATTTCCTGCCTCCGCCGCCAGATGCAGCGGCAGCTTCGCCACAGGAATATCTTCAAAAATGAATTCCGGATCACCGGATGCGGCCGACTGGAATAAGAAAAGTACCCCCTCCACATAGAGCACCACTTTTTTCTGATTGCTGTAAATTGTCAGGGAGACCAGCCCGTTCTCCTGACGATGCAGGGTAGAAAGTACCGGATAGAGCACCGGTTCGCTGCTCCACTTCGCCTGATAATAGTAATACCGCTCCGTCAGCGTTCTGCCATCCGCCGAAAGAAGTGCATCTTCTGCCGTTTCTCCGGATAATCCACGATATACCGGAAGATTTTCCGGTCTTATCCACAGGTCCCCAGTGAGGAATCCACGATTTCTGCACAGATGATAAAATGCACGCACCGACCGGGCATCCTGCCCCTCTGCCCCGGATCCGGTTCCTTCCAGCCGGATCACATTTACCCCCATCCGAACCAGCCGTTCCAGATCTCTTCGTACCTGCTCCACCCTCGTCCCGGCATCACTGATCTGCGGGGGAAGCCGGTAGACTACTTCATGTGGCAAAAACTCTTTTTCATTGAGAAAGATTCCCTTTTTTTCTACGACACGCACGTCATAAATGGTCAGTTCCTGCCGCCAATACATTTCCACTTCCCCGGTTATATCCTCAGCATGATCTGATTCTTCCTCGTTCTTTGTACCCCCCATATTTTCTCCATACTCCACGGTTCCGAACCTTCCCTGTGCCTTCACCAGATAGACATAGGGATCCCGCATGCCGTCCCAGAGATGCGGCCGCAACAGCAACGCCGTCATGGAATCCGCTTCTTCTAATGAGTATTCCCCATGAAAAACAAGGCGTTCGCCCTCCGCACCTTCCCAGATCTCAATCTGTAAAGCGGACAGCAAACGCCCTATCTTTTCCGGCAGGGCAAATTCCAGATAAGCCTTGCCATTTTCCAGTTTTGTTGTAATTCCAAGATCGTCTCTCATCTGCATTTCTCTTTCCTGCCTTTCGCATTCTGTTACTAAGAGTTTTTGCAGATAACATTTTATTTATGCCGGAAATCCATCTTTCCCGCACACTATTATTACATGGGACAAGACCTGCGGCCGGGCACTTCCTCTCCGGATACATAACCTGCATGAAATTCCATGTTGATGTCCCGAAGCTCCTTCTTCCCGTCGATGTATGCCTGATACATTTCCGCCAGTCCCGAAGTACAGCCATCACAGTTGGCTTCCATATATCCCAGAGACTCCGCAACGATCTGCTCCCGCTCTTCTTTTGTGGTATCCTTAATCAGATATCCTGCCATTTTCTTTTCCTCTCTTGTATTTCTTTTACAGCCAATGTATCACAGCAATCTGCCGGGTGCAAGTTTTTCTCTGCATTTAGAGTAATCGAAAATCTACGACCGAAGAATTCTCTCATAGATCTGCAAATCCTCATTCTTAAACACATTAAAGATCACATTTTTGACACTGCTGTCAGGAGTCTCCTCCAAATACTCCTGTACCGTCTGTACGGCAATCTGCGCCGCCTTGTCGTTCGGAAAGCAGAATACCCCAGTGGATATACCGCAGAACGCCACACTTTCCAGCCCGTATGCCGATGCCAGTTCCAGACAGGACAAGTAACAGGACCGAAGCAATGCGCAATGTTTCTCCGTCAGCTTTCCCTGCACAATAGGACCTACGGTATGCAGGACATAACGGCAGGGCAGATTGTAGGCTTTCGTGATCTTCGCCTGTCCGGTGGGTTCCTCATGCCCCTGTTCTTCCATCATCCGGGCGCAGTCCAGTCGCAGCTGCACCCCCGCAAAGCTGTGGATGCAGTTGTCGATGCACTTATGATTCGGCACATAACATCCGGTCATTCCACTGTTGGCGGCATTGACGATGGCATCGCACTGTAATGTTGTGATATCCCCCATCGCCGGGATCCGTAAAGCAGGCACAATAAAGTGCCCCGGTTACCCAAAAGTTACTATTGGGACAAACATATAAACCTGCGATTGAAATATTTTTACGTTTTTGTAACAATAGGAACAGGAACCTTCGTTATGACTCATAGAAAGGCCTGGGAACAACAAATGATATATCTGATGATGATCGACGCCGAAGAAGACAAACCAAAGTTTGCGATTCTCTATGAAACCTATCGGCACCTTATGATGAAAGTAGCTCTGAATGTGCTGAAGGATACTTTTCTTGCGGAAGATGCCGTACATGAGGCGTTTATAAAAATTGCGAAAAACATGGAAAAAATAGGGGAAATCGACGCCACGGCGACGAAACGCTACCTGCTTACCATAACGAAAAATGCGACTATAGATATTTACCGGAAGCGAAACCATCAATTTCAACGGGAAATCTATGTGGATGAGCTGGAAGAATGTAATGTCCCGGTGACTTATGCGGCGACGGATGTGGATGACGGAATACTGGACATCCTTAGGTGCCTGCCCGTAAAATACCGGGATGTATTTCTCCTCAAATACTCCGGCAATATGGACAACGATGAAATCGCAAAAGTATTAAACATCACCGAAGGAACGGCCCGGCAGCGATTATCCCGGGGAAAGATTATGATACAGGAAGCTTTGAATAAACGGGAGGAAAATAATGAGATCCATGGAAATAACGGATGAATGGCTCTATCAGCATATGCCTGTGGTGGACAATGCCATGATAACAGCATTAGAAAATCAGGTTGATCGGGAATATGTATTTTCAAAACGTTTTGAACAAAAAATGCAAAAAGTGATCCGCCGGGAAGCCCATCCGGTGCTGACCGGTGCACAACAGCTCCTAAAACGCATGGCAATCTTTTTCACCGGTATCGTATGTGCCGGACTGGTTCTGACGTTAAGTGTGGATGCCTATCGGGATAAGTTTTTCATGACACTAAAGACCCTGCGCGAGGATGCTACGCAGTATAACTACTCTTCCGAGGAAAAAGATGCGGTACTCACTCCCACGATACCGACCTGCATCCCGGAGGGCTATACAGAGACAGACCGAAGAGACAGTCCTCTTTTTTGTGAAAATTTCTATGAAAACAATGCCGGAGAACAGCTCATCTGGGAGCAAATGCTAATTTCCTCAAATAATGCCCTGACACTCGTATTAGACAATGAATACGATGCCGAAGAGGAACATGTCATCGGCGGTCACATTGCCACGGTATATACTTATGTGGATGGTTACGCCATGGCTTATTATGAAGCTGACAATTATGTATACGTGATCACCGCAGATCACATGACCGCCGAGGAAATGTTTCAGCTCATTGCCAGTATGGATATCTGATTGTATAATAAAATAAAAAGGAGGCAAGAACCATGATGCGAAATAAAAAATTAAGAACCGTTTTCTGCGGCATTCTGATTTTTCTGCTCGTATTTGCCTTATTTTGCCTTGGAGACTACGGGATCCGCTATTATCATACTCCCATCAAAAAGGATTATGACTATACCGGAACCGGAATGCTGGTCAGTCTGACGGAACCGGATACCTTCGAACAGGTATCGGTGGAGATCCACGGGAAAGCCTTACATTATCTCTGGGGGAATCAGGAAGACGCCATAGCGGGAAATGTCTGGATGAACGGAGAGAGGCTTTTCGTGGAAGGTGCGGATGACATAGGATTCTATGCACCTTTTATCGATGAAGAACCCTATTACTCCTGCCTGACCGAATCTGTAACAAATATCCCGGGAAATATGTTTCTTATCTCCCGGGATCTGAAAACCGTATTCTGCGGTGTACTTATGGACGGGAAAGAATTTCTGCTGATAATACCGGCAGAAAATAAATCGGATGCCGACCGTACCCTGAAATCCGGTCTGGAACAGTCCCAGCCTCTTTCCCGTTGGCTGAGTGACTATCCCTTATTCCTGTAACTGTCCGTCCACAATACGCACGATACGTTTCGCAGACTGTGCTACGCCCAGGTCGTGGGTGATCATAACGATGGTGTTGCCCATATCGTTCAGTTCCCGGAACAGCTTTAGTACTTCCTTGCCGCTGGTCTGATCCAGAGCACCGGTAGGCTCATCCGCCAGAAGGATCGCCGGCTGTCCCACCAGTGCTCTGGCAATGGATACTCTCTGCTTCTGTCCGCCGGACAATTCGTTGGGCTTATGTCCGATACGATGATCCAGCCCCAGCAGTTTGATAGTATTTTTACACTTTTCTTCTGCTTCCTCATGAGTCATGCCACGCATCAGCAGGGGCATGATAATATTCTGCATGACATTATAGGTCGGGATCAGCTGATAGTTCTGGAAAATAAACCCGATCTTCTGGTTGCGTACCATGGTCAGATCGTCCTCCTTGGTCTTGTGGATTGCCATGCCATCCAGATAATATTCCCCACTGTCCATCACATCCATACAGCCGACCATATTCATTAACGTAGTCTTACCGGAACCGGATGGGCCTAAGATTGCCACATATTCTCCCTTATTTACCTGAAAATTGATGTCCTTCAAAATCGGCAGACGCTCCTCTCCCAGCATATAGCCTTTATTTATATTTTTCATGGTGATCATTGCGTTTTCCATCATAATCCTTACACCTTTCGCACTACTCCTGATTTAAAGCTTCTACGGGGATCAGTCTTGATGCCTTATATGCCGGATAGAAGCCGAAGATGCTTCCGGTGAGGACACCAAACAACAGCGACAATACTGCACCCTGTACCGACAGGGACACTCTCACGTTGAACAGCTGCACGAATGGCGTAATTCCAAGAGCCACCAGCACCCCCAGTATCGCTCCTACCAGACTGGTAAAGCTTGCCTCCAATAAAAACTCCAACAGGATATCCTTCCGGGAACAGCCCAGTGCTTTCAAAATACCGATCTCGTTGGTACGCTCCTTGATGGATACAAACAGCACGTTCATAATACCGATACCGCCAACGATAAATACGATCACTGCCATGGAGATCAGCAGTAAGGTCAAAGTCTCATTGGAAGCGGAGGCTGCCTCCATCTTGCTTCCGGCATCGCTGATGGTAAATGTGGTATTGGGATAGCTCTCTTTTAAGGCACTCTCCACATCCGTCATTACGGTATCCACCTGATTCACATCCTCCGCAATGACCGTGATGGTTGGACTGATATTCGTACCGGTAATGTATTTGATGCCGGTTTCGTAAGGTATATAGATCGCCGTATCCGGACTGATGCCGGATGCCACAGTTCCCATCTCGGATAGTACCCCTGATACTATATAGGGGCGGCCATCAATATAGACTATACCGTCATAAGCATCGTAGGCGCTGCCAAAAATTTCCTTTGCCACGGTGGCACCCAGTACGCACACCTTTTCCTTGCTCTCGTTGTTTTCTTCTGTGAGGAAATCCCCGATGGCCATTTCCAGATTACTGATGGCAGCATAATTGTCCTCCACACCGGCAATGGTGTAATAGGAAGCAGAGGTCATATCGCCTCCCTCCACCGATGCTGTAGTGGAATAAGAGATCGTAGTTGCAGAGATTCCCGATACAAAAGTCACCAGATCATCACAGTCTTCACTGGTCAATGTCACGGCTTCGCTCTCTTCCTCCTGTCCGAATCCGAAAAATCCGCCGAAATCCATGCCACCGCCGGGACCACCAGACGTACCGCCGCCGGAACCTCCTCCAGGGCCTCCGCCCATATTGGTAACGGTAACACTTCCTCCGCCTCCCGGCATCTCAAAGCTAAATCCGCCGCTGTCACTGCTGTCGCAGGAAATATCAATAGCTCCGGCATTCAGGTTCTTGAACTGTTCCGCCACTTCTTCTTTTCCGCCGGTACCTATCGCCAGCACCAGCATTATGGTGGCGGATCCCACAACGATACCGATGGAAGTCAGGATCACTTTGAATTTATTCTGTGACAGGTTCAGCCACACCAGACGCAATATTTCGGATAATCTCATATTCTACTTCTTCCCTTCCATTGACCTTACTTTCCCACAGGTCTCCGCTCTACTTCGTAATGCTGCTTTCGATCAATACGGTATCTCCTTCTGCAATATCTCCGGAGATCTCCACGTTAGAACCATCTGACAGTCCTGTCGTTATTTCCTTTTTCACAATGCTGCCATCTGCAGTCTTCACTTTTACATAAGTCTTGTCATCCTCTGTGATAATGGCTCTGCGTGAGACATACAGCACTTCTTTCGTTTGTTCCGTAACGAAAGTCACATCTCCTGTCATGCCCTGGAACAGTCCTGAAACATCCCCTTCTAATGTGACAGTTACGTCATAAGTTATGTTTCCACTGGAATCCGATGTCGCATCTCCGATAGCCGTCACCTTTGCCGTAAAGATATCTTCCGGATATGCCGTCAATGCAATATTCGCCGCAGATCCCAGAGAGATATCCGTCATGTCATCTTCATCCACTGTTACCGTCATGGTCACTTCATCCATATCATACAAAGTGACCAGAGAAGTTCCGGTGCTGATCTTGTCTCCTGCTTCCAGTTCCACACTGGTGATCACACCGTTGTATCTGGCGCATACCGCGTTGCCATCGATATAGGTGCTGAACTCGTTCCATTTTTCCAGAGTCTCATCGTAGGTTTCCTGCTGATCGGACAGATCCTGTTCCAGATACCCCAGCGCAATATCGTAAGTCTCCTGTGCGGTATTGTAAGCCAGCGTCCGCAGTTTTTTTGTCTCGGCTGCGGTCAGTTTTCCCTGCTCCAATTCCCGCTTTGCTTTATTATAAGCGGTCTCGGCTGTGGTCACATTTTCTTCTGCCTGCTCTACCTTCTGTTCCAGTTCTTCCTTCTGCTGTTCCAGAGAGTCCGCAGTAGACTGTGCCTGTGTCGTCAGCTGTGCAAAATAGACATATCCATAGGTATCATCTGCCGGATCCGTATTGTTCAGACTGTATTGGCAGTTGGATAATACCTGTGCCGCGTCTTCGTAAGCAGTTGTTACTTCCTCCAGCTGTGCCTGATAATCTTCCAGACTGGTCTGCGCCTGCTCCAATGCGCTTGCTGCAGAATCTACCGCATTCTGTAGCTCCTGCAGTGTGGTGCTGTATTCGGTATCAATATAACTGCCATAGGCAGTGCTGCTGTCATAAGTATATTTTGCCTGCTGTCTGGACAGGGTCTGGTCAGCCTCTACGGCCTCCAGATCTGCTTTTGCTTTCTCTACGTTGGACTGTAGTTCCTCTTCCAGATCGGAGACACTGTCTTCTTCCAGCAGGTACAGGGGATCTCCCTCGGACACCTGCTGCCCCACGGAGACCACTACCTCTGCCACGGTCAGGGTAGAATCGTCACCATTGCTGCCGGAGCTGCTGCCGCCCATATTGAAGATCTGACCAAACATGTCTAAGCCTCCCTGAGCTCCGCCGCCGGAAGCACTCATGCCGCCAAATCCACCGGAACCAGAGCTGCTGCCGGCAGTACTACCGGAGGAACTGCTGCCGGAGGTATCCGTTCTCTGTAGGGCACTCATATCCAGATCAAAGGTCTGATCCACCGTACCGATGTCCACAGAGCCGCTCTCCGTCACACCTTTGACCAGTGTCCCGTATTTTACCGTGGTCTCTTTATAGATGACTTCCGTATCGGAACCACCGGAGAGACCAATGGCACCAGCCACTACAGCAATCACACAGACACCTGTGGTGAGCTTGCGTCTTTTCGACCAGCTTTTCCATGATCCAATCCGGCGCATTTGATTTCTTATATTTTCTTTGATCTTTTTCCCATTTTCATTCTGCTTCATAACTGTTCCCAATCATTCCTGTCTGCTTCTCAACATTTGCTCCATCCGCCTGATTTATTGTCCTCCGGGACCGCCCGGCATTCCGCCGCCGAAGCTGTCGGAACCGCTGCCTCCGGGACCACCCTGGGGCATTGCTCCTCCGGAAGGCATCTGCATATCCTCTGGCATAAGGGATTCATCGAATTCCTGAAGCTCCATATCACTGCCGACTGCGGTATCAGAACTGCTGCCGGAATCGGCAGTCTCCTCCGTACTCTTGACTTCTGCCTCGGAGCTGACCTTACTTGCCAGGTAGATGGTATCGCCCTCTTCCAGTCCTGACAGGATCTCAATGTCCACACCGTTGGTAATGCCGGTCTCTACCTCTGCCAGTTCCCTGCCACCCAGTGCTGTCTTACGATAGACATAGGTCTTGCCGTTCTCTTCTACGATCGCCTTACGGGATACATAGAGGACATCTTCTTTTTCTTCGGTAACGAAGATCACATCTGCCGTCATGCCGCCGTAGAGCTGCTCCAGTTCACCTTCCACGCTGATCTCCACAGTGTAGCTTACCGTGTTGCTGTAATCGGAAGTAGCCGTGGTATTGATGGAGAGGATGCTTCCGGTATAGGAATCCTCCGGGTATGCCGTAAAGGTGATATCTACCGCATCTCCCACCTGTAGGTCCACAATATCCTCCTGGGTCACATCCACGGAGATTCTCATGTCATCCGACGTTGCATAGGAAAACAGAGCTCCTGTCGTCGTCAGGCGATCTCCCGCTTCGTAGCTGACCTCTGTGATCACACCATCCTCTGTGGCATAGAGAATACCATCACTTCCGACGAAATCTTCAAAGGCCTGTAACTGTTCTTCCCGTTTTTCTTTCGTCTCTTCCGCTTCCTGTAAGGTCTCCTTCAGATCTTCCACAGCAGCGTTGTAAGTGGTCTGGGCATTCTGCCCGGTGATCACCGCTTCCTGATAGGTCTCTTCTGTATCCAGCTTATCGATTTTTTGCTTTGCCTGTGCCGCTGCCAGCTGGTTCTGCAGATCGGTAATAGCACTTTCATTCTCCGATAAAGCATCCTCTGCCTGCGTCAACGCTGATTTTGCCTGCTGGTATTTGGATCTGGCACTGAGATAACCATTCTGGATCGTCATAAAATTCACTGTATTATCGGTTCCGGCGCCTTCATAACCTTCTTTTGCCGCTTCGTAGGTCTCCAATGCATCCTGATAATCTTCCTGGGCTTCTGTCAGCTTCTCCTGCAGAGAAGCTGCGTTGGCCTGCTTCTGCTCCAGCTGTACCTGCAGAGATGCCACTTTGTTCGTCACGCTCGTACCGGAAGTATTGCGGATGGATGCCGCATAGGAAGCACTGATCTTCTGGGTATCGTAGTCGGTCTGGGCTTCCAGCAGGGACAATTCATAGGTACTCTCTGCCTCCGCATAGTCTGCCTGCGCCTCCACTACCGCATTTTGCAACAGCGCCCGAACCGCCTCCACGCTGTCTTCCGTGAATTTCAGCAGTTCCTCGCCTTCGGTGACACGCTGCCCGCTGGCGGCGTAGATCTCCTCTATCTTCAGATATTTTTGTACGGTATCATCGTCATCATCACTGTCATCCTCGTCATCATCACTGACGTCCAGAGTCAGATCGTAATCTATGGATTTTGTGTTGTATTCCAGAGAGCCGCTCTCAGTAACACCTACCTTTAATGTACCACGCTCCACCGTCTCTTCTTTGTAGATCCACTGTTCTTTCTGAAGTAACGGTGCAATAAACACGGTATAGCAGGCTGCCAGGATCAGCAGAAGTAATGCGATCCCTGCCAGGATCAGTTTTTTCTGCTTTTTCGTGAGGGATTTCAGTTTATCAAAATGTGGGCTTTTTAATTTCATGACTGTGTCTGTCCTCCCTGCTGTTCATTTGCATTTTCCGTAGATTCCCCGTTGTCGGAGCCGCCTTTCGGCATGCCACCGTTTTCCGGCACTTCTCCGCTGCCCGGGACTCCTTCCGGCATGCCACCGTTTTCCGGCACTTCTCCGTTACCCGGGGCTCCTTCCGGCATCTCACCATTTTCCAGCTTTTCGCCGCCTCCGGGACCGCCCTGCGGCATCGCATCGCCGTCGGACACATCGTCAGGTCTGCCCTGCATACTCTGTCTCTGCTGTAACTGCTCGATCTCTTCCTCCGTCATGCCGAAGACTACGGTGACGGATTCGTTGGCACTTAAACTGTCCTCCTCATCTTCTACATTGATCTGTACCGTCACGCTGTAAGTGACACTGGTACGGCTGCTAGACGAGGATACCGGATCAATGGCTGTGATCACACCGGTATATCCGCTGCCTGCGGAGGACTGCACATAAGCACTGTCGCCTACAGTCAGTTTTGTAATATCCGACTGATCTACCGATACGGTGACCGTCAGCTCCTTCGGATTGCTGTAAACGAATACCACTGCATCGGAAGTCAGAGCCTGCTCCGCCCGCACCATGGTCCGCAGGATCGTACCATCCTCAGATGCATAGAAATATCCGTCCCCCACACTGCTTTCAAACAATTCCAGATTCTCCTTGGCATCTTCATAAGTACTTTCCAGAGCTGCCAGATCGGACTTAGCTTTTTCCACCGTAGTGTTATAATCGCTCTCTGCCCGTTCTGCGCCGGACAGGGAAGTCTCATAGGTCAGCTTTGCCTGCGCCTGCTGGATCTCATAATTTTCCTTCGCCTCCGTGACGGCCTGTTGGAGACTGGAAAGCTTTAACTGCAAAGTTTGTAATTCAAAAGCAGCATTAGTTAATGCATCCTCATATTTATCCTCTGCTTCCTCCAAATCTTTCAGATTTTGTTCCAGAATACTGTAAAGAGAAGCTAAAATGCTGGCGTTGGAAGTTCCGCCGCTCTGCATATTAGCGCCGGCTCCGCCACCGATCTGTACCGAACCTCCACCGCCTGTGACCTGCGACCAACTGATACCCCATTCGTCCATCTTGTCCGTCAGTGCTTTCAGGTTCTCATCATAGATTGCCTGATACTCATCCACTTTGAAATAACTCTTATAGGAACCGTCATTCACATAGGATTCATACTCTGCTATATCATCCTCGGCATCCTGTAATTCCTCTTCTGCCCTGGTCACAGCACTCTGCAGACTTGCTACGGTCTCATCATAGACTTCCTTCGCCTGCTGTCCGGTGAGGATGGCACTGTCTCTCGTATACTCCGCTGTGATCAGGTTCTGCTCATATTCGATAGCTCCGGTGCGATACGCAAGCTCCGCATCCTCCAGTGCTCTCTCCAGTTCCTTTCTCGCTTCCGCCACACTTTCTTCCGTCAGCTTCAAAATCTTATCCCCGGCAGTTACTTCTTCTCCAGACACGGCATATACTTCCTCTATCTCCAGATTGGTCGTCAGATTCTCCACATCGAAGGTCTCCTCCGTAATACCGACATTGGTAACACCTGACGCAGCAGTCATATCCTCCGTGAAGGTCAATCCCGACATATTAGCCGGCATGGAAAATTCTGATCGATTGCCGTTTCTATGTAATATCACCACTGCTGCCACCGAACCACCGCCCAGCGTGAGTACCAGTACCAGCGCAACGATGATCCACTTTTTACGCCCTTTTCCTTTTTTCTCTTTTTTGTTTTTCTTTTTGGAAAAAAATATCTGTTTGATCTCTTTGTTCTTCACGGCGAACCTCCGATTGCTATTCCGTCCAAATTCCGTTGTTTTCTCAAGTATAGTTGGATTTTGTATTGAAAAAGTGTTCACTCTGTGAAAAATCTGTGTCCTGTAGGAGCTTTTCCCCCTGCTTACGTCTATGCAATTACACAAATAAAGCACAAAAAGAAGGCCCTGTTGGAGGTTGCTTTCGCAGAAGTCTCTAACATGACCCTCTATTATAAGCTTACAGATTCGTGCTATCGCGCTAATATGCCCGGAAAAACAAATCACCTCTTCTGGGAAATACAGATATCCTCCAGGTTCTGCGCGCCCTCCGGTCCGATGGGTCTGCCGCCTGTGGTGATACCCCATCCTGCACGGATCTTGATAATATCGTCGATCTGTCCCTGGGACAACAACGTCTTCTTCCCTAAGATGAAGTTGTTCATCATCAGGATCTTCGCATAATATTCCGTGGTCTCCATGCGGTAATAAGCCTGCATGAGATTGTCACCCCAAGTCAGCGCGCCATGGTTTGCTAACAGTACTGCATTGAATTCCCGGCAATAGGGAGCTACCGCTTCCGGCACTTCCTCTGTGCCCGGCAGAGCAAAATGCACTAGCGGCACACAGCCCAAGGACAGTACCCCTTCCATCAGCACCGGTTCTTCCAGACTGATGCCTGCGCAGGCAAACGCCGTTGCTGTAAGGGGATGTGCATGTACCACACCCTGTACCTTCGGGTTCTCCTTGAATACTCTGAGGTGCATCTTGATCTCGCTGGAAGGCTTGTGCGTTCCCTCCAACACATTCCCGTCCAGATCCAATTTTACCAGCATGTCCTCTGTCATAAATCCCTTAGAAACTCCCGTTGGTGTTGCCCAGATCTCATTATCTCCGACTTTACAGGAGATATTTCCGTCGTTCGCTGCCACGAAGCCGCCCTGATACATCCTGCGTCCTACCTCTAAGATCATCTGTTTTGCCTGTGCATCTGATATATATTCCATACTAATCTCCATTCCGCAGACGATTCCTTCCGTCGGAGGAATCCTCCTTTTCCGTTCCGGCATGCAATAATATATTACCTTATTGCCCTTCTCCTTGTCCAGCTGATATTCCCAATAATTTTTTATGCATGCTTCCTAACATATTCTTTCGTAACTGATTATCTTTCCCTAGGTATTGTACCAAGTCGCTGGTGCGACAGCCAGCCCTAAGTACATCAATCCACTACTTTTTTACCTGTCAATACTGCATTATATCTTTGATCTCACCTTCCTTTAATTGCAGTCTTTTTTCGGTCTCCTTATATTTCACCACAGTATCCACATCCGAATATGCAGTAAAAACGGCACCAGTGATTCTTCCGTCTTTCCAGCTCATGGAAAGTTCCAGATTTCCTATCAGATGCATTCCCCGTACGGAGCCGGTCTTCCATGCAGCCGGCAATGCAGGGAGAAGCAGGATTCTCTCCTCATTGCTCTGAACCAGCATCCCATTCATGGCAGCGCAGATCCCAAAATTGCCGTCAATCTGGAACGGAGGATGTTTGTCAAACAGATTAGGATAGGTCGAGACCTCCAACATCTTCCGGATGTTGTCATATGCTGCTTCAGCATCCCACAGGCTGACATAGTGATTCGTGATCCATGCCCTACTCCATCCGGTATGTCCGCCGCCGTGGGACAGGCGGTATTCCAGGGTCTTGCGGCAGGCCTCAGCCAGTTCCGGGGTGCCGTCTACAGTAATCTCTCCGGCGGGGTACAGCCCATACAGATGGGAAATATGGCGGTGTCCGGGTTCTGCTTCCTCGTATTCCTCCATCCATTCCATCAGGCGTCCGTCACTGCCGATCCTGTTTGGCGGCAGTCTGTCGTATATTTTGCGGATTGTTCCCATCAGTTCCTTTATGTCACCGACTTCCGGAATCTCACAGGCTTCCGGTACCTGTTCTCCCAGTTCCTTCCAGGCTCCCAGGCATCCTCTGAACAGATCTCTCAGAATCTGATTGTCCATGGTTGCACCGATGCAGCAGCATCCTTTTTGTCCATTCGGCAGGATATATGTATTCTCCGGTGAAACAGAAGGATTTGTCACCAGATATCCGTCTTTTTCTTCCAGATAATCCACAAAGAATAGTGCTGCCTCTGCCATGACAGGGAAAGCTTCCCGTAAAAATACCAGATTCTTTGTATAGCGGTAATGCATCCATAGGTGCGTACACAGCCATGCTGCTCCCATCACCCAGTAAGTCCCGGGATACCATGTATCCTGTGGTGCGGTATCTCCATGAATATCCGTATTGTGATGCGCCACAAATCCCCGGCACCCATACATTTCTCTGGCGGTATATCTGCCGTTCTTCTGCACCTTTTTTAACAATTCAAATAAGGGAATATGACACTCTGGCAGATTGCAGTTTTCCACATGCCAGTAGTTCATCTCTGTATTGATATTGATGGTATACTTACTGTCCCATGCCGGGAAAAATTCATAATTCCAAAGTCCCTGCAGTGTGGTCGGCAGTCCTCCCTCCCTGCTGGCAGCAATCGTAAGATAGCGTCCATAATCATAGAGCAGTTTCATCAATCCCACGTCTTCTGTCTGTTCTGTTTGCTCCTGCTTCCCTTTCCGAAGTCTCTCAAGGCGCAGATCCGTAGGCAGATTCTCGTACCGCTCTGCGCCTTCTACTTCAAAAACAAAACGGTCATATAAAGATTTATGATCTGCCACATGCTCTGCTTTAAGGGTATCATAAGACAGAAGCATCGCCGCCTTTAGGCGCTGATCCATTTTCTCTGCCAGAAGTGTCTGCATTGCCATCTGGTATAGGAACTCTGTTCTTGCAGAGCCAGTCAGTTCTTCATCCAGCCCCACAGGCAGTTCCCTGCCAGCTTTCAGATACGCTTCCGCATACCGATCCTTTTCTGGTGTACTGTAGTGATAAGTGGAATCTGCAGTAAACCACAGCACCAC
>OHSX01000310.1_pt1 | contig 22949 bp, 20 predicted proteins | sample 1578861 | NCBI WGS metagenome assembly OHSX01 (sample SAMEA3879530, study PRJEB24766) | human gut metagenome | biome: human-associated habitat; feature: feces | place: USA | collected 1985/1987 | reverse complement strand
GAACAGCCTGAAAGCGCAGGCGGAGGAGGTGGTGGTGAGGGAGATCATGTATGCAGAACGAAACCACGCTTCATCTTGTCTATCCATCCAAACATGGTATGGGGTGATAAAATGACCTATCTGAAATTGATGATGGATGAAAAAGAAATTGCCCACCTAAGCGAAGATGGGCAGTCTCTTTGCGCAAATGAGGATGTGCCGCAGTACAGCCTCCCACTGAACCTTTTCATCGGTGACAAACGCAAAGTCCCATTGGTCGATGTGGTTGTTTGGGCAAAGAAGCGTATCTTTCCGAAAAATCGGATGGATTGCAAAGAGATTTTGAAATTGATGGGACTGCCGGACTACAATGCGTGGGAAATCGTCAAGCGCACCAACGCCTGCCTGATGGAAGACCCCTATTGGCTGCGATTCAGCGAAGATGAGACCTTTGAGGACACCACGCGCGGACGAGCAAAAAAAATCATGGACGAAACTCAGAAAAACAGCTGATAGTAATTGGTATCAGTTGACAAGTATAGCAAAACCCACAGGTTGGACACACATACCAGCCTGTGGGCTTTGACAATTTTCCGCGTTATTAAATCTGTCCCATACTAAAACGTACAGAACTGCTTAACAGGTGTAAGCGGGAATCTTTTTTCCACGCCTGCCATGGTGCACATTTGTGTGCCGGGCAATTCCAGAGAAGCGTGTGCGCAGGAAACTGCCGTTTTAAGCAGTTGGTCGCCTTGGGTGCACTGCTTTGCGATTGCGTAAGAACTACAATCAGGTCAATGAGCAGGCCGTAAAAGCGGCAGGCGCAACAGCCTCTTTTTCATTCATGTTGCAATTTTTTCAGCGTTTCAAACGTATCTAAATTAAAGTGGCATATCATATTCCTTTTCACACATCCTTGCCGTTTTCAAACAGGAGGTTGCTTTTATGAAAGTATCTGCCGACTATCGTATGCTCGCTCTCGATGCTCTGCGCGGAAAATGGAAAACTGCTGCTCTGACAGGTATTGCCGCCAGTGCGCTCGGTGCTACCATTGTGAGCAGTTCCAACAGTGCCGTATCCAATTCCAATCAGGCAAAGGACATCCATTTTGAACTGTTCTCCCAGCCCAACGGCGGTCGGCTGCTTGCTGTTCTGCTTGCCGGCATTGTTCTGTGGGCAGTCCTCCAACTGATCGTGGGCGGTGCAGTTCGACTGGGATATGCTAATTTTAATCTGAACCTTGTAGATGGAAATGATGCTGCCATCTCGGACTTGTTCTCCCAGAAAGACCGTCTGTGGGATGGCTTCTGTATGAAATTCCTGCAGGGTCTGTACATCGCTCTCTGGTCGCTGCTGTTGGTGATTCCGGGAATCGTGAAAACATATAGCTATGCGATGACACCTTACATCATGTCCGAGCATCCTTCGCTGACTGCAAATGAAGCGATCACAGAATCCCGGCGGATCATGGATGGCAACAAATGGCGGCTGTTCTGTCTGGATTTCAGCTTCATTGGCTGGGAACTGCTCTGTTCGTTGCCACTGTATGCCGGGGGTTTTCTGGTTCTCAAATATTTCACCGGTTCAGAGGCTATGGCGATTTCTCTTGTTCTTCTGCTGACAATTCCATTGAGCATTGGCTTCTTTTTTGTACGCCCCTATGAGGAAGCTGCATGGGCCACTTTCTACCGCGATATTACCGCAGCACCTACCGAACCGGATGAAGCATACTGACTTTTATACTATTTCTCAGATGTGACCGGATTTTCGAGGCGATCTGCGTATGGAGAAGAAACCTGACCGTTCCGAAATAATTACAATGACCCTCTTGTTTGCTTTAACGCTGGTGCTTACGGTATTAAAAGTGACGAGAGTGCTTTCATTGCCTTGGTTGTGGGTACTGGGTCCGCTTTGGCTTGGTACATATCGATACCGCGACTAGGGCTGCTTGCGCTGGGAGAACCTCAAACCCTGTAATCATCGTGCTTCCGTGATGGCTGCGCACTCCTATGGCGCATCCAAAAAGCGTTTTGTAAAAACGCGTAGCCTGCATCGGTACGATGCAGATCTGAAAGGGTTTGGGATTTCCCAACAAGCATTTTGCAACGCAAAATGGTCTTTGTATATACGAAGACACTGCTTGCTACGGCTATGAACGCCTTTTGAATTGCAAAATGATTTTTCGGTTGCTATACTGGACTTATCAAAATCTTTTTGGGAGGCTGCCGCAATGAGCGCACAGACAATGCTGATCAGGAACCGATCTTGCCGCATTTACGGCGAAGCTCATGCAGAATACCTACTGCTCCAAATGACCGGCGAACACGAGTTGCAAAGCATGGATGACGAAGTGGCTGCTATTGCACAAAGCAACCGAAAGTATCTGTTTGCAGCCATTCCGGTGGAAAACTGGAACGATGCACTTTCTCCATGGGAAGCCCCTGCTGTGTGGGGAAAGCAGGGTTTCGGTGGCAAGGCTGGGGACACCCTGCGCTTTCTGACAGAGCGGGGCATCCCCACACTGAAGCAGCAGTTTCGTCTCCCGGAAAACGTCAAAATCATTCTGGGCGGCTACTCGCTGGCGGGATTGTTTGCTTTGTGGGCATCCACCCAGACTGATCTGTTTTATGGCATCGCCGCCGCCTCCCCCTCGGTGTGGTTCCCGGGTTGGATGGAGTTTGAACAGCAGCACCCGATACAGGCACAGCACGTTTATCTGAGCCTTGGTGACAAGGAAGAGCGCACGAAAAACACCGTCATGGCTGCGGTGGGCGATGGAATCCGCGCCCTGCACAGTCGGCTTACAGAGCGTGGCGCAAACTGCACCCTTGAATGGAACAGCGGCGGTCATTTCAAAAACGCTGACCTGCGCACGGCGAAAGCATTTCGCTGGGCGATGGAGGAACACACATGACCATTTTGATTGATGCAGACGGCTGCCCGATGGTGGACCTGACATTGTAGATTGCAAAGCAGTTTGATGTTCCTGTTATCCTGATCCTGTGGGTCATCAAAATGTTCTAAACCGTACAGGATCGGCACGGTTTTTCGGGACTGCAAAGGTCTAAAGTCCCCAAGCGTCCAACTTACAACAAAAATGAGACAGGCGACCCACCTTTCGGGAAGCCTGTCTCATTTTTCCGTTGGGGGCTATTTGCGTTGCTGAGAAACAGCCCAGTTTGGAAACTCAGTGATCGAAGGAGAATGGGGAAACTACTTAAAGACTGATATCCTTGCCGCCATTGAGCTTGCTGAAAGCCAGCAGGGAAATGACGGTGAGGATGGTCATAATGGTGGACAATGCGGCTGCAGTGCCGTAGTTGCCGCGGATGACCTCGGTATAGATTGCTACTGTCAGGGTCTTGGTCTTGCCGGTATACAGGATGATGGCGGTGGACAGTTCACTGATCATGGTGACCCAGCTCAGGATAGCACCAGAGATGATGCCGGAGGCCATCATGGGAACCGTGATGCGGAAGAATGCCTTCATCTTGGAAGCGCCCAGCGAGATGGCAGCTTCCTCAATGCTCATGGGGATCTGCTGCAGGATAGCCACCGACGAGCGGATGGTATAGGGCAGACGCCGGATGATGAGGGCTACTACCATGATGAGCATGGTGCCGCTGATGAGGAGCGGGGGCTTATTGAAGCCGATGAGCAGCGCAATGCCAAGGACCGTGCCGGGCACGATGTAGGGGATCATCGAGAGGACGTCCACCACGTTGGTCAGGGCATTGCGGCGGCGCACCACCAGATAAGCGATGAGAACAGCCAGCAGCACGATGACGACCAGTGCCAGCAGGGGGATGATGATGGTATTCTGAATGCTGCGACCCAGCTTACCGATGGCGGTCTGGTAGCTCTGCAGCGAGTAGCCGTCCACAAAGATCTTACCCTGCGTGTTCTTGAACGAGGTGTAGATGACGTAGGCCTGCGGCATGATGGCGATGCCCACTACAAGGTAGACGACCAGATGCACCAGAGCGTTGATGCCCTTGCGGGCCTCCCGCTCCTCCACGGGGTGCATACTGTTCAGAGCGAAGGCGTTCTTGTTGGAAACGTACTTCTGGACGAGGAACACCAGCGTGGTGACGACGATAGCGATGACGGCGATAGCGGCTGCAAAGCCGTCGCTGCCGCCTACCTCGTTGATGAACTCAGTGTAAAGGACAACAGGGAAGGTACGGTAGCCCTCACCGATCAGCATCGGGGTGCCGAAGTCTGCAAAGGATCGCATGAACACCAGCAGAGCCGCAGCCAGCAGGGTGGGCATGATCAGGGGTACGACCACTTTGAAGAAGCAGGCAATGCCAGAGCATCCGAGGTTCTCAGCCGCCTCGATGAGGGAGTTGTCGATGTTCTTCAGTGCACCCTTGGCGTAGAGGAACACCAGCGGGAACAGCTGGAGCGTCATGACCAGCACGATGCCGCCGAAGCCGTAGATGTCCGGGATAGCGATGCCGAGGTTTTTGAAGAAGGCGGTGATGACACCGCTGCGACCCAGCAGCAGGATCCATGAGTAGGCACCGATGAAGGGAGCCGACATAGATGCCACCACAATGAGGATATTCAGCACCGACTTGCCTTTGATCTTAAAGATCGTGAACAGGTATGCCAGTGGGGTGCCAATGGCGATGGAGAGCACCGTCGCTGTGATGGACACCTTGAAGCTGTTGATCAGGGTATCGAAATAGTAGCTCTTGGAAAAGAACTTCGTGAAATAAGCCAGCGTGAAACCGCCGGTGTCGGGGTCCAGCACAGACTGGCGGATCAGGTATGCCATCGGGTAAAGCAGGAACAGTGCATAGAGTGCGATGGTCCCCAGCGTAATGGCTCCCCAGACATCAAGACGGAACTTATTATTGTTTTTCATAAGCGTCGCTCCTGATGAGATTGGTACCGCCGTCCTTGGTAAAGACGTTGATCTTCTCTTTCTTGACCTTCAGCAGCACCTTCTCGCCCTTCTTGAGACCCTCGCCAATGGAGGACTCCTCTACGATCTCCACCGAGTCGCCCTGATCGGTGTCAATGGTGTAGTGGGTGTTGAGACCGAGGTAGGTACACTCCTGCACGGTGCCGTGGATGCCATCGGTGCCGTCCTTGCAGATAATGAACTCCTCCGGGCGGATGGAACAGCGCACATCCTGCTCGGCAGCCTTGTCCAGAGCGTCGATGTGCTCATGGTAGCCGTCGGCAAAGGTGATGATGCCGTCCTTGACGTGGGCATTCACGATGTTGGTGCGGCCGATAAAGGTGGCAACGAAGACATTCTTCGGGCGCTGGTAGATGTCGCGGGGAGTGCCAACGTGCTGGATGACGCCGTCCTTCATAACGGCGATACGGTCACTGATGGCCATTGCCTCTTCCTGATCGTGGGTGACATACACGGTGGTGATGCCAACGCTCTTCTGGGTGTGGCGGATGACGCTGCGCATCTCGACACGGAGCTTTGCGTCCAGATTGGAAAGCGGCTCGTCCATCAGCAGCACATCCGGCGAGATGACCAGTGCGCGAGCCAGTGCGATACGCTGCTGCTGACCGCCGGAAAGCTGGTTGGGCATCCGGTCGGCATACTGCATGATCTGCATCAGGTTCAGAAACTCATCCGTCCGCTTCTTGATCTCGGCCTTGTCCACCTTGCGGTTTTTCAGACCGAATGCCACATTGTCCCGGACGGAGAGGTTCGGGAAGATGGCATAGTTCTGGAACACCATGCCGATGTTGCGCTTGCTGGGGTCCATATCGTTGATGCGCTTCTCGTTGAAGAAGATGTCGCCGCCCTCAATGGAGTTGAAGCCTGCGATCATACGGAGAAGAGTGGTCTTGCCGCAGCCGGAGGGACCCAGAAGGGTGAACAGCTCACCATCTCCGATCTCCAGATTCAGGTCCGGGATGACCGTATTATTCCCGTAGCGCTTTACTGCGTCTTTGACTGATATTCTGCTCATACTAGCCTCCTGCTGCCCTTTGAATTACTTGCTCTGCAGATCGGTGAAGATCTCAGTGTACTTGTCCACCAGCTCCGACTTGTGGGCGCTGACGTAGGGAATGTCCTCTTCGATGACATTGATGTCTGCCATCGGGGTCATGGCATCGTTGGTGGCAGCATCCTTCATAACAGGACGGTTGGTCAGGGTGCTGCCCCAGATGTTCTGGACTTCCTCACTCAGGATGAAGTCAATGAACAGCTTGGCATTGTCCATGTTCTTTGCGCCCTTGATGATGGTGGCGGAAGCAGGAAGGAAGACAGTACCTTCCTTCATGTAAACGATCTTGACAGGTGCGCCGTCCAGAACCAGCTGAGCACAGGGATCCTCATAGGACAGACCCACCACATACTCGCCATCGGCAACTCCCTTGTAAACGCCGCTGGAGCTTTCGCAGATCTTGCCGTCCACATTCTCAAACAGGTCGTGGACGTACTGCCATGCCTTATCGTCCTCGTAGCCGCCCATTGCAAGCAGCATATTGGTCAGGTGTGCGAAAGCGGAAGAGGAGTTGGCGGGGTCGGCAGTGGCGATCTTGCCCTTCAGGGCCGGGTTCAGCAGATCCTCGTAGCCCTCGATCTTGATGTCACCGATGAGGTCGGTGTTGACGATGAGGACGCTGCCGTCCAGCACATTGCCGGTGATGAAGCCGCACTTGTTCTTGTAGGCGTCGATGACGTTTGCATCGTTGGCGGAAACATACGGCTCCCACAGGTCCTCGTTGGTGTACATCTGCGACCAGGAGCCGCCGAACAGGACATCTGCGTAGGGATCGTTCTTTTCGGACTGGATACGCTTGACCAGTTCGCCGGTGCCGGCCTGAATCAGCTCGACATTGACGCCGTATTTCTCCTCAAACAGAGGAATGGTGGCGTTCAGCAGGCCCTCAGAGTTGGGCGAGTAGATCACGAGGTCGCCGCCGCCCTGTGCAGCAGAACCAGAAGCGGCAGTGGAAGCAGCGGTAGAACCGGCAGAAGAGGTGCTGGCGGAGGAGCCGCCGCAAGCGCTCAGAGCAGCAGAAGCTGCGATAACACCGGTAGCCATCAGGAACGAACGACGAGAAATCTTTTTCATAGTAAAAACCTCCATTTTTTACCTGAAACCTTTCGATAGTCCCATTTTAATGCTTCTAGTACAAAAATAATACTCAAATTGCAGAACAAATGGAAAAAATACCGAACAGCGGCTGTTCGGTATTTTTTCCTAGACACTTATTTCAAGGTGTTCTGGTACTCCCGCACCGAGCAGCCTATGTATTTTTTGAAAACGTGGTTAAAATATTTGTACTCACCAATGCCGCACTCCCAGCCGATTTGGGAGATGGGCAGTTTTCCCTTCCGGATGAGTTCCAGAGCGTTCTGAATACGGCAGCGGTTGAGGTAGTCAATGACCGTTGTGCCAAGCTCTTTCTGAAACTTCTGGTTGATGTACCGTTCCGAGTAGTGGAACTGTTCCTGAAGGTCAGCAAGTGTTATCTTGCTCCGGTAATTCTCTTTCAGATAGGCTACGATGCGTAGCACCAGCGGGTCAGTGACCTTATCTTCGCTTAATGGCGGCAGAGCTGTCCGGCTGCGGACGGCCTCTGCCTCGTCCTCCCGCTGTTGGAGGTACTGGTTATCTCCCGCAAGGCGGACAGCCTTCTCCAGCGCAGTACGCATCTCGTCCATGTCGAGGGGTTTGAGCACATAATCCGATACGCCGTTCCGAATGGCCTGCTGGGCGTACTCGAACTCCGAGTAGCCTGTCAGGATGATGGCAATATAGTTGAATTTCTCCCGGGTGTCGGCGATCATCTCAAGACCGCTTTTTACCGGCATGGTAATGTCGGTAATGACGATGTCAGGCTGCAGTTCAGCGATCTTTTCTTCACCTACTGCCCCATTCTCTGCCTCGCCCACCACCGAGCAGCCGCACTCCTCCCACGGTACCGAGTAGCGAATGCCCTTGCGGATGATCTCTTCATCTTCTACAAGCAGAACGCGATACATGGTTTACATTCCTCCCAGCCGGAGTTTGAGTTTCACAGTGAAGCCTTCGCCCTCGGTGCTGTCGATGGTCAGTCCGCTGTCACCGCCGTAGCCCAGCCAGATGCGGCGGTTGATGTTCTGCAGACCATTGTGCTCGATGTTCACTTCATCCGAGCGCAGGATGTCACGCAGCTGTTCCAGCATTGTCTCGTCCACGCCTCCGCCGTTATCCTCTACCGTGAAATAGAGCGCATCCTCCCCCAGCCAGCCCCGTACTCTTATATGGATGCGTGGCTTCTTCTGGAATCCATATTTGATGCTGTTTTCCAGCAAGGGCTGTAAAAGCAGCTTCGGGATGATGAACTCCATGCAGGCGTCATCGATGTCGATCTCGTAGGAGAAATTTGCACCGAAGCGGGTGGACTGGATCACAAGGTAATCCTGCAGATATTTCAGATCATCTTTAACAGGGACATTGTGCTTTGTGTTGTTGATGCTGTAGCGCAGGATGCCGATAAACCGTCCGATCAGCTGCTGGGCTCGCTGGGGGTCTGTCGGGATAAGATAGCGGATATTGTCCAGCGTATTATAAATAAAGTGGGGATTGATCTGCGCCTGAAGATTCTGCATCTCCATCCGGTTGTTCACTTCGGCAAGAGCGATGTTGCGCTGGCTCAGCTCTTGAATGCTGCGAACCATCTTGTTGACCTGATGGGCGATCTCATCGATCTCATCGCCGGTGTCGATCTCGATGATGTGATCAGGGTCCTCCTTGCGGATGATGCGGATCTCCCGCACGAGGGTGTCCACCGACTTTACCATCTGCTCAGTCATAGCGTGCATAATGCGGGCGAACATTGCTGCCCAACTCAGTCCCAGCAGTACGATCAGGAGCAGACCCACGAAGAGATAACTGTAATTCGTGGGCGAGTAGATGAAGGAGTAAGCCAACACCGTGCCGTTTTCCAGCGAGCGGCTGCTGCGTAGATAGCGGTTCCCGTTCACTCGCACATACTGCGCCGCATCGGCGGGCAGATACTTGTTAGCGTTTTTCTGGGAGAGGAAGGAGGAACTTGAACAGGTGATGACATCACCGTTGGATTTGGTGAGGATAGCATCGTACTGGTACTGGCTGAACAGTTTTGTCCAGTCGTTCTCATTCAGATAAACTGCCGCAGCACCCTGATATTCGCCATCCCGGTAGAGCGGATGGATCATAACGTATTCTGAGCTGTTGGCTCGGAAGTGGTAGACCGTGGTGTAGACGGTCCGCATAAGATGGCAGGCGTTGTCCACGGCGATGCTGTTAAATTCCTGCCGGTGGAGATTCATCTCTCCCTCCGAAAAGGTCGTGAACCGAACATTTCCCTCAGAGTCGGTAAGGATGAGCTGTATCTCCACAGGAGCCGAGACGTTGTAATGGCTGATAAGATAGCGCAGGTTGTCCTGATCATTCCGCAGCTCGGAGAGGAACAGCTCGGTGTGTCCAGCGTCCAGCAGAAAGGCTGACGTGTTATTGTATACCTCATGGAAGGTGGCGGCGACACTCTCCAGATGGTCTTCCCGCCGGGCGTTCTGGTTGAGAGCATTCACAACAGCGATTGCAATGCAGAACAAAAGACATCCCAGCAGCAGGCTTGAGATCAGCTTACGGGAGACGCTCTGCTCCAGCTCCTGCTGAAAGCGGCTCTTTTTGTAGGTGCGATCGTGGTGACTATGATCCATACTTTTTTCGCTCCTGCTCTTCGACAAACTTTGCCATACTTCGATTATAATGCCTTGAATCAGATGAGTCAACGGGCGTGTTGCTGTCATTTTTATTGCATAACACAAAAAAACTGCCCGGAACGACCTTCTCCTATCGTTCCGGGCAGTTTCATCATCACCCTCAACCGTAACGGTGATGGTTTCGCCCTGCTTGATGCCAAGGCCCATGACTGCCATTAAACAAAGAGACTGAGAAAAAGGCTGACCCTGCCGAAGCAAGCAGGTATGCACAGTGTGCATAAGATATTCTGAAAGCTCTCGTCTGCACAGGTGATGATGGAGGGGCTGGGCTATGGCAATGCGTCAGCATGATGCCATACGCCCCAAAGACAGGGTGGACGGGCGATGTTCCGGCAAAAAAAGAATGGACAGACGAATAAAATTCATCTGCCCATTCGATTTGGCGGAGCATCAGGGAGTCGAACCCTGGCACCGGTCTCCCGGCCTATCGCATTTCGAGTGCGACCTCTTACGACCACTTGAGTAATGCTCCATATTCACAATACAGCTTAATTATTATAGCAAAATCCCGCCTTTCCGTCAACTGGAAATACAAAAAGCCCGTCCCCTTGTGCTTGACAGGCAGAGCGGGGTGTGCTATATTTATTTCAAATTTGAAGTATATACTCAAAGGAGAACCTATGGCACAGAATCGACAGGATATGGGCAGCGGGCCAGTCAAGCCCCTGCTTTTGCAGCTGATGATACCCGCCGTGGTGGCGCAGGTGGTCAATCTGCTCTATAACATCGTAGACCGCATTTACATCGGCCACATCGAGGGCATCGGTGCGGCGGCGCTGACGGGCGTGGGTCTCTTTGCGCCGATCCTTATGCTCCTGAACGCCTTCGCCATGCTCATCGGCGCGGGCGGTGCGCCCCGCACGGCCATCGCGCTGGGACAGGGCAATAAAGACGAGGCCGAAAAAATCATCGGCAACAGCTTTACCATGCTGCTGTTTTTCGCTGTGGTGCTGACGGCGGGCTTCTATGCCGGTGCGCCCGCCCTGCTGCGGCTCTTCGGTGCCAGCGACGCCACTCTCCCCTATGCGGTGGCCTATGGCCGCATCTACATCCTCGGCTCGGTGTTCGTGCTGCTGGTCATGGGCATGAACCCCTTCATCACGACCCAGGGCTTTGCGAAGATCAGTATGCTCACGACAGTCATCGGCGCAGTCATCAACATCATCCTCGACCCCATCCTGATTTTTGGTCTTGGCTGGGGCGTCCGGGGTGCGGCAGTGGCGACAGTGCTCAGTCAGGCCGTGGGTGCCTGCTGGATATTGAAGTTCCTCACCGGCCCCAAGACCATCCTCAAACTGCGGAAAGAAAATCTCAAAGTGGAGCGGAACATCATCCTGCCGGTGATGGGGCTGGGCATCTCCACCTTTGTGATGCTCTCCACCGAGAGCCTGCTCTCCATCAGCTTCAGCTCCAGTCTGGCCCGCTACGGCGGTGATGTGGCGGTGGGTGCCATGACGGTGATCACCAGCGCCTCCCAGCTCTGCACCCTGCCCATTCAGGGCATCTGTCAGGGCGGCCAGCCGGTGATGAGCTTCAACTTCGGCGCAGGCAAAAAGCCCCGCGTCAAGGAGGCGTTCCGCTTCCAGCTCACCCTCTGCTTCGGTTATACCACCCTGTTCTGGCTGCTCATGATGCTGGTCCCCGGCGTGGTGGCGGGCATCTTTACCTCGGATGCCGCCCTCATCGAATACACCACATGGGCCATGCGCATCTACATGGCGGGCATCCTCGCCATGGGCGTTCAGATCGCCTGCCAGCAGAGTTTTATGGCGCTGGGTCAGGCCAAGGTCAGCCTCCTGCTGGCCTGTCTGCGGAAGATCATCCTACTTATCCCGCTGATTTTTATCCTGCCCTGCTTCACGGCAGATAAGTGCCTCGGCGTCTTTCTCGCCGAGCCGGTCAGTGATATTCTGGCAGCGACCATTACAGCCATCACCTTCTTTTCCCGATTCGGCAAGATACTGGACAGGGGTGCCGGGAAGGTATGATTTCACAGGAAATAAAGCCATCCTGCGGGCATTGCCTGCGGGATGGATACAACGAAATCCGGACGATGAACAGATGGAATTTCAGAATGACTGGATGCATCAAAAATACATCAGCAAAGAACTTTGGATATAAGAGTTAAGAATCGAAAGGAAGGCTTGCAGAAAGCTCCAAAAACCAATCAGACGGGTCACTTTGTACAAACATTGCCTGAAAAATTTGTGCTTGAATCTAATTGCGGGATGAGAAAATATGCACTATCATAATATCCAAAGGCGACCCGTATGCGGAAGGAATGTTGCCGTGAGCAAAGCACGGCGCTGCCATAATACGGATAAACGCAACGTGAATCGGAGGTAACAAGAAATGAAAAAGATCTCTCGTCGTGACTTCCTCGCAGCTTCTGCTGCTGTGGGTGCAGCTGGCGTCCTGACCGCCTGCGGCGGTTCTTCCAGCAGCACTGCCACCTCTACTGCAGCTTCCACTGCTGCCAGCACCGCTGCCGGCGGCAAGTCCACCGACTACCCCACCAAGGGTATTTCCGTCATCTGCCCCTGGTCTGCAGGCGGCGGCACGGACTCCTGCCTGCGCGCATTCTGCGAGGCTATGGGCAAGAACCTGGGCGTCACCCTGACTGTCGATAACCAGACTGGCGGCGGCGGCATCCTGGGCCATCAGGCTATCGCAGATGCCAACACCGACGGCTACACCATCGGTATGATCACCTTCGAGCTGGCTACCTACAAGAAGCTGGGCACCAGTGAACTGACCTGGGAGAATTACGCTCCCCTGTGCCGCGTCAACACCGACGCAGCTGCCATCACCGTCGGCGCAAAGTGGGCTGCTGACAACGGTATCACCGACCTGCCCGGTTTCATTGATTACTGCAAGGCTCACCCCGGTGAGGTGCAGATGGGCGGTTCTTCCAACGCTTCTGTCTGGCACATCGCTGGCGGCTACCTGATGAGCGCTACCGGCATCGACATCCAGATGATCACCTATCAGGAAGGCGCTGCTACCGCTGTCCAGAACGCAGCCGGCGGCTTCATTCAGGGCGTTACCGTCTCTCTGGCCGAAGCTCGCAGCTTCATCGAGTCCGGCGACCTGATCTGCCTGGGCGTCATGGACGAAGAGCGCAACCCCGTCTTCCCCGATGTTCCTACCTGTAAGGAGCAGGGCTACGACATCACCTACTACACCCAGCGCGGTATGGCCGCTCCTCTGGGCGTTGATGATGCCATCATGACCCGTCTGGAAGAGGCCTGCGCCGCTGCCATCGAGGATCCTGACTTCGTGACCTTCATGAACAACAACGGTCAGGCAATCTCCTATCTGGATGCACAGGGCTATGCTGACTACCTGAAGCAGGCTGCTGTCGATGTCGCAGCTGCTATGGACGCTGTCGGCCTCTGATTTGTCTCTCTGAGTATTTGCTGGGGCAGGCAGTTCATGCCTGCCCTTTTTTATGAGAAGATATAGAGAGGAGGAACCCCTTTTGAACAAAGACAAAATGAAAACGATGGCCTTCTCCAATCTGGTAGGCTCCATCATTTTCCTCGCCATCGGCATCTGGGCGTGGTTCCAGACCGATAATTTCCCTGAGGTGGCCAACACCTATGTGCAGGCTTCCACCTTCCCCCGCGTCATGATCGTGGGTATGCTCATCTTCTCGGTGGTCCTGCTCATCCAGTCCATCTTCAAGCTGATGGGTACCATGAAGCCCACCGACCCCGTTGCTGTCGAAGTCGGCACCCTGAATCCCCTCAAGGATAAGGGCGTGGCCGCTGCTTACCTCGTCATGCTCCTCTGTGTGCTGTTCGCTGCTCTGTTCAAGAGCTGCGGCTACATCCTGTGCGCTGTGGTGCTCTCGATGATCATCATGTTCCTCATCGGCAAGCGCAACTGGGTGCAGATGGTCCTTGTGAGCGTTCTGGTGCCGCTGCTGATGTGGCTAGTGTTCTACAAGGTGCTTACCGTCAATATTCCGCTGGGTCCGCTGAACTTCCTGCGCACCCTCGTGGACATGATATAAGGAGGGAGCACAGTTATGGATTTTAGTCTGCTTCTTTCCAGCTATGCTACTGTCTGGTCCAACCCCGAGGTCCTTCTGATGACCTTCATCGGCGCACTGGGCGGCGTTCTGCTGGGCGCTATCCCGGGCATGACCGCCACCATGGGCGTGGCGCTGCTCATCCCCTTCTCCTTCGGCATGGACCTCATCCCGTCCATCGGCCTGCTGCTGGGCATCTACTGCGGCGGTATGTACGGCGGTTCCATTTCCGCTATCCTCATCCACGCCCCCGGTACTCCTTCCGCAGCTGCTACCCTGCTGGACGGCTACCCCATGTGCAAGAAGGGTCAGGCCGGCAAGGCACTGTCCGTTGCCATGTTCGCCTCCTTCTGCGGCGGCGTCATCGGCGCCCTCATCATGACCTTCCTGTCTCCGCTGGTCGCTGACATGGCCATGAACTTCGGCCCCGGCGAGATGTTCATGCTGGCCGTCTTCGGTCTGTCTGTCATCGTCGCAATTTCCGGTAAGTCTGTGGCCAAGGGCCTCATCAGCGCCTTCTTCGGTATGCTGCTCTGCACCGTCGGCCTCGACCCCACCAACGGCATCCCCCGCTTCATCACCACCAAGCAGACCGGCCTGCTGGATGGCTTCCAGTTCATCCCCACTCTGATCGGTCTGTTCGCTGTCTCTGAAGTCATCGCCGGCGTTGAGCGCATCATCCGCGGCGAAGAGCATGAGCAGAAGTCCAACGAGAAGATCACCAACGTCCTGCCCGATTGGAAGACCATCAAGCAGATCTGGCCCAACATCCTCTCCGGCGGCCTCATCGGCACCTTCATCGGTGCGATCCCCGGCGCAGGCGGCGACATCGCAGTCTTCGTCTCCTACGGCGCCAGCAAGTCTGCAAGTAAGCACCCCGAGCTGTACGGCACCGGCATCCCCAACGGCGTTGCTGCTACCGAGTCCGCCAACAACGGCTGCTCCGGCGGCGCTATGATCCCCCTGCTGTCTCTGGGCGTCCCCGGTGACTCCGTCACCGCCATCCTGCTGGGTGCCTTCATCATGAAGGGCATCACCCCCGGCCCCATGATGTACGTCACCGAGCTGCCCACCGTCTACCGCGTCTTTGCGGCTCTGATGCTGGCAAACCTCTGCATGCTGGTCGTCGGCTGCCTGGGCGTCCGCTTCTTTGCAAAGATCGTCTCCATCGAGAAGAAGATGCTCTACCCCATCATCCTCGTCATCTCTCTGCTGGGTGCTTTCTCCATCAACAAGAATGCCTTTGATGTGGGCGTCTGTGTCGCCTTTGGCATCATCGGCTGGCTGATGAACAAGTACGAGTTCCCGCTTTCTCCCATCCTGCTGGCCCTCATTCTGGGACCCATGTGCGAGAAGAACTTCGTGCGCTATATGAACATCCAGCGCGGCAACTTCTTCGCCATCACCACTTCTCCCATCGCAATGGTCTTTGCAACGGTCGCTATCCTGGTCATCGTCTACTCTGTCTATAACCAGAGCAAGATCAACAAGCGTGCTGCTGCAAACGCTGCACAGGAGAAGGCATAAGCTCAACATCCTGACAAGCTCTGTCTGTTACATTCCCATGAAGCTGCGGCTGTCCCGTTCCGTCGGGGCGGCCGCACTTCGCTTTGGGCAGCAAAAACGGAGGTCTGTTTATGTGGTTTGTATTTGCACTGGGCTCGGCCCTGTTTGCGGCCCTTACCTCGATCCTGGCCAAGGTGGGCATCGAGGGGGTCAACTCCACTCTGGCCACCGCCATCCGCACCGTGGTGGTGCTGGCCATGAGCTGGGGCATGGTGTTTCTCACCCGGGCCCAGGGGGGCATGGGGGAGATCAGCCGCCGGAGTTGGCTCTTCCTCATCCTATCGGGGCTGGCCACCGGGGCGTCCTGGCTGTGCTACTACCGGGCCCTGCAGCTTGGCCGGGCCTCTCAGGTGGTGTCCATCGACAAGCTCAGCGTGGTGATCACCCTGGTGCTGGCCTTTGTGTTCCTCCACGAGCCCTTTACCGCCAAAAGTATGGTGGGCTGCGCCCTCGTCGCCGCCGGCACCCTGTTTATGGTGCTGTAAGAGGGTAAGCTCCCTGCAAACAACAAGGCCCTCCCGGGTTTGCCTGGGAGGGCCTTTTGTGCTTGTCAGTGGGTGGTATCTTCTGCCGGAGCCTCAGGGTGGCGGCACTTGGCCAGCATATCCAGCTCCGGCATCAGCTCGGTGCTGATGACCGAGAGCATCTGCTCCATCTTGTCGCAGTCCTCAGCCGGGAAGCGCTTGCGCACACGCTCGATGACCGTGTGCAGGTAAGAATAGCTGATGCTGTAGTAATCGATGTATTTCTGGGTGGGGCGCAGGAAGTATTCGCGGCGGTCGGTGGTGGACTGGATCTTCTCCACATAGCCCTTTTTGACGAGGCTGCCGATTTTATAAGCCGCGTTGGGGGTGGAGATGCCCATCATGCGGGAAAACTCCGCAATGGTGGGCTCCCCCATCGCCATGATGCCCTCCATGCAGAAGGACTCCACCGTAGTCAGCGTGGCTTCGCGGGTGGCAAAGCGCTGAAATACATTCTGATAAAAATGCAGCTTGAACTTTGTATAGACGTCCTGAAAGACTTCTTCCAGCATGGGGTTTTCCTCCAGTGAGCAAATAGCTCAAAAAATTTACTCTTTTGATAAGTATACCATGATTTGCGCCGGAGGGGAAGACAAAAATCTACGATTCCGTTAAGATTTTGTGACTTCTTCCTTCCCAGTATGGCCCATCCGCGCCTTGACGATGCTGAGCACGACGAGTTCGATGACGATGGCACAGGCCAGCAGCACGAAGGAGGTCAGGGTGTTGGCGGCATCGCCGAGGACAGCCTGTGCTGCGCCGCAGAGCAGATAGCAGCCCGCCGAGATGGCGGCGGCGGTCATGGCGTAGGGCAGCTGGGTGGAGACATGGTTCACGTGGCTGCAATGCGCGCCGGCAGAGGCCATGATGGTGGTGTCGGAGATGGGCGAGCAGTGGTCGCCGCAGACCGCGCCGGACAGGCAGGCGGCGATGGAGACCACCAGCATCTCACCATCCGGGAAGGCGTGGCAGACGATGGGGACCAGAATCGAGAAAGTACCCCAGGACGTGCCGGTGGCAAAGGCGAGGAAGACCGCCACCACAAAGATGATGATGGGCAGCAGGTACTGCAGAGCCGCTGCAGAGCCGCTGAGCAGGCTTGCAACGTAGTATTTTGCGCCCAGCAGGCCGGTCATGCCGGAAAGCGTCCATGCCAGCGTCAGAATGAGCATAGGGCTGACCATGGCCTTGAAGCCCTCGGGGATGCAGGCGGCGAAGTCCTGAAAGGTCATGACGCCCCGCACGCGGTAAAACACGAAGGTGAACATCAGCGCAATGGCGCTGCCCAGCACGAGGCCCATGGAGGCGCTGCAGTTGGCAAAAGCGGTGACGAAGTCCACGCCCTCAAAGAAGCCGCCGGTGTACACCATGCCGAAGATGCAGGCCGCGATGAGCACCAGCACCGGCGCGATGAGGTCCACCACATGGCCGCGGGTGTCGCTGCCGTCGTCTGCGTCGTCGCCGTAGGGGCGGTCGTCGGTGGTGAAGAGGTCGCCCAGAAGGGCGTTATCCTCGTGCTTCTTCATAGGGCCGTAGTCGAGGCCGCTGAAGATGAGGAAGAGGCTCATCACCATGGTGAGGATGGCGTAGTAGTTATAAGGGATGGTGCGCAGGAACATGGTAAAGCCGTTGATGCCCGAGCCTTCCGGCACAGAGGACGTGACGGCGGCGGCCCAGCTGGACACCGGCGCGATGATGCAGATGGGTGCTGCGGTGGCATCGATCAGGTAGGCCAGCTTTGCGCGGGAGACCTTCTGCCGGTCAGTGACCGGGCGCATGACGGAGCCGACGGTCAGGCAGTTGAAGTAGTCGTCCACAAAGATGAGGATGCCCAGCAGCAGGGTGGCGAACTGCGCGCCCGCCCGGGTGTGGATGTGGGTGGAGGCCCAGCGGCCAAAGGCGGCGCTGCCGCCGGCCTTGTTCATCAGGGCCACCAGAATGCCCAGCATCACCAGAAAGACGAGGATGCCGACGTTGCTGGAATCGGACAGCTTGGACACCATGCCGCCGTCTTCGTTGAAGAAGAGGGTGGTCAGCGCCAGCTCAAGATTGCCGTTGGCGTAGAGCAGGGCGCCGGTGGCGATGCCCACCAGCAGCGAGGTGTAGACCTCTTTGGTGTTCAGGGCCAGCACGATGGCTATCACAGGGGGCAGCAGGGACAGCGCCGAGCTGTACACGGCGCAGGTGTAGGTGGAAGGGTCGTCGATCTTGCCGGGCGTTGCGGCGGTACACCACAGCAGCAGGGCAAATACCAACAGAGCACCCACCCACGAGAGATTGGTTTTTTTCATGATAAACTCCTCAGGTGATTTTTTTGCAGCCTGCCGGGCAGACTAACCCTTTAGAAGCCGTTTTCATAAGCATTGCACACCGCCCGAACGGCCTTTTTGCCCGCATACTGCGTTGCTTTCCCTTGCAATCCGCTCAGGATTGCTGCGGAAAATTGCCTTGTCTGCGAGCAAAAATTCTCGTCGTTCGATGCACCCTGCTTACAAAAACAGCTTCTAACGTGATGGGACACGGAAGGGGGTGTTGGCTGCGCCGGACTATAAAGCGATGTATTTAGAGCTGTTCCGTGCCAGCGAACAGGCGGCACGGCTTTTGCAGGAAGCTCAGGCCCGAGCCGAGCAGCAGCTGCTGGCTGCCGACCCGCCGCCCATCGAGCTTGCCGAGAAAAAAGAGTCTTAGCCCTTCTTGCTCTCGGCCTTGGCGGCAAACTTTGCGTCGTTGACCACAAAGCGCTCGTGGACGCCGCCGCCCACGGGGCCTTTCTCGTCGTACAGGGAGACTTTGAACACCAGCTTGCGGCCTTCCACAGCGGTCAGCTCACTCTCGCAGGTGACGGTCATGCCCACGGGGGTGGGTGCGGTGTGCTCCAGCTCCAGCTTGGTGCCCACAGAGCCGCAGCCCTCATCCAAAGCGTCGGCGACGCTCATCCAGCAGGTCTTTTCGGCCAGCGCCACCAGTGCGGGAGTGGCGAAGACATTCAGCGTGCCGCTGCCCATGGTCTTGGCGGTGTTCTCGGGGGTCACGGCGACGCTCTGCTTGCCGCAGATTCCAGTTTCTAACATATAAAAATTCCCTCTTTCTTAATTTGTCGTGATGCCGCGGTTTGCGGCAGATAATTTCACATTTGTAAGGATACCACAAAACTCACACCATTGCACCTGTTTTCGGGATTTTCCTTCAAAACTCTTTCCGTCTGAGGCCAAACGCGGTATCATAAGCTGGACAAGGAGGGAAAGAAGATGAACGATTTCTGGAAATCCTACGACATCACCCACGCCGAATACGGGGCCGATTACCGATGCTACCCGCTGTATGGCACTGTTCACCTCATTGAGCTGGCCATTTCGCTTGCCTTTATCGTGGGGGCGGCCCTGTGGTATCGCCGCAGTTCTGCCCGCACCCGGCGGCGCATTTTAGTCGGAGTCACCGCTTTGCTCCTGCTGGACGAAGCTGCCCTTCTGCTGGGGATGGCCCTGACCGGCCAGTGGAATTGGAGCTATCTGCCCCTGCACCTGTGCAATATCAATGTCTTCGTCTGTCTGTACAACACGATCACGGACAGAAACTGGTGCAAAGAGGAGCTGTATGCCCTCTGTATCCCGGGCGCAATGCTGGCACTGCTCTGCCCCAGCTGGCTGGATGTCCCCTCTTGGTGGACGCTCATCAATCTGCACTCCGTCAGTATCCATGCCCTGCTGGTACTCTATCCAGTCCTGCTGGTGGCGGGCGGCTACCGTCCCAGTCCCCGGCGGGTGCCGCAGGTGCTGGCGTTCCTGTTCGGCTCTGCCCTGCCCATCTACTTTCTGAATAAGTCCCTTAACACCAACTTCTATTTCCTCAATAATCCCTACGGGAACATCATCACCAGCACCTTCACGGCCCTGCTGGGCGAAAAATATTATATCCTGGGCTTCCTGCCTGCCACCGCGCTGGCGCTGTTCCTCATGTATCTGCCGTGGGCGGCGGACTATAAAAAGAAGAAGCGGGCATGAATGCAGTGCTTTAGAAAAAGGCAGTTCGGTCAGGACTGCCTTTTTCTTTTGCCCTAAATCGCACCCTTTCTGCAAAATAAAACTGCAAATTTCTTGCGTTTTGCGGTCTGTTTTATCAATTTTAAGAGAATGCTGATTTTTTATACAAAACTCCTTGACAGGAGCCATACAGCGTGCAATCATGAACACATGAGCAGATGTTCATATATTGAAGCGAAAGGATGACAACGATGGCTGAGAATGCTCTTGCCCCAGAACAGAAGCTGCCCAAGGCCCCGCCGGAGCTGCCGGACGATGAGGTGCTCTACGAGCTGGCCGATCTGTTCCGGGTGTTCGGCGATTCCACCCGCATCAAGATCCTCTACGCCCTCCACGACGATGAGCTGTGTGTGCAGGACATTGCAAATGCCGTTCAGCTCAGCCAGTCGGCGGTGAGCCATCAGCTGCGGGTGCTCAAGGACTCAAAGCTCGTCCGCTTCCGCCGCGACGGCAAGACCATTTACTATGCACTGGACGATGACCATGTGCGCAGCATCCTCTCCATGGGCATGGACCACATCGAAGAGTGATGCCCCCCAAAACGCTGCAAGCTCTGCCGCACCCGGCGGCGGAGCGGGGATATAGAAAGAAAGGCTGGTACTTATTATGAAAAAGAGCTACAAGATCGAAGTTGACTGCGCAAACTGCGCCCAGAAGATGGAGGATGCCGCCAACACGGTCGCCGGCGTCGCAAAGGCTACCGTCAGCTTCATGACCCAGAAGATGAACGTCGAGTTCGATGAGGGTGCTGACGTCAAGGCTACCATGCAGAACGTCCTCTCCGCCTGCAAGAAGGTCGAGGACGACTGCGAGATCTTTGGCATCTGAGTTTCGACTTATACTGCCGGGATGCGCGTGGAAAATGTGGAAAAATAAATCAGTTTTCAACAATTTCCACGGCGTTTTCAACATTCTGGACGCAAAAATAGAAAAATGAACGCGTATTTGCGGCTTTTTGCGGGAAAACCTCGTGGAAAAGCCGGGGGAAAGCGTGGAAAACAAGCCCCTTGTGGGGAAAACCTGTTGAATCTGAGAAAACTGCCCCAAAAGGAGGCTGGTACCCGTGACGAAAAAACAAAAGAAAATGCTGTACCGCATCATCGCCGCTCTGGCTCTGGTGCTGGTGCTCAAGCTGCTGCCGCCTCTGCCCGCGTCGGTGGAGCTGCTGCTCTACTGCATCCCCTACCTCGTGGTGGGCTGGGATGTGCTCCGCAAGGCCCTTCTGGGCATCAAGAACCGTCAGCCCTTTGATGAATGCTTCCTGATGGCCGTCGCCACCGTGGGTGCATTCGCGCTGGGCGATTACGTCGAGGGCTGTGCCGTTATTATCTTCTACCAGATCGGCGAGCTGTTCCAGGGCGTTGCCGTCGGCAAGAGCCGCCGAAGCATCTCGGCCCTGATGGACATCCGGCCCGACTACGCCAACATCGAGGGCGAGGACGGCAAGCTGGAGCAGGTGGACCCCGATGAGGTCGAGATCGGCACCATCATCGTGGTCCAGCCCGGTGAGCGTGTGCCTATCGACGGCGTCATCGTCGAGGGCGCTTCCACCCTCAACACCGCCGCCCTCACCGGCGAGAGCCTGCCCCGGGATGTCCGGTCCGGCGATGAGGTCATCAGCGGCTGTGTCAACATGAGCGGCCTGCTCAAGGTCAGGACCACCAAGGAGTTCGGCGAATCCACCGTCTCTAAAATTCTCGACCTCGTGGAAAATTCCAGCATGAAGAAGGCCCGCGCCGAGAACTTTATCACCCGCTTTGCCCGGGTGTATACCCCGGCGGTCTGCTACGGTGCGCTGGCGCTGGCCTTCATTCCCCCCATCGTTCTGCTGCTGATGGGCCAGCCCGCCCGCTTCGGCGATTGGGTCTACCGCGCCCTTACCTTCCTCGTCATCAGCTGCCCCTGCGCTCTGGTCATCTCTATCCCGCTGAGCTTCTTCGGCGGCATTGGCGGCGCTTCCGCCTGCGGCATCCTCGTCAAGGGCTCGACCTATCTGGAAGAGCTGGCCGATACCCGCGTCGTCGTCTTCGATAAGACCGGCACCCTGACCCAGGGTACCTTCAAGGTCGTCAAGGTCTGCCCCGTGGAGGGCGGTACCGAAGACAGCCTCGTGGAAGCCGCTGCGCTGGCCGAGAGCTGGTCGAAGCACCCCATCTCTCTGAGCATCAAGGCTGCTTACGGCAAGGACATCGACGCTGCCCGCGTCACCGACGTGGAGGAGCTGGGCGGACACGGCGTCACCGCCAAGGTGGACGGCAAGCTGGTCGCTGCCGGTAATGCCCGCCTGATGGCAAAGCTGGGCCTTACCGTCCCCGATGTCCCCCAGACCGGCACCATCGTCCATGTGGCCATCGACGGCAAGTATGCGGGCTATCTGCTCATCTCCGACGTGGTGAAGCCCCACAGCGCACAGGCCATCAAGGGCCTCAAGCAGGCCGGCGTCCGCAAGACCGTCATGCTTACCGGCGACGCAGAGCCGGTGGCAAAGGCTGTCTCGGCAGAGCTGGGCATCGACGAGTACCACGCCGGTCTGCTGCCCGGCGATAAGGTGGACCAGATCGAGAAGCTCCTGGCCGCCAAAAAACCCAAAGAGATGCTGGCCTTCGTGGGTGACGGCATCAACGACGCCCCTGTCCTCTCCCGTGTGGATGTGGGCATCGCCATGGGTGCTCTGGGCTCTGACGCCGCCATTGAGGCCGCCGACGTCGTCCTGATGGATGACGACCCGGCCAAGATCAGCCTGGCTATGAAGATTTCCCGCAAGTGCATGCACATTGTGTACCAGAACATTGTATTCGCCCTTGCCGTCAAAGCCATCTTCCTGCTGTTGGGTGCCTTTGGCATTGCCAATATGTGGTGGGCCGTCTTTGCCGACGTTGGCGTTATGATTCTTGCCGTGCTGAACGCCATGCGTATGCTGATTGTTGAAAAGAACTAAGCGAGCGTTTTTTCCGGATCTTATCAAATAACATTAAAACATCCCGGAACGGTGTGCCGCCTGCTGTGGGCGGCTCCCATTTCGGGATATTTTGTTTCTTATTGGGAGCCTTCCTCTTTCACTT
>OHSX01000154.1_pt1 | contig 36211 bp, 29 predicted proteins | sample 1578861 | NCBI WGS metagenome assembly OHSX01 (sample SAMEA3879530, study PRJEB24766) | human gut metagenome | biome: human-associated habitat; feature: feces | place: USA | collected 1985/1987 | reverse complement strand
GGTTTTTCGGAGAATAACAAGGATTATAGAGGTTGTTTTAAACGAAAGAGCCGTGGGAAAGAAGGCGTAATCGCCCTCCGCCGTTTGCACGATTCAGAAACAAATCGTATCTTTGAATCAGATTTAAACCAAACAAACACCTTGTATTCACCTCAAAAACATTCATATCATGAAAATGAATCATTATGCAAGATGCGTGACTGCCGGCATTGTGTGTACACTGATGTACGGCAATTTATTTGCGCAAGAGACATTCGACCTTTCTTCCCAACGTTCTGAAAAGCAAGATGTAAGAGCCGTCCCGGGAGAAAAAGTAGACCACAAAGGTTTTGTCCTGAATCCGCAGCCTCATCAGTTCACACCGATAGCGGGGAAAACGTGCGACATTTCGCAGGGAGTCAGCCTGAAAGACAAGCAGCAAAAATTTTCAGCTTACCTTGATTTCCTTTCCCAACACAAGAAAGGAACGCGGCTGACCATTGACTTCGGAGCGAAAGCGGCCAGGAAAGCCCACGTGAAAGAAGTATCCGGTGCATATGCCCTCGCCGTCAATGAAAAAGGAATCACCATCACGGGATTTGACGAACGCGGAGCCTTCTACGGCATACAGACACTGAAGCAGCTGGTAGAAAGTCCGGTTTCTTCCGGCAGTGCTCTTCCCTTTGTAGAAATAAACGATTATCCTGACCTGCCTAACCGTGGAGTCGTGGAAGGCTTCTATGGTACTCCGTGGTCGCACGAAGTACGTCTGTCGCTCATTGATTTCTACGGAAAGTTCAAGATGAATTCTTATTTATATGGTCCGAAAGACGACCCTTATCACAGCTGTCCGAACTGGCGATTGCCTTATCCGGAGAAAGAGGCTCAGCACATCAAGGAACTGGTGGATGCCTGCAACCGCAACTACGTGGATTTTGTATGGGCCATCCATCCGGGACAGGACATCAAGTGGAACGAGGAAGATTATCAGAACCTGATCAATAAATTCAACTGGATGTATGACTTAGGAGTACGTCATTTTGCCATCTTCTTTGACGATATTTCCGGAGAGGGTACCAACCCGCTGAAGCAGACAGAACTGCTCAACCGATTGACAGAAGAGTTTGTGAAGGTGAAAGGCGATGTTTCACCGCTTACGGTCTGCCCTACCGATTACTCCAAACTTTGGGCGAACCCGACCGAGAAAGGTAGTCTGGCCATCTACGGAAAAACGCTTAATCCTGAAATCAAGGTGTTCTGGACGGGCGACGTGGTGTGCAGCGACCTGACACCCGAAACACTCGATTTCATCAACTCGCGTATCAAGCGTCCAGCTTACTACTGGTGGAACTATCCGGTGACCGACTACATCCGCAACTTCCTGCTTCAAGGTCCGGTGTACGGACTGGACACCAGTCTCACGGCTAATGAAACCTGCGGTATCGTGAGCAACCCGATGGAACATGGGGAAGCCTCCAAGCTGGCTTTATACGGAGTGGCCGATTATACCTGGAACATTGCCAACTACAATGCCATCGACAACTGGGAACGCGGACTAGCAGAACTGGTTCCGGAAGCAACCGATGCCTACCGCACCTTCGCCATCCATTCCAGTGATACCGAAAACGGATACCGCCGGGATGAGTCATGGGAAACTCAGACTTTCCGCCTGGCTGACTGGACAGACGAAGCGGCTAACGCACTGGAAGAAGAATTCAAGAAAGTAGAAAGTGCACCGGCACGTCTGGAAAGCAGTTGCAAGAATGCGGCCCTGATTAACGAGCTCCGCCCCTGGCTGACAGAGTTCGGTAAATTAGGTACACGCGGCAAGCAGGCCATCAAACTGGCACGTATCTACCGCTCAGGTAAAGACGATGCGCTGTTTTGGGAAAAATACATACAGAATATCATGACTCCCGAAGACCGGAGAAGCTATGAGGCTCATAAATCGGGTACGCTGAAACTTCAGCCGTTCTATGAGAATGCTATGGATGATATGGCACACGGATACCTGAAAAAGCTGTCAGGCAAGGTACCGACTGACTACAGAGGTATCGGTTCTTTCAGCAGTGCGCATACCGTACAAACCAAGCTGATGTTCGACAATGATTCTACTACTTTCTATACCTCGGGAATTGCTCAGAAAGCAAACGACTGGATTGGTGTAGACCTGCGCGACGTGCGTGACGTGACAGAAATCTCGATTCTTCAGGGAAGAAATTCCAAGGATGATGTGGACTATTTCGACCATGCCATCGTGGAATGCTCGGCAGACGGAAAAACCTGGAAGGCACTGACCGGAGAACTCGACAAGCAATACATCATCCACTGGCAGGGAGCTCCGGAAAAGGCACACTACGTACGCCTGAAGCGACTGGACTCCAAACGCACCAACTATGCGTCTGTCCGTTCGTTCGACGTCAACCCGTTGCGTCCGGAAAACATGGGATTCTCACTTGAAGCGGACAGCCTGGACAAGGCCATCTATGCTTTCGACAACAACCTGGCGACTTCTTACAAGAGCACTAAGGCACTGACTTTCGGAGTAAAGGAAAATGTCAAAGCATATACCCTGCTCATGAACCGCCTGTCTGCCCCGTTGAAGTGCATCCAACTGGACAAGAAGGGTAAGGTCGTGTCGGAAACCATGATTGAAACTCCTTTTGCAAGAATCGAACTGGCCAACAAGAACGTAGCCAAGATTCGCCTGGAGGGAGCTGCGGAAGTGTTTGAAATTGTGGCAATTGACTAATAAAAAAACAGGCATAAAAAAACGCCTTTACGTTTCTTCTAAAACGCTTCGACGTTTGAAACCAAACGCAAGGACGTTTTAGGTAAAACGCAAGGGCGTTTAAAAGCAAACGCAAGGACATTTTGAGTGAAACGTCCTTGCGTTTTTTTATGCCTTATTTTATTACCCGGAAATATTCCGGTTTGCGGGGTTTTGCCGGAGCCGACTCTCCATCAGGATAACCCAAAGAAAGGGCACCGATTCCCATCAAGCCTTCCGGAAGACCCCACTCTTCCATCAGTTGCTTGCCTTCTTCCGTAGCAAACATTTCCCGTTCGCGGTGAATCCAGCAGCTGCCCAGTCCTAAAGCATGAGCGGCCAGCATCATATTTTCGAGTACGCAACTTCCGTCCTGCACCGGGTTGTTGGCCAGCGAGGGCGCAAACACCAGCACGTAAGTAGGCGCATCGTAATAAGGGTTCGAAGTCACTCCCATAATCTCGGCATTCATTTTTGCCAGCCGGGCAAGCACTTCCTTCTTCTGCACTGCCACAATGTAGGGCGACTGCATGCCGCGTGAGGTCGGCGCATAAGTACCGGCTTCGAGCACGGCTTTCAACTCTTCATCCGTAATCTGCTCCGGTTTATACTTGCGGCAGCTACGGCGTGTTTCAATTACTTTCAAAAAATCATTTTCCATATTGTCACTCTTATTTTTATTCTTAATATTACATTTCTTTTTTATGATCTGCCCTACCGCCGTTTTTTGGACAACAGGGTTTGTACAATAGTCTGCATGAGGTAAGTGCGAACGTCTGTATTCTCCACACATTCCAAAGGGAATCCCAACACAAAAGTACGATAATCTTCTCCACGATAAACTGTACCGCTACCGTAATTTCCATTGGCATAGGCAAACGCAGAGTAAGCTCCTTCCACCGGCATGACACACTCCATGGACGGAACAGCATAAATGCTTTCATTAGCTCCACCCTGAATACGGAAGCTTGTACCGGCTCCCTTCACCGGAGCGGAAGAAAGGTTACTGAAACGACCTCCGTACGTGCATTTCAACACATTCTTGCCGAAATCGTCTTTCTGCAAATTCGCTCCCCACTTCGAACCGCTGACCAGCAAACGGCCTCCCTGACGGCAATAACCGGCCAGTGCTTCTCGCATGGAAGCAGAAAAGGTCTTGGCATCGGCACCACAAATCAAATCGACCATGTCATAGTGAGTCAAATCGGTACTTCCACTTTCCAGGGTTTCATCGCTGCATGACACGAACGAATAGCGTCCGGCACGCTGAATGGCCTTACCATGTATGAATACATAATCACGGGTATTGCCAGCAATCAGTCTTCCTTCCAAGACATCATCACTTACTCCCAGTCCGTCACCCGTTTCCAGTCCGGCTTTGTCGCGGTTGAACCCCTGCTGGTATCCGCAATAAGCAGGTGTCTGTCCGTCAGGAATTCCCGGATCGGCCTTCAGGTCGAACCCTTGCAACAGAGCAGAGTTGACTTCTGCCGGCCCCGATGTGGCATCAAATCCGTTGACGATAAGCAGGGTACCTTTGCTTCTCTTGGCTTTATAGGCAGACAGAATCTCGGAAGGGAAACTCTCTCCTCCCCGGTTCACAGCCGTCACCTTGAAACTGTAGGTCAGTCCCGGCTCCACTTTCACCGTATATTCCGGCTTGCGCACATATACTCCATTATCGAATCCACCGTAACCAATACGTGTATAAACGATGTATCCCTGCGGCTTGGCAGTGGGTTCCATCACATCCTCCACCGGATTCCAGTTCAGCGTAAAGGTATTTTTCTTCTTTCCTTCACGAATGGCAAAGTGATTTACCGGAAGCGGCTGCACCACATAGTCCGTACCGTGCATGGTAGAGAGAAACTTCAGCACGGACTTATATACAGAGCGTCCCACCGTAAACTTGAAATCCGGATTATGCCCCCACTTCATATCGGCAAAATTCTGGTGTGAGAGCAGTTCCAGAATCATGGAAGGCACAGCCGGCAGACGGGTTTCACTGTAGTTCCGGTTCCACATGCTTCGTCTGGCCCACTGCACGCCGAAACGGGAAGAAATGTCACGCTGCAATCCGGTCAGTACCATATCGGTCAGGTCGCGCGAAGCATAACGGGATACGCCACTGTTCAGCTTTCCGTCATTGAAATCTGTGGTATAGATACCCAGCGAACCCACCAGTTCATCATCAGTCTTGAATCCCGCATCACTATGCAGACCCAGTGTCATTTCAAACGGCACCTTCAATCCTTCTTCTGTCGGATTGTATACCGAACCACCACTCAGGTAATTCACCGTCAACGAGCGGGCATTGATGTCGTCCGTATAATCATTCTTTCCTTCACTCTTGCTATATACCGGATAAGGCATTCCAGCCCACTGTGCCCAGTAGCGCGCTCCTTCCAGGTAACGGGGTACTCCGCTCACTTGTCCGCCCCGCACAATGTTTCCCATACCGCCACCAAAACGGACTGCATCGGCACAAACCACTCCTTTTTGGGAACTTTCGTTACTCAGCACCACCATGCCATAGTCGTTCCGGCCTTTATCGAATTCAAAGGTACCCAGATATACCCAGGTCCCCCCTCCCATCTGCTGGTTGACCTTGAACTCCGTCACCCCACCGTTATGGAACACCAGGTACTTGGCATCCGACACACTCTCCGGCAGGGTCTGATAACTTACGTACACTGCGTATTTCCCTTTTTCCGGAATATCAGGAATCCACTCGGCAAAGGCTTTTTCAGGCTGTCCCTGCGTAGGAATAAAGCGGGCGGTACCGTCTGTAAACGGGTTATAGTTGTCGGGATACTGCTGGTATTTCTGGGCAAAGCCCGGTTTATCGGTATCCTGCCAGCGGTATTTTTTATCTTCCACTTCCAGATAATGACTGCCTTTTGTGCAGGTATTGTTGTCCACAATCACTTCATAACGCTGCCAGTCGCGCTCACGTGGCGTAAAGACTACTGCCCCGGCATTCTCCAGCATCGGAATCAGGTAAGGCACCACGAACGACTGCGTAAACAGGTCTTCCGTAGTACAGAACAGTCTGGGCCGCTGCCAGCGCCACTCATTCCGCTCGTTCCGGTACACCTTGCCATGGCTTTGCCACAAGGCTATATGCCGTCCCTCCAGTCCCCGGCTGATTTCATACGGACGTGACACATTTGTCACCCACAGATTTCCCTTCGCCTCCAGCTTGCCATACAGACGCGTCTTGTCCTGTTTCTTGCGGTACGCATTAGGCACCAGGTCTTCAATGAGCTTGCCATCGGCATACACCTGCAAGGTATAATAATTCACCGGTCCTGGTAGCGACTGCTTCAACAAACGGTAGATAGCCGACACGTTTTCTTCCGTAAACGGCTGATAGCCAAAAGCCGGATTGGCATATACACGCAATACCTTCTTCTCATGCTCCACCTCAAAACGTTCCAGCTTGCACTTACCGATACGGGCATACGAAGTCTCATAACTGGTAAAAAAATCTTTCAGACGTTGCTCTGTGGTCTGTTCCAGACTTTGTCCGGACACCGCCCCTGCCAGGCAAAGAAAGCCTGACAGCAAAATAGCAAATTTATTCATATACATTTTATAGGGTTGCCACAAAGGTACAAAATATCACAGATTCTTGTTCATCCAAATAAAAAAAGCCGTCCGGCATCTTTCGGATACCGGACGGCCAATGCATTTATTTTCGACTGACTTTTATCAGTTGTTTTCCGGACGAAGTTTACGTACGGTTACTGCAGTCTGCCACATTTCGCTTTCACGTAATGCTTTCAATTCTGCATTCAGTTTTTCACGATAATCAGGCTGAGAGTTGCTGTCGATAGAAATCTGAGCTTCGTTTCCTGACTTCACGCTCTGATACAATTTCTGTACAACCGGTTTGATAGCATCGTGGAACGGGCCCATCCAGTCAAGTGCACCGCGCTGTGCAGTAGTAGAGCAGTTAGCATACATCCAGTCCATACCGTTCTTAGCAAACAGCGGCATCAATGACTGAGTCAGCTCTTCTACTGTTTCATTGAATGCTTCCGACGGAGTATGTCCGTTTTCACGAAGTACTTCATACTGTGCCAGCAGCAATCCCTGGATAGCTCCCATCAAAGAACCACGTTCGCCAGTCAAGTCAGAAGTAGCTTCACGCTGGAAAGTAGTTTCAAACAAATAACCTGAACCGATACCGATACCCAATGCGATGGTACGTTCGTATGCCTTACCCGTAGCATCCTGGTAGATAGCATAAGAAGAGTTCAAGCCACGGCCTTCCAGGAACATGGTACGCAAAGAAGTACCTGAACCCTTCGGAGCCACCATGATTACATCTACATCTGTCGGAGGAACTACGCCTGTACGGTCATTCCAAGTGATGGCGAAACCATGAGAGAAATACAGTGCTTTTCCTGCAGTCAGACAAGGTTTGATAGTAGGCCATACAGAAATCACAGCTGCATCCGACAACAAACACATAATTATAGTAGCTTTCTGGCAAGCTTCTTCAATGCTGAACAAAGTTTCTCCCGGTACCCATCCGTCAGCCACAGCTTTGTCGTAGGTCTTACCCTGACGCTGTCCGACAATGACATTGAAACCGTTGTCACGCAGGTTCAAAGACTGGCCCGGTCCCTGTACACCGTAACCGATAACAGCAATGGTTTCGTCTTTCAATACTTCACGTGCTTTTTCCAATGGAAACTCTTCGCGGGTCATTACATTTTCAATAACTCCGCCAAAATTCATTTGTGCCATAATTTTCTTACAATCTTTTTACGCAGCCTGAAGCTGCTAGTTGTTAGTATAATGTTAATCTCTAAAAATCACTTTACTCCGGACTACGACCTCCGAGCCGTTTTTCTTCACCTCTACATCGTATTCGTTTTCGCCCGTCTGCTCCCGATAGAAGCTCAAGGTATCTCCGTAATAACTTTCAGCCACATAGGCCATCTCAAACCTACGGATACGCTTTTCACGGAACATTTCCATAGGGAACAAATCCAGAATATGCTCGATGTACTTGATACTGTTCACGTGGCCGTTCAAGTCAATGTCACTGTATTTCACCTGACATTCGCCCACCAGCTCCGGATGACTCACCTTGATGCGTCCGGGTTTGTCAATCGGACAGTCCTTCACGCATACATAGTCAACTATCGACCCACCGTGCAGTGTCAGCAAATCGGCCGGCTTGCGGGTTTCCATACTGATCATGGCCCATATCGAACGGGCATAACCAATGGCTTTTCCGTCTTTATCCAGGATGGCAAAATTTCGGTCCGTAAACAGACGGTACACATTTTCCACCCACGTCTGTATGGAGAAACTTTCGTATGCGCGAGGCATATCCTCCAGTTCTATTGCCAGTCGGGAAAGTACCCACGTGTAATGATTCTCATTCAGCGTGGCAATACCAAATCCTCTGTCGGCTGCATGAAACCCGGCGCAGTTCAGCAAATGGTTGCCCAATACGCCCATAGTCAGCCGTTCCATAAAATCCACATGAAACGGTTCGGCTACAAACCGGTAAGTTCCAACTTTACTGTCCTCTGTCATATCTCAATCCTTTTGATTCTGATACCGTTCTTCGCGGTGTGCCAGGTACTCATTCACCCGTTCAAAGCAACTTGTCGAAACGGCAATACGCCCGGAGCGTACAAACTGCAACACACAGTTCAGCTGTTTCAGCTCCTGATACAACGACGTGATGTCATCGCTCATTCCCACCATTTCCACGATTGAAAAAGTAGGATTCACCTCTACGATATGAGCACTGTAACGACGAATCACCTTCGAAGCTTCCGGATTGGCCTGAAACTCCGGAGTAGCAACCTTGTACATGGCTACTTCACGCTGGAAAATCTCCTTATCCGTGAAATAATGCGCCTGAATCACGTCTATCTTCTTCTCGATTTGTGTCACCACCTTATCAATTACATCTGGAGTAGTCCAGCAAGTAATGGTGTATTTATGCACTCCCTTTATGGAAGAAGCCGACACATTCAGACTTTCAATGTTTATCTGACGACGGGTAAACACAGCCGTAATCTGATTCAATATACCGGCAATGTTTTCCGAATGAACGATGATTGTATATAAAGTCTTGTTGCTATTCATAATTCACCTCCTTCTCCTCTCAACATTCCATTAACATATAGTTGACCGAACTTCCCGGAGGAGTTATCGGCAACACGTTTCCTTCTTCTACCACACAAACCTCCAACAGGAAAGGACCGTCGGTCGACAACATTTCCTGAATGCCGTCGTTCAGTTCCTCACGGCTCATCACTCTTCGTGAAGCAATTCCATAAGCCGAAGCAATCTGCATGTAATCCGGATTCATCATCGGAGTAAAGGAGTAGCGACGATTGAAGAACATAGCCTGCCACTGACGTACATTACCCAAGTAATTGTTGTTCATCAATATAATCTTGACCGGAGACTTCTGTTCCATCACCGTGCCCAGTTCCTGCATGGTCATCTGCAAACCTCCATCACCCATAAAGGCACACACCGTACGGTCCGGACGACCGAATGTCGCACCAATGGCAGCCGGAAGACAGAAACCCATGGTTCCCATACCACCGGAAGTAACGATACTGCGAGGTTTCGTGAATTTGAAGTAACGGCAAGCCATCATCTGGTTCTGACCTACATCGGTCACCAGAATCGCTTCATTATGGGTAGCTTCGCTGACTGCATTCACCACTTCACCCATATTAATGGGGCCTTCTTTCGGAAATACTTCTTTTTCGATTACCTGATTGAATTCCTTCTCCTCGTATGGTTTGAAGCTTGCAATCCATTCCTCGTGTTTCTGCGGCTGAATCAGTTCAGTAAGTAAAGACAAAGTGCATTTGCAGTTTCCGAGCACCGGTACATCTACCGCCACATTCTTTCCGATTTCCGAAGGGTCCACATCTAAATGAATTATTTTGGCCTGTTTGGCGTAGGTTTCCAATTTTCCCGTCACACGGTCATCGAAACGCATACCTACGGCAATCAGCACATCACATTCGTTGGTCTTCACATTCGGGCCTAAATTACCGTGCATACCCAGCATACCTTTATTCAGGCGGTGATTGCTTGGCAAAGCCGACAAACCCAGCAAGGTACATCCACACGGGATGTCTGCCTTTTCTACAAAGTTCAGCAACTCTTTCTGGGCATTACCTAATTCTACTCCCTGGCCAACCAGCACCAACGGACGTTTGGCCGCATTGATTAAGGCAACCGCCTCAGCCACTGCCGTAGAATCAGTTTCAGGATCCGGATCATAACTGCGAATGAAATCAACGTTTACCGGCTCATAATCCGTCATGTCCACCTGTGCATTCTTGGCAAAATCGAGCACCACCGGTCCCGGACGTCCGCTACGTGCAATATAGAACGCACGAGCCACAGCCCAAGCCACATCCTCCGCACGGCGAATCTGGTAGCTCCATTTGGAAATCGGCTGCGTCACGCCCACCAAGTCAACTTCCTGAAAGGCATCCGTACCCAGCAATCCGGCTCCCACCTGACCGGCAATCACCACAATCGGTGTACTGTCAATCATGGCATCGGCTATTCCTGTAATGGTATTAGTAGCCCCCGGACCACTTGTCACCAGGCAAACACCCACTTCTCCCGATACACGGGCAAAACCTTGAGCCGCATGTGCAGCCCCTTGTTCATGACGAACCAGAATGTGATTCAATCTGTCGCGATGGTCATACAACGCATCAAATACCGGCATGATAGCCCCTCCCGGATAGCCGAAAAGCGTCTTCACACCTTCATGCTCCAAAGAGCGCATCAATGCTTCCGAACCTGATATTTTTTCTTTACTCATAAGCCTCTCTTTATTCTACGATTCTCACTCCACCTTTATCTGCTGAGCTCACCATGCTGGCGTATGCCTTCAGTGCCTTCGAAACTTTCCGGTCGCGTGTCACCGGTGTCATCGGGCGCTGAGCCAGTTCTTCATCCGAGAGCTTCACATTGATAGAGCGGTTAGGAATATCTATTTCAATGATGTCACCATCTACAATCTTACCGATGTTACCTCCGGCAGCTGCTTCCGGAGAAATATGTCCGATACTCAGTCCGGAAGTTCCTCCACTGAAACGTCCGTCGGTAATCAGCGCACATTCTTTACCCAAATGTTTGGATTTAATATAAGAGGTAGGATACAGCATCTCCTGCATGCCCGGACCACCTTTCGGACCTTCATGAGTAATGACTACTACATCGCCGCTCACAACCTTACCTCCCAAGATTCCCTCACAGGCAGCTTCCTGCGAATCAAATACCTTGGCCGGTCCGGAGAACTTCCAGATGCTTTCATCCACTCCGGCTGTTTTTACCACACAGCCATCCTGTGCGATGTTTCCTTTCAATACAGCCAAGCCACCATCCTTGCTGTACGCATGCTGCAAGTCGCGGATGCATCCGTTGGCACGGTCGGTATCCAGTTCCTTATAAGTAGCATTCTGTGCGCCTAACTGAATACAGAACTTACCGCCCGGTGCACTTGAATAAATGCGCTGTGCTTCTGCATCGACTTCCGGTACACAAACAGCATATTTTGCAATAGCTTCTGCCAGCGTCGTACCGTCTACACGGCGAACCGTAGTATCCAGCAGTCCTCCTTTGGCCAGCTCGCCCAGAATGTTCAGGATACCTCCGGCACGGTTCACATCCTGAATATGGTACTTCTGTGTATTGGGAGCCACCTTGCAAAGACATGGAACCCGGCGTGACAACATATCAATGTCGTCCATCTTGAAATCCACCTCCGCTTCGTGAGCCACGGCCAGCAGGTGAAGCACTGTATTGGTAGAACCACCCATAGCAATGTCGAGCGTCATGGCGTTCAGGAAAGCCTGACGAGTGGTGATACTGCGTGGCAGCACACTGTCGTCTCCTTCCTCATAATATTTATAAGCATTCTTTACAATCAATGCGGCTGCATCCTTAAACAACTGCTTACGGTTGGCATGAGTTGCCAAGATGGTACCATTTCCCGGAAGTGCCAGACCGATAGCCTCATTCAGGCAGTTCATAGAGTTGGCAGTAAACATACCCGAGCAGCTTCCGCATCCCGGGCAAGCATGACGTTCAATTTCAGCTACGTCTTCATCGCTCACCGTCGAATCGGCCGACTTAATCATGGCATCAATCAAATCCAGATGCTGTCCGCCCCACTCTCCGGCCTCCATCGGCCCGCCAGACACAAACACAGTCGGAATATTCAGACGCATGGACGCCATCAGCATCCCCGGGGTAATCTTGTCACAGTTGGAGATACATACCATCGCATCCGCCTTGTGTGCATTCACCATATATTCTATACTGTCGGCGATGATGTCGCGCGAAGGCAAAGAATACAACATCCCATCATGCCCCATTGCGATTCCGTCGTCGATGGCAATGGTATTAAATTCTGCCGCAAAGCATCCCAGCTTCTCAATTTCTGCCTTGACCTGCTGACCGATTTCATGCAGGTGAGTATGCCCCGGTACAAATTGTGTAAAAGAATTCACGATGGCGATAATCGGTTTTCCCATCATTTCCTTTTTCATTCCATTGGCCACCCACAATGCTCTGGCACCTGCCATGCGGCGACCTTCCGTGCTCATCGAACTACGTAACTGATGTTTCATTTTCCTCACTCTTTAATTAAAAAGCCTCTCTCATCGTCTGGTGAGAAAGGCTTTCCATATTATCACAACTGCATGATTACATACACGAAACCTTCTCACCTCTTGGTGCCACGACCACGACGCGAATAATATGCAGGACTGCCAGGTTTACCAATGTATTCAGTGTAATCATATCTGTCTTCTCTCGTTTTTTGTTTACAGATGCAAAGGTAAAGGGTTTTTTGTAACACGCAAATAAAATGACACTTTTTTTTCAAATAAATTATTATTCGTAAGAAACTCCGCATTTTTGTTGTCAGTTTATCATCTTCATATTTTCATATACAACGCATAAATTTAGGCAGATTCATCTCTGTAAAACTTCTGAATCTAAGTCTTTTCATCCTATTGTTCTTTCCCATCCCAACATCTATTTATTTAAGAATATATCTTGATATACCTTATTTTATTTCATTTAAAGATTCCAATTCTTATTCTTTTTTAATATCTACGCGTTTTTTAGAAAAAACATTTGGATATTGATGTTTTTTTTATATCTTTGCCACCAATTAAAATTCAACTTTAAAAACAACTAAAGCTATGAAACATTTTGGAAAAATAATTGTTGGTGCTTGCACCGTTTTAACCTTAACTTGTACACCTGCGCAATTGCTTGCTCAAAGCCTTTCACCTTCCACTCAGTGGGAATGGAATAAAGGTACCATCGTAATAAAATCCCCGGAACGTCCAGCCGGACAGGAGTCTGTCATCGGTCTGACTGTACCTAAAATGAACGTTGTACGCGTAGGTTTCGTAGGACTGGGAATGCGTGGTCCGGGAGCAGTGGAACGTTTTACTCACATTGCCGGAACTAAAATCGTAGCTTTGTGTGACTATGAAAAAGAACGTGCAGAAAAATGCCAGAAATACCTGCAGAAAGCTTGTCTTCCTGAAGCAGCTGTGTATTCAGGTGCAGAAGGATATAAAGCGCTCTGCGAACGCGAAGACATTGACCTGGTATACATTGCAGCCGACTGGGATCACCACTTCCCGATTGCCAAGTATGCCATGGAGCATGGAAAGAACGTAGCCATCGAAGTTCCTTCGGCTATGAATCTGGAACAGTGCTGGGAACTTATCAACCTGTCTGAAACTACTCGCAAGCACTGCATGATTCTGGAAAACTGCTGCTATGACTGGTTCGAAATGAACACCCTGAACATGGCACAGCAGGGAGTATTCGGAGAAGTACTCCGCGCACAAGGAGCTTACATCCACAACTTGGATGATTTCTGGCCTTACTACTGGAAAAACGGAAAAGAAGACAAACTGGGATGGCGCTTGCGTTACAACAAGGAAAACCGTGGCGACGTATACGCTACTCACGGCCTTGGCCCTGTAGCTCAGGCATTGAATATTCACCGTGGTGACCGTATGACTACCCTGGTAGCAATGGATACAAAATCTGTACACGGAAAAGCATTGGTAGAAAAAGCAACCGGCGAACCTTGCGATGAATTCCGTAACGGTGACCACACTACTACACTTATCCGCACAGAAAACGGTAAAGTAATCGAAATCCAGCATGATGTCATGAATCCCCAGCCTTACAACCGTCTGTATCAGCTGACCGGAACAAAAGGATTCGCTAACAAATATCCGGTAGAAGGATATGCCGTAGACGCTGCTCAGATGAAAGCTTCTGGCGTACAGCCGAAAGTAGACAACCTGAGTTCTCACTCATTCCTTCCGGAAAAAGAAATGGAAGCACTGGTCAACAAATACCAGCATCCTATCTTGAAGAAATACGGTGAAATGGCAAAAGAAGTAGGCGGACACGGTGGTATGGACTTCATCATGGACAGCCGTATGATATACTGTCTGCAGAACGGTCTGCCATTGGATATGGACGTATACGACTTGGCTGAATGGTGTGCATTGGCCGAACTGGGAGCTATCTCTATGGACAACGGATGTGCAGCTGTAGCATTCCCCGACTTTACTCGCGGACACTGGAATGACGTGAAAGGCTTCCACCATGCATTTGCTACTCCGGAAGATGAAGCCGCTGCCGAACTGGCTGCTGAAACTGCCACCCTTTCACTCAAAGCACAGGGTATGAAGGAATGGTTGGCAAAATCAAAGAAAGCTGAAGTATCAAAAGAAGAAGCTGAAGCACGCGTAAAACAACTTTCTACTCAGTTGGAAAAGACACAGAAGAAAGCTAACGGTGCAGAAAGCAAGGAACTGAAAGATGCCGTAAAACAAGCAGAAAAGATGCTGAAACAAGCTCAGAAAATGCTGAAATAATCATATTTTACCAAAGGTATTAGTTCCTATATACCTAAAACTAAAAGGCCGGTCTTAATTTTGAGAATCCGGCCTTTTTCTTTATCTAACACCAGGCATTTTCGGACTGCTCCATCCAGTTTAAATTCGAATATATAGATAAACCCTGGAGTTCCCACAATATTTCTCCATAGAAATGCATCTGTCATTTTGTTCATTTTTTCTTCTCCAGGAAAGAAAATTCAACCCTCTGGCTTATCCTTGTGTGTATCCTACGAAGGAGAATGAGTTTAGAAAAATCAAGAAGAAACAGGATATTACATAAGAAAAGACAGAAGAAATCAACAAAGATATTTTATCTACAAAAAGAGAATAAATAATTAAAACAAACATCATTTAGCCACTTTAAAAATTTTTCTATTCCCGCTTGAAATAGAAAATAAAGTCCTCAAAAGTCTTCATTTTAAGGTCCGCGAAAAAGACATAAGTGCGTTTGTTCCAAAACTCCTAAGAGTTTTCAGAAAAACGCAAGGACGTTTTAGGCAAAACTCCTTTGCGTTTGACTCCGAACGCCAAAGCGATTTTTCCGGATTTTCATTTTTCATTCTCTCGCAACGATCATTCCATTCCTATTCTACCCCCTCTACAGATAGCTGTAGCACAGGTAAGATTTTCAATTCCAAAATGGCAGCTGCACGGATGGAACATTTTGTCTAAAACTACGGTTAGCAGATTTTTCAAATTTAATTCTTTTTGTTAGCAATTATCCATAACAAACAAGCATTTTAACAAAAAAAAGAAATGTCATTCCCGAAGCGAGAAAGACTCCTGAAAGCCTTTGCGGGAATGACATTCCTTATTTCATTCTATCTTTGGCGGCGTACTCACACGCCCGGCATCTTAAATACCCAAAGATTTCTTCACTGCATCTACTTTTTCTTTTGCATCAGCTACGGCACCTGCATAGCACTTCGGACAGTGCATTTCGCCCTTGATTTCCATGTAGAACTTAATCTTAGGTTCTGTTCCGGAAGGACGTACAGAAACTTTTGTACCGTCGGCTGTAAAGAACTGAAGTACGTTTGATGTTTCCGGCATATCCAGGTCTGTAGCTTTTCCAGTATTGTCGGTAGCCTTCAACGTCTTGTAGTCTTTCACCAGTACTACTTCCGAACCACCTAATTCTTTCGGCGGGCATGCACGGAAGTTGTCCATCATGGCCTTGATTTCGTCAGCACCTGTCTTACCCGGTTTCACTACGTTGACTGTTACTTCCAGTGAGAAGCCGTATTCTACGTAGATTTCCATCAGCACGTCATACAAAGTCTTGCCCTGGTCTTTAGCCCATGCACAGATTTCAGCCAGCAATGAACATGCAGAAACGGCATCTTTATCACGTACGAAGTCTTCTGCCAGGAACCCGTAGCTTTCTTCACCGCCACCGATGTACTGTTCCTGACCTTCGCGCAGACGGATTTCACGGGCAATCCATTTGAAGCCGGTGTAGCAGTCAAGCATCTTGATGTGGTTCTTGTCAGCTACCTTCTTAATCAGTTCCGTAGTAACGATGGTCTTCACGATGAATTCGTTGCCTTTCATCTTGCCCATAGCGATACGGTTCTTGATGATGTAGTACAAGAAAATCAAGCAAGTCTGGTTACCGTTAATCAATACCCATTCGCCCTTGCTGTCCTTGCAAGCCATACCTACACGGTCAGCATCCGGGTCGGAAGCCATCACGATGTCGGCATCGATTTCTTTTGCCAGCTTGATGGCCAATGTCAGTGCTTCTGCATTTTCCGGGTTCGGAGATACCACTGTAGGGAAGTCACCGCTCTTCACCATCTGTTCGGCTACGCAATGTACGTTTTCAAAGCCCCACAACTTGAGTGACTGCGGAATCAGTGTCATTCCGGTACCGTGAATCGGAGTGTACACAATCTTCAGGTCTTTCTGACGCTGGATTACTTCCGGGTCGATAGACAATGTGTGTACCTGACGCAGGTATTCGTCGTCAATTTCCTTGCCTACAATCTGAATCAGTTCTTTATTGCCCTGGAACTTGATTTCGCTTACGCTGGTAATCTTGTTCACTTCGTCGATGATACCTTTATCGTGCGGAGCCAGCACCTGTGCACCGTCTTCCCAGTATGCCTTGTAACCGTTGTATTCTTTCGGGTTGTGAGAAGCAGTAATGTTGATACCGCTCTGGCAGCCCAGGTGACGGATGGCAAATGACATTTCCGGAGTAGGACGCATATCTTCGAACAAATATACCTTGATGCCGTTGGCAGTAAAGATGTCGGCAGAAATTTCTGCAAACTTACGGCTGTTGTTACGGCAGTCGTGACCTACCACTACTGAAATGTCTTTTTTTCCGGCAAAACATTTGTTCAGGTAGTTAGCCAAGCCCTGAGTGGCAGCACCTACCGTATAGATGTTCATTCTATTGGAACCGGCTCCCATGATACCACGCAAACCACCTGTTCCGAATTCCAGGTCCTTGTAAAATGCATCAATCAAATCGGTTTTATCCGGATTTTCAAGCATGGCTTTTACTTCGGCCTGTGTTTCGGCATCGTATGCTGCGGTCAACCACGTTTGAGCCTTCTCTGTACACTGTTTAATTAATTCATTGTTTTCCATGATTATAATGTTTAATAAATAATAAATCGTTCTATAAGAGACAGACAAAAATAAAAGATTCAAAGAAATTATCCTAATAAAAACCTTCGTATTTTTTAGAGTCAATCCAAAAAGATTGTAGCTTCAGGATTTCTTAATATCTTTGTAACCGCTTAACAAATACGAAAAATGAGACAAAAAATGATACTGGCACTGGTTTTGGGAGGAATGCTGTCTGCCAAGGCCCAGCACGTCCAGGAGAGCAACTTCTGCTCTCCTTTTGATTTTCCGATTCTGCTCAGTGCCAATTTTGGAGAACTTCGCCCGAACCATTTTCACAACGGACTGGACATCAAGACACAAGGAGTTACGGGAAAACCGATTCACTGCATTGCTGACGGTTATGTGTCGCGCGTAGCAGTGCTGCACGGAGGATACGGACAGGCCATTTACGTGACGCATCCCAACGGACTGACTTCGGTGTATGGACACGTGATTTCCTTCGCAAAAAATATACAAGCTTGCGTACGCCAATATCAGTATGCGCATGAAACGTTTGTGTGCGACCTGAAATTCCAGCCCGGACAATTTCCGGTAAAAAAGGGAGACATCATTGCCCTGAGCGGTAATGAAGGGGCTTCGGCCGGACCTCACCTGCACCTGGAGCTGCGACGCACCGAAACGGGGGAATACATTGACCCGATGCCGTATTTCAAACATCTGCTGAAAGACAGCAAGGCACCTGTAGGCAGCCTCATCGGTATTTATCCCATACAGGGAAAAGGGGTGGTCAACGGGTCCAGCCACAAGAAACTCCTCGCCATCGGCAACCTGAAACAGCCTGTACACGCTTGGGGAGAGATTTATACCGGCATCAGCGCCAAAGATTACATGGACGGTACGTCGAATTTCTACGGGGTGCACTCGGTTACGCTGTATGTAGACTCTGTGCAGGTATTCAACAGCACAACCGACAAGGTACTACCCGATGAAAACCGGATGATCAACGGCTTTACCGACTATGAGGAACTGACCCGCACCCGCCGGCTCATTATGCGTTCTTACAAACTTCCAGGCAACCGACTGCGACTGCTGCACACTAACGAGAACCGGGGGGCTGTGACCATCGACGAGGAAAGGGATTATCACTTCCGGTATGTACTGGAAGACAATTTCGGAAATCGCAGGACCTATCAATTTATCGTAAAAGGTAAACGGCAGGATATTCCTGAATACAAGCCGGAAGCCAATGAAATGCTATACTGGAACCGGACCAACGTCATTCAGAAACCAGGCATGGAACTGGTGGTGCCACGCTATTATGTGTACGAGGATGTGCCGCTCCGCACGGACATGCGGGGAGACAGTTCACACATCGCCTTTGACTACATACTGGATGCCGGACGAACACCTATCCACAGCTACTGCGACTTGTCCATCGGCCTGCGTCACATGCCCGTGGCCGACACCACGAAATACTACATCGTGCAGAAAGCCGGAAAATGGCGAAGCTCCATGGGAGGAAAGTACGCCAACGGATGGATAAAGACACGCGTACGCTCACTCGGCACCTTCTCTGTGGACGTGGATACCATTGCCCCGCAAATCACTCCTATCGGTCAAGGCGGATGGCGCACCAGCCGAAATATCCGTTTCCGGATAAAGGATATGGAATCGGGTATCGAAAACTACAAGGTATACATCGACGGCAAGTTCGTATTGTTTGGCCTGAAAAAAGGCATTTTAGTGATTCAGAACCCGGAGAAAGTAAAGAAAGGGGTACCGCACAAACTGGAAGTGACGGTGACCGACCAATGCGGAAACATGGCACGCAAGGAATACAAATTTTAAAACCGCCTTTTATTTTTAAATCATAAAAAACAATCTGTTCGTATGAAAATGAAAAGATTACTGCTGGCTGTCCTTCTGCTGACAGCATACATGGCCAACGGATGGGCATGTACAAACTTCATCGTAGGAAAGAAGGCTTCGGCCGACGGTTCCGTCATCGTTTCTTACTCTGCCGATTCTTACGGTATGTTCGGCTATCTGTGCCATTTCCCGGCTGCACAGCATGCTCCGGGCACCATGCGCGACATCTACGACTGGGATTCGGGTAAATACCTCGGTAAAATCAAGGAAGCCAAACAGACGTACAATGTCATCGGCAACATGAACGAATTTCAGGTTACTATCGGAGAAACAACTTTCGGCGGACGTCCGGAACTGGTGGACAGCACCGGCATCATGGACTACGGAAGCCTGATTTACGTGGCACTGCAACGTTCACGCACCGCCAAGGAAGCCATCAAGGTGATGACTGACTTAGTGAAGGAATACGGTTATTACAGCAGCGGTGAGTCTTTCTCCATTGCCGACCCGAACGAAGCATGGATTATGGAAATGATTGGTAAGGGACCGGGTGTGAAAGGAGCCGTATGGGTGGCTGTACGCATTCCGGACGACTGCATTGCTGCACATGCCAACCAGAGCCGCATCCATAAATTTGACATGAACGACAAAGAAAACTGTCTGTACTCGCCCGATGTCATTTCGTTTGCCCGCGAAAAAGGTTATTTCAGTGGGGTAAACAAGGATTTCAGCTTTGCCGATGCCTATTGCCCGCTCGACTTCAGCGGCTTGCGTTTCTGCGAAGCACGTGTATGGAGTTTCTACAACATGTTCAGCAAATCAACCGGACAGTCTTACCTTTCTTACATTCAAGGTGACAGCAAGGAACCGATGCCTTTGTACGTAAAACCCGACAACAAGGTTTCCGTACGCGACATCCAGCACGCCATGCGTGACCACTACGAAGGTACAGCCCTCGACATTACGAAGGACATGGGAGCCGGCTGCTTCCAGATGCCTTACCGTCTGTCTCCGCTGACGTTCAACGTTGACGGTCAGGAATATTTCAACGAACGCCCCATCTCTACTCAGCAGAGTGCGTTCGTATTCGTATCGCAGATGCGCTCTACCCTGCCCGACGCCATCGGGGGTGTGCTCTGGTTCGGACTGGACGATGCCAACATGACAGTGTTCACTCCGGTGTACTGCAACACCGACAAGGTACCTTATCCGTATCAGCAGGAGAACGGTGACTGCGTGACTTTCTCATGGGACTCTGCTTTCTGGATTTACAACTGGGTGGCCGACATGATTCGTCCACGCTACAACCTGATGGTGGAAGATATGCGTACCGTACAGAATACACTGGAAGATACCTATGCACAATCGCAGGAAGGCATTGAAAGTGCAGCCCTGAAACTGTATCAGCAGAATCCGGCCAAGGCTAAAGAATACCTGACCAACTATACTCACATGACGGCTCAGACTGCTGTAGACAGCTGGAAGAAGTTGGGAGAATTTTTGATTGTACGCTACAACGACGGTGCGGTAAAACGCATGCAGAACGGACAGCTGCAACGTCCGGAAACAGGAAACACGGCTCCGCTGGACCGTCCGGGATATAGCAAGGAATTCTTGCAGGAACTGGTAAAAGCAACCGGCGAACGCTATAAAATAAAAGAGTTGAAGTAGGATATTTTTCTGCTGCTTTCTCATTCTACAATCAAAAGTTATGATTATTTTTGCAAAAAATAAAGCATATAAGCGAATCAGAACAAGCTAAATGATAGAGAAACATATTGTACTCGAAGATATCGACCCGGTAATCTTCTACGGCCCCAACAACGCCCACATACAAATGATCAAGGCCCTGTTCCCGAAACTGAGAATAGTGGCACGCGGCAATGTCATCAAGGTCATGGGAGATGAGGAGGAAATGTGTGCCTTCGAAGAAGCCGTTCTTGCACTGGAAAAATATTGCGTGCAATATAACTCGCTCAATGAGGAAACGATTCTCGACATTGTAAAAGGCAATGCGCCTAAAACGGAAAAGGCGGGAAACGCCATCGTGTTCAGCGTAACGGGTAAGCCCATCATCCCCAGAAGCGAGAACCAGCTGAAACTGGTGCAGGAGTTTGAGAAGAATGACATGATTTTTGCCATCGGTCCCGCCGGTTCGGGTAAGACCTATACCGCCATTGCACTAGCAGTGCGGGCGCTGAAGAACAAGGAAATCAAAAAAATCATCTTGAGCCGCCCTGCCGTGGAAGCGGGCGAGAAATTGGGTTTCCTGCCGGGCGACATGAAGGATAAAATCGATCCTTACCTGCAACCGCTGTACGATGCCTTGCAGGACATGATTCCGGCTGCCAAGCTGAAGGAATACATGGAGCTGAATGTCATCCAGATTGCCCCGCTGGCTTTCATGCGTGGACGTACGCTGAATGATGCCGTAGTTATTCTGGACGAAGCCCAGAACACGACTACCCAGCAAATCAAGATGTTTCTCACCCGTATGGGTATGAACACCAAAATGATTGTCACAGGAGACATGACACAGATTGACCTTCCCGCTTCGCAGACTTCCGGACTCGTGCAGGCCATCAAGATTCTGAAGGGAGTGAAGGGCATCAGCTTCATCGAACTGAACAAGAAAGACATCGTACGTCATAAACTGGTGACACGCATCGTGGAGGCTTACGAAAAATTCGAGGAAAAAGAGAAAGCAGAAAGAAAAACTACGCGTACGGCTAAAGAACCGGAAAAAACGCCGCAGGCATAAACCATAAATGAATTTCTATTCATTACTAAACATAACAAGACAATGAGTAAAGCATTAACAAAAACAGACTTTCACTTTCCTGGACAGAAAAGTGTGTATCATGGAAAAGTACGTGATGTGTATAACATCAATGACGAAAAGTTGGTAATGGTTGCTACCGACCGTATCTCGGCGTTCGACGTCGTATTGCCGGAAGGTATCCCTTATAAAGGACAGATGCTGAACCAGATTGCAGCTAAATTCCTGGATGCAACTACTGACATCTGCCCGAACTGGAAACTGGCTACTCCCGACCCGATGGTAACAGTGGGCGTGATGTGTCAGGGATTTCCTGTTGAAATGATTGTACGCGGTTACTTGTGCGGAAGTGCATGGCGTGCTTACAAGAGCGGTGTACGCGAAATCTGCGGTGTACGTCTGCCGGAAGGCATGAGAGAAAACGAAAAGTTCCCTCATCCGATTATCACTCCGACTACCAAAGCTGAAATGGGATTGCACGACGAAGACATCTCTAAAGAAGAAATTCTGGCGAAAGGTCTGGCTACTCCTGAAGAATATGCCACACTGGAAAAATATACATTAGCTTTGTTCGAACGCGGTACTCAGATGGCTGCTGAACGCGGCTTGATTCTGGTGGATACCAAATATGAATTCGGAAAGCACAACGGTGAAATCTACCTGATGGACGAAATCCATACTCCGGACTCTAGCCGTTATTTCTATTCTGAAGGTTACCAGGAACGCTTCGAAAAAGAAGAACCGCAGAAACAGTTGTCTAAAGAATTCGTACGCGAATGGCTGATGGCCAACGGATTCCAAGGTAAGGAAGGACAGCAGGTCCCTGAAATGACTCCGGCTATCGTAGAATCTATCAGCGACCGCTACATTGAACTGTACGAACACATCACTGGCGAAAGCTTCGTGAAGGGTGAAACAGAAGACCTGACCAAACGTATCGAAAAGAACGTAACAGATTATTTGACTCTTTAATATCCCTATCTCCCTTTAAGGCGGCACGTGCTGCCTTAAAGGGAGATTCAAAATTTATCCCATCCTAATATTTTTCGCATGTCTCACTATCCACAAGAAAAAATCAAGCCATACAATGAAGATGAGGGCAAGGCTGCTCAGGTAGAGAAAATGTTCGACCATATCGCCCCGGCCTACGACAACCTGAACCACCTGATGTCATGGGGAATCGACAAAAGCTGGAGAAAAAAGGCCATCCGCCTGCTGAAGCCCTATCACCCGCAACGCATCATGGACGTGGCTACCGGAACGGGAGACTTTGCCATTCAGGCCTGCCAGATGCTGCAACCTGCCGAACTGATCGGTACGGACATTTCGGAAGGCATGATGAACGTAGGACGGGAAAAAGTGAAACAACTGGGACTGGACAAGCAGATTTCTTTTGCAAAAGAGGACTGTACGGCTTTGTCGTTCCCAGACAACCGGTTCGATGCCATTACCGTGGCATTCGGTATCCGTAATTTTGAACACTTGGACCTCGGCCTGAAAGAAATGTACAGGGTACTGGTTCCCGGAGGACATCTGGTCATCCTGGAACTGTCGGAACCGGAACATTTCCCCATGAAACAAGGATATGCAGTTTACTCCAAGGTGGTGATACCTGCACTGGGAAGACTGCTGTCGAAAGACCGTATTGCCTATACTTATCTTCCTGAATCCATTAAGGCTTTCCCCCAAGGAGAAATCATGCAGGAAATTATCCGGAAAGCCGGCTTCAGCCAGGTAGAATTCAAGCGCCTGACAATGGGTACTTGCACACTCTATTTCGCTACCAAATAACTAAATTCTTTGAACCTTATGAAAAAATTTGGCTTAATCGGCTATCCGCTCGGACACTCATTCTCCAGAAATTTTTTCAATGAGAAGTTCCATTCCGAGAATATTGATGCCGAATATGTGAACTTTGAAATTCCAAGCATTGATGAACTTCCGCACATCATTCAGGCAAATCCTTCGCTTGCAGGACTGAATGTGACTATCCCTTACAAAGAGAAAGTTATTTCCTATCTGGACGAACTGGATAAGGATGCACGCGAAATCGGAGCGGTGAACGTAATTAAAGTGGAACACACCAAGGGAGGCACCAAACTGAAAGGATACAATTCGGACATTATCGGGTTTGTGCGTTCCATCGAAGCGCTGCTGGAACCCTATCACAAGAAGGCATTAATCTTGGGTACCGGAGGAGCTTCCAAAGCCATTCATCAAGGATTGAAGCAACTGGGACTGGAGGTGCTGTTCGTTTCACGCAACAAGCACAATGACATGACTATTACTTACGAAGAAATTACACCTGAAATCATGCGGGAATACAAGGTGATTGTCAACTGCACACCGGTGGGCATGTATCCGAAAGCGGATGAATGTCCGAATATTCCGTATGAACTGCTGACTCCCCAGCACTTGCTGTATGACTTGCTGTACAACCCCAACACCACGCTTTTCATGAAAAAAGGCAGCGACCAGGGAGCCATCGTAAAGAATGGACTGGAAATGCTCCTGCTACAGGCTTTTGGGGCTTGGGACATCTGGAACAGCTAAACATTTATCCTACATGACACTGAAGAAAAAAATTGGCTGGACAGCAGGAATTCTGCTTGTACTGATAGCGGGTATTTGCATAGGAGGAAGCCTTTACCTGATAGACTTTTCACTCCGCCCGGAAAACCGGGGAAAGAATATGGAGGAATCTGAAGCGTTCATGCGAACTGAATATCCGCAGATTGTTCCCTGGCTGGACAGCCTGCAACAGCACCATGCCTTGCGGGATACGTTTATCACCGCACCAGACGGCATCCGGATGCATGCGTTTTATGCACGTGCTTCCCGCCCTACCCGACGTACGGCCATCATCGTACACGGATATACGGACAATGCCATCCGCATGTTCCACATCGGCTACCTCTATAACCAGTCGCTGGATTACAACATTCTGCTGCCTGACCTGCGTTACACGGGACTGACGGAAGGAGATGCCATACAGATGGGCTGGCTTGACAGAAAGGACGTGTTGCAATGGATTGATACAGCTCCGGCTCTGTTTGGCGACTCGCTGAAGGCGGTGGTTCACGGTATTTCGATGGGGGCTGCCACCACAATGATGGTGTCGGGAGAAAAAACGCCTGAATACATCACTTGTTTCGTAGAAGACTGTGGCTATACCAGCGTGTGGGACCAGTTCAGCAAAGAGTTGAAAGGTCTTTTCGGACTTCCCCCCTTCCCGTTGCTCTATACGGCCAGCTGGATTTGCCAGCTCCAGAACGGATGGAACTTTCAGGAAGCGTCTGCCCTCTCGCAGGTGGCTCGCTGTACGAAGCCCATGCTCTTTATCCATGGCGACAACGATGATTTTGTCCCCACATGGATGGTGCACAAGGTGTATGCCGCCAAGCCTTCTCCTAAGGAAATCTGGATTACAGAAGGCGTAGACCACGCACATTCTTACAAATTGTATCCGGATGAGTACACAGAAAAGGTAAAAGCGTTTACTGACAAATATGTTCGCTAAAACAGATAAAAACAAACCGGGTGTTTCATTGGTCAAGTTGAAACACCCGGTTTGTTTTTTATTCCTTCTATAATATACAGGCACTTATACCTAAAGTAATTCGCATTCTTTCAACCACAATGCAGCACTGGCATCACTCGGCATACGCCAGTCTCCTCGCGGACTCAAAGATACGGAACCTACCTTCGGTCCATCGGGCAAGCAGGAACGCTTGAACTGCTGCGCAAAGAAACGGCGATAGAAGTAGGTAAGCCATTTCTTGATAGTCGTACTGTCGTACACCCCACGGAAGGCAATTTCGGCCAGATAGAAAATCTTTGCCGGACGGAAACCAAAGCGCAGGAAATGGAAGAGGAAGAAATCGTGCAGCTCATACGGCCCGACCAAGTCTTCCGTTTTCTGCTTGATGTTGCCGTTCTCATCGGCCGGAATCAGTTCCGGACTGATAGGCGTATCGATAATGTCCAGCAAGGTGTTTCGTGAAAGTGTATCTACACCGGTCTGAGCCACCCAGTTTACCAGGTAGCGAACCAAGGTCTTAGGGATGCTGGCATTTACTCCATACATGGACATGTGGTCACCATTGTACGTAGCCCACCCCAAAGCAAGCTCTGAAAGGTCACCGGTACCGATTACCAGTCCGCCAATCTTGTTGGCATAATCCATCAATATCTGGGTTCTCTCTCTGGCTTGACCGTTTTCGTAGGTCACATCATGCACGGACATATCCTGACCTATATCCTGGAAATGCTGGATGCAGGCATCCTTTATACTGATTTCTTTCGTAGTAACCTGCAGAGAACTCATCAGTGAAAGTGCATTGTGGTAGGTACGGTCTGTAGTACCGAAGCCCGGCATGGTGACTCCCACAATACCTTTACGGGGCAGATTCAACTTGTCAAAGGTCTTGACACAAACCAGAAGCGCCAAGGTAGAATCCAATCCACCGGAGATACCTAACACCACCGTCTTGCAATTGGTGTGTACCAAGCGCTTGGCCAGTCCGGCTACCTGAATAGAGAAAATTTCCTCGCAACGTTCGTCCAGCTGGCGTTCACCAGAAGGCACAAACGGATGAGGTTCTACCGAACGGGTAAGAGTCAAATCGCGGGAAGCAACAAGGGCGGTAGAGATATGCTGCATAGGATGCTGGTCGCGATACATACGTACGCTGCTGGAGAAAGTGGTATTCGTCAGACGTTCTCCTCTCAGACGCTCCACATCTATCTCGCTGACCACAAGCTGTTCTTCAAATGAGAAACGGTCGGAAGCGGCAAGCAGGCTTCCATTCTCGTAAATCAATGCATTTCCGGCAAAAACCACATCGGTAGTAGATTCTCCGAAACCGCAGGATGAAAATACATATCCAGCCAGACAACGAGCTGACTGCTGTGCCAACAACGAACGGAGGTACTGATGCTTGCTGATATTTTCGGTATCGGCAGACAGGTTGAAGATTATCTCCGCACCTTTCAGGGCCAGTGCAGAGCTGGGAGGTACAGGCGCCCATACATCCTCACACAACTCGATTCCGAAGCATACATCCGGCGTATCGAACAGCAGGTTTGTACCCATCGGCACCACCTGACCACACAAACGCACATTCATGGAATCCGGATGAGCCACGGCAGAAGTAAACCAGCGTTTCTCGTAGAATTCTTTATAATTAGGCAGATAAGTCTTAGGCACAATACCCAGAATCTTACCTTTCTGAAAAACCACGGCACAGTTCATCAGCGTGGAATTGACCACGACCGGCATACCGACAATGGAAATAATGTCCAGCTGACGGGTATTATTGACAATCTGCATCAAAGCCAGTTCAGCCTGCTCAAGCAATAAACTTTGCGCAAACAAATCTCCACAGGAATATCCTGTCAGGTTCAATTCCGGAAAAACAATAATCTGAATCCCCTTTCCATCGGCTATTACAATCTGTTTTTCCGTCTGTTGTGCATTGAATTTGCAGTCGGCTACTTTCACTGCAGGAACGGCAGCCGCTACTTTTACAAAACCAAATCTCATATAATTTGTTATATATAAATAGATATGCAAAAATAAACAGAATATTTGAACATCTACACAGAATAAAGAGGGAGATTTTAAAGAAAAGGCATAAAGCAAAAAAAATAAAAAACAGAGGAGAGTATTTGTGGTTATAAAAAATCTTTGTATATTTGCCTTCGAATTAGAATTGTAACAATTACATAATTGAAAATAAATATGACAGCATACGAATACTTGCTCAGTTACCACATTAAGCCGTCTGTACAACGCATCGCCATCATGGATTATCTGTTGAACCACAAGACACATCCATGTATCGATGAAATATATACAGCCTTGTGCAAGGAAATCCCCACGCTCTCTAAAACAACGGTATATAATACGCTGAAGTTGTTTGTAGAACACGGCGCGGCCAAAATGCTGACCATAGATGAAAAAAATGCCTGCTTTGACGGAGATGTGCATCCTCATGCGCATTTTCAATGCAAGGTCTGCAATAAAATCTACGATGTGGAAATTCCACAAAACCTCAGTGAAGCAGAACCCTTCCGTAAAGAAGGTTTTATCGTAGAAGAAGTGCATCAGTATTATAAGGGAGTTTGCCCCGAATGTGCTGAAAAAGGATTGATGAATAACTAAGAACTAACTTATTAATATAATAACTAACTACTTAAAATTTTTGACTTATGAAAAAGTTTATCTGTACAGTTTGTGGTTACATTTACGAAGGTGAAACAGCTCCTGAAAAGTGTCCGTTGTGTAAAGCTCCTGCTTCTAAATTCAAAGAAATGGAAGAAGCTGAAGGTGGTTTGCAGTTTGTAGACGAACACGCAATCGGCGTAGCTAAAGGTTGCGACGACGAAATGATCAAAGACCTGAACAACCACTTCATGGGCGAATGTACTGAAGTTGGTATGTACCTGGCTATGAGCCGTCAGGCTGACCGCGAAGGCTATCCTGAAGTAGCAGAAGCTTTCAAACGTTATGCTTGGGAAGAAGCTGAACACGCTGCTAAATTCGCAGAACTGTTGGGTGACTGTGTATGGGATACTAAGACAAACCTTGAAAAACGTATGAACGCTGAATGCGGTGCTTGCGAAGACAAGAAACGTATCGCTACTCGCGCTAAACAGCTGAACCTGGATGCTATCCACGATACTGTTCACGAAATGGCTAAGGACGAAGCTCGTCACGGAAAAGGTTTCGAAGGCTTGTACAACAGATACTTCAAGAAATAATCGAAAGTATAGCTTTCATCACTAACGGAGGCCACCTCAATCACGAGGATGGCCTCTATTTTTTTCTCTTTGAGAACCATAAAAGCTGAATTCACAGTTCTTTAATCAAAGCCAGTACTCCTTAGGCAGTACCGGAGTACTTCTTCAGCAGTACTTCAGTACTTCCTTTGCAGTACTGAAGTATTTCCCTGAAAGTACTGGGAAAACATATTTTTCTACATATAAGAAAGGCTGCCCCAATTCTCCTGGAACAGCCCTGTCTTGTTTATATATCTACCCAAATGATTAACGGTTTGCCTTTCCCAACCAAGTCAGCCGATGCCAGATAGTTTCCAACGGGCCACGTTTGAAATGGCGGAACCACCAGTGAGCAAAAGCAAGCTGCGCCAGGAAGAATACAATTCCGACCAATAAACTCAACGTAGTGCCACAAGATTTATGCAAGGCCAGTCCGTAACCGAAATACAGAAAACTTCCTATCACTGATTGCATGATATAGTCGGTCAGACTCATTCTTCCGTAAGGTACAAGTATCTTCAGTATCCGTCCCTTCCCCATCCAATACAACAAGAGGAATGCGGATACAATGGCCAGCATAAAGCAGAAGTTATACCAGGAATTGAAAATGGTCTTCAAACTGTCAAGCATCAGAGGCTGTGAAGCAATTGAAAATATAAAACCTTTAAGGAAATAGAAAATCACCGCCAAAGGAAGTGAAAAGCATAACACATAAGTCCAGAATGTACGTGCCTTTGTCAGAGCAGCTTCAGAAGAAGAATCAAAATATCCCACACGTCCTATCCACAAACCAAGGATGAACAAAGAGCAGGTCTGGAAAACTCGTCCGTAGCACCAGGCCCAGTTCAGGCTGGCCAACTGACCGATTGTGAAATTTACCTTCACCATCTCCCACCAGGATTCACCTCCTAACTGAGGATATACATCACCCAACGAGAAAATCATCTGTTTCGGTGCGTATTCAGGATTGACAAAACCACACAGCACTTTCAGCCATTCCACGGGCTGCAGCATCAATATCAGTGCCAGTATCAGTAATCCCTTGTTGCTCCAATGACGTACAGGCACAAGGATAAAACCTAAAATGGCATATAGCACCAAGATTTCACCCGGGAAAAACAAAGAATTGACAAAGCCGAAACCCAGCAATAGCAGCAAGCGCCACATATAGCGGTTCTTAAAATCTTCCCCTCTTTTTTCCGAACCCCGGCTCTGCAAATAGAATGTGAAACCGAACAGCAAAGCAAAAATAGCGTATGCCTTACCCGAGAACATAAAGAACAGCATGTCCCACAAGCTTTTATCCAAAGTGCCAAGCACCGGAGAGCTAGTTTCCGGAAAAGAATAAAAATTAAAATGTTCAATGTTATGAAGCAGGATAATCCCCATTACCGCGAATCCTCGTAACGCATCAATAGCCAGGATTCGCTCTTTCTTTTGAATGTTTTCCATCGTCTGTAAAATTAACAATAAAAAAACGGGAAACCTGTTTTTAAAAAGCAGGCTTCCCGTTTCTACAATTATGGCACGCCATCTCCCACAAAAGAGAATGTGCCTTATCTCATATTATTATCTTAGTTCTTTGCAGAATCATTTACGGCAGCCGGAGCAGTAGTAGCCGCAGCATCAGTCTTCTGAGGAGCAGCAAAACCTGCAGGAGCATTCAACGGATTTGTTTTCTGCTCTTTTACAGCCTGTTCCATGATTACTGAAGAACCTTCTGCCTGAGAAGGAACTACGTAAGAAGTAGCTACACTGATTACTACCATGAAAGCAGCCAAACCCCAAGTCAGTTTTTCAATAAAGTCAGTTGTCTTACGAACTCCCATAATCTGATTAGACGAAGCGAAGCTAGAAGAGAGTCCTCCTCCTTTTGAATTCTGTATCAGTACCACGAAGCACATCAATACAGCTGCAAGCACCATTAATACAACAAATAATAAATACATTTTCTTTTATTTTGATTTAGCGTTAATAATCAATTTTTCCAAAAACCTGATTTGGTCTGCAAAGTAAGTATTTTTTTTCGGATATTTCAAATTTAATTTTTTAATAATTTCCAGCGCTTTATCATAGCGTTGCTGTTTAACATAAATTTTAGTCAAAGTTTCCGTAAAATATTCTTCTCCTTCTTCCGTATCAGACTCTTCTTTTTCTGTATCAGGCACAATCTCCTCCGTTTCTACAGTCTCTGAAGAGGATTCCTCCTCCAACAAAGCAGTCTCCTTTATCGGCTCCACTCCTTCGGCTTCTTCACGGGCCGCCTGTTCTATAAAGTGGTCGATTAAATCCTGTCCGCGCAGGGGATTTACAGAAGCGGTTTCTGTATTTTCCTCCTTTTCCATCAGCACAGAAGTATAATCTACTGCTTCTACCGGCAAAGAAAAGAGTTTCTCCACAGAAAGATCCTTATCATCGGCCAGAAAACGGTCAATCAGGTCCAGCGTTCTGTCAGATGTTTCTGACGATACGTTTTCTTTTTCGGCTACATGCCTGTTAATGACAAACTTATCCCCTTCAATGGCATAAAACAAGATGCTCAAATCGGCTACAAACAAAGCCCCCTTGCGCAACTCATCTTTAAAAGAAGGGTCACGCAACAAATACAGATTCTTCAAATACAAAATACGGGCTGTCTGAAAAAAAGGATACTGCACCAGAAGCTGTCTTAATTCATACAGGCTTTCAGTGCCCAACTCTTCCGGGTGTTCAATCCAATGCTGTAGTCGTTGTTGTACCATCATTCCTGCTCTTACCAGTTGGCTACAGTTGCATTAAATATCTGCTCCACAATTTCATCAATCATCTGCTGTACAAGCTCTTCTTGCACGGACGACAACTGCTGGCTGGCATTGTATTCACGGCTGGCAGTAAACTGCTGGTCAGAAATATCTTCCGCATGATTGGTGTTATTGACAAATCTCACATTTACCGTCATTCTCAACTCTGCCATCGTAGAATAACCGTCGGAACCTACCCCTTTATTGTAAGCATCGTAGTTCGTAATTTCACCCGACAATTCCAAGTCACCTCCCTGACGAACCTGTTTCAGACGAGTCTGCTGCATATATTTATCCTGCAAAGCCGTGTTGAACATCGACTCCATCGGTCCCCATACAAAGGCAGCCGAACGGTTCGGAAAGTTCTGAAAACTGATTGTCTTCACCTTATCATAGTTAATGGAAGAACCATTAAATTTATACGAAACCGTACATGCCGTAAGGATACACAAACAAACGGCCAGAAAATATTTACTCAGTCTGCTATATCTTTTATTCAAGTCCATATTCTTTGATTTTTCTATAAAGGGTACGTTCTGATATTTTCAAATCATTCGCTGCATTTTTTCTTTTTCCATGATGCCGTTCCAATGCCTTACGAATCATTTCTTTCTCCACTTCATCCAGTGAAAGGTTTTCTTCAATGTATTCTTCCGTATCCTGCACATCATCCGACACATCTGCATGCGTAACCTTCACATTCGGATTTACTTGTGACACATTCGTTACCGGAGTCACGCTGGATACCTTGCCCACTTCCTCCGCAGGATTCAACACCACCGCAGAAGGCTGTATCAGGCTGGACGGAGTTTCAGGAATATAATGAACCGGCATAGACGACGGAGCAGTGACCGTTCCACCAGCTGCACGTTCGGCCATGATATCATGCACCAGTTTCTTTAATTCGGTCACATCCCTCCTCAGGTCAAACAACACCTGATAAAGTATCTCTCTCTCACTCTGGAAACTCTTTTCACCTTGCGGCTTCACGCCACCCAGCAATGTCGGGAATTTAGACACGGGTTGAACAGGCAAATAGCTCCGAAGAATTTCAGCGGTTATCTCACGGTTGGTTTCGATAATAGAGATTTGTTCTGTGATATTTTTCAACTGACGGATATTACCCGGCCAGGTATACGATACGAGTAACTGCTTGGCATCCTCCATCAACTGAATGGCCGGCATACGGTATTTTTCGGCAAAATCTGCGGCAAACTTACGGAACAAAAGAGGAATATCATCCGGACGTTCACGCAGTGCCGGTACTTTAATAGGCACCGTATTCAGACGATAGTACAAGTCTTCACGGAAACGTCCGTTCGCTATGGCTTCCGTAAAATCCACATTCGTGGCTGCCACAATCCGGACATCCGTTTTCTGCACCTTGGAAGAGCCGACCTTTATATATTCTCCGCTTTCAAGTACACGAAGCAAACGGGCCTGAGTAGAAAGAGGAAGTTCACCCACCTCATCCAGAAAGATGGTACCGCCATTAGCCTCGGCAAAATATCCGTTACGGTCGCTGATGGCACCGGTAAATGCCCCTTTCTCATGACCAAACAGCTCGGAATCAATCGTACCCTCCGGAATCGCTCCACAGTTTACCGCAATATACGGTCCGTGCTTCCTCCGGCTAAACTGATGGACTATCTGAGGAAAGCTTTCCTTACCGACTCCACTTTCTCCCGTCACCAGTACAGACAAGTCTGTAGGAGCCACCTGAATAGCCACATCAATGGCACGGTTCAGTCCTTCACAATTGCCTATGATGCCAAAACGAAGTTTTACATTCTGTATCTCTGATTTCACCATATAGTCTTCGATTATATGGCAAATTTACAAAAAGTTTGAAACCCGTACATGCATTTACTCCAAAAAGTACAATTTAGAATACGGTACGAATCATGAAGCGTATACCCCACTTGCTGGCTGTAGGCAGTTCATTGTAATTTAAACGACGTACATATTCCACATGGAGCAACTTGAAGATGTTATGAATACCCGCACTTACCTCCACATAAGGTTTCTTGGGGTCCATGACATAGCTCGAGGTATGATAATTGCCTGCAGCATCGTAATGTCCCGGGAACAACATCAGCTCCGTATCATTGGCATTCTGCGGGAGCAACGGATTATTCTTGTCGGTAAGTGTTCCCCACAAACATTTCACGCCGATAAACTCACGCCATTTCAGCTTCTTCAGAAGAGGAATACGGTTGAAAATTTTTCCCTGCAGATTCCATGATACATCCAGTGACGCATAACGGTCGTTCAGGAACTCCATATTATTAATCAAGCTGAAAGTTTCGTCCTGAAGAATATAAGACAAGTTGGCCGCCGGCATAATCAGCAAAGGGAAAGGCACCTTATTCCATTGAATTCCTCCTTTTACACAAGTATCAATGTTTCCCCAGGAACTCAGCCAAAAGCGCTTGTAGAGACTCATTTCCGTCATGTTATAGGTATAATCACTACCCAAGATACCCTTCAATCCCAACGTATGCTGCAACGTAAAGACCGGTGCATCGAGATTGACCGGCAAGCGGCGCTGCTTGGTATTGATAAATGTTTCTCCTGGTGCATAACGAAAAGCCAACGTAGCCTCAGCCAGTGAAAAATCCTTCGTATTATAAGGAGAATGTACCCATTCCGTTCCTGTCAGTGCACCCGATGCCAAATCCTGCTGCAACTGATTTTCCTGTGCCATGGTACGATAAAACAATTTTCCACATGCCTCCAGATTGGTATGTTTCAGCATAAAGGTTGTTTTCAAACCACTTTCTTTCTCCAGTTCATACTTCACGCTGGCCGTACGCTCGTAGTTATACTGGTCGACCGATGTCACTTTGAACGAAGTAAACACATTGTCCTTGTCGGTTCCCATAAACTTGTCGGACGGCAACATGTTATCGTACGAATACGACAGCGTCAACGAATTAATCGGATACTCACGGGGAAGGTATTCCTTCTTGTTGAAAGAATATTCCACCTCAGCTTTATATTTCGACTTCTCGTCCTTAAAACCATACGCATAATATCCGCGTAAGAAGAGATGAGGATTCAGGTTCGCAGTGGTTTGTGCTGAAGCTCTCAAACGCAAGCCATCAATGTAGTTGCTTGAAATCATTGTATTAATCGGACCAATATCCACCTTACTCGGCTTCCCTTTTACTCCTGTTTCGACAAAGTTTTCAATAAATGCCTTGGCCACAAATATGATATACTTAAATCCCTTGATCTTTGCCAGATTATCGACAAACTGTCCCATATTATCCTCCGACTTCGTCAGCTCCGTCGGACGATATTCCTTCCAGAAAGAGTCGTCGCGCATCATGGCATTGACATCCTTTATCTCATCTCCCTTCTTCTTGAATATCTTGGCTGGAATCTCGTCAAATCCAAAATCAGAATATCGTGTGGTACGCCTTACCTGGAAAGAGCCCAATATCTTCTTCAAATAAGACAGTTCACACAGCATGTCATCTTCCATCAGCACCCATTCTCCCGTAGACAACTGACCGAACTTCTGTTCAATAATCATGTTATCCACAAAGTTTATATCGGTCTTCTTCGGAAGATTCATGATACATTTATTCACACGGAAAGTAGAATCCGCAAGAATATACAAATGACCGGTGAAACCAAAATCCTGCGAGTTGTTGGGTACGAAAGTTAAGTGGAAGCATTTTTCCTTATCCACCATCATCGTATCCATGATGTAATACTTATAGAAATTGATACCCGCATTCGAAATCGGACTATCGAACGGGTACTGAAGGAAACGGAAGCGGTCCTGATAAATATTAATATCCTGGAACACATCTTTCAATACAGTCGACAACATATCGCCTGTATTAAACAATTCATTGACTCCCGTAGAGTTAATACCTTTTACAATCGTCTTTTCATCGTGGGGATTTTTCCGGTACAGTTTTTCCGTCACCGTCTCGTCCACGGAAATAGGCAGAATATTCTTACCCGTCACGCTACACTGCTCCACCTGGTCACGGAAGAAAGGATACTTCTTAAACAGGTTTGATTCACGCAACGAGTCGGTTGTAATATTATTTAAAGAAAATGTAATCTTCTGATACTTATTATAATGATAGAAGTCATTCACCCCCAAATCATTCAGTTTTTTGGCTGCAATAACTTTCTTCATCATTTCCACTGCCGGATTATTCTTTCGAGAATATTTTTCCTTCTTAGGCTTCACCACGACCTCATCCAGCACCAAGTCGGGCTTCATTTTCACATTCAATGTCTTCGTCTTGGCAGACACATCACGTACCTCCGTACCATAGCCCACCATAGAAAAGGTCAATTTATTCCACCCTGCATGAGCAGCTATTGAATATTTACCATCTATATCTGTAATAGTTCCCACCCCTTTTCCGTCATAATATACATTCAAATAAGGGATAGGGTCACCCGTTTCGGAGTCTGTAACGACTCCACTGATTTGTGCAGAAAGTTTCACAACTCCCAGACACAACACGATTAAAAAAAGCAATCTTTTTATCATATATCTCATTAACACCTTAATAGTCCAGCTTATCAAGTTTGTAAAAATACAGAGTGAAATAATCTCTTACAAATTTCACTCCCTGAAAAACGATATTCTTACCTTTTTTTATGAATAATAGAATATATCTATTGGCGGAATTAAATTATAAAAGATTTATGTTTAAAAAGTTGTGCATAT
>OHSX01000095.1_pt1 | contig 44809 bp, 35 predicted proteins | sample 1578861 | NCBI WGS metagenome assembly OHSX01 (sample SAMEA3879530, study PRJEB24766) | human gut metagenome | biome: human-associated habitat; feature: feces | place: USA | collected 1985/1987 | reverse complement strand
CGGAACTCAACCTGAATCCCGTATTTTCCATTTACACAAAATATTTTATAGTGCCATTTTATGACAATTCTCTTGTTTGAGAGTAGTATTACGAATTTACGGCAGGCATGAGTGAAACTGATAATCTTGCAATATTTTCTTCTGTTCCTGAATTCATGATAAATATGCGCTTAGTTAGCCATGATAGTTTTTGGGATGCCCCAATGTTTCCGGTTTGAAATATGCCATTAGCATATCTGTTAATAATTTGCCTTTAATACAATTGATTCTATCATATTATTAACTCTCTATTATTCTAACATGACTTCAAAGATACAAAAACAAGAATTATTCAGCAGGCTTTTCCTCATATAACTTTTATTTTTTTAATCTTCCTGTTCGATAGAGTATAATCGGTCTTATCCTGAATTTGATTGACTACTGCTAAGTATCAACTAAATTCAGGATAAGACACTCAATTTAGAACCTTATGCTTAATATGCGATAGTGGCTGTTTCCCATTTTGATTGTGTTATTGTTACGCCATGTCTTTGGGCATTGCTGCGTATGTTACGCATTTGTCGTTGTGCATCTCGAAATGATTTTTTCATTTGCACATAATTGCCGCTGTTCATACCTTGCATGGCACCTCCGCCTCTATTGCCTTGTTTATCTCGTACTCTAAACCCTGTATTGGTTATAGAATTATAATGCCTTTCGGCTATACTCTCCCATCTGGAATATTCTGTCTGATAGGAAGCGGAACTGTTTGATGACGAGCTATTGTTTTGTCCGCTATAGTCGGATGAATATGAATTATCTGCATTCTGTCCGGCGTAATTGCCTGCCATTTGCCCCAATAAATTGCCGAAACTTGCCAAGGCATCCCAAAAGGTGCCGGAGTTACTCTCTTCTGTCTCGTTTTCGGTTTGTTCTTGTTGCTGCAATAATTCATTCTTCGTAAGTTCCATATTGTTTTTAGCCAGTTTATTGTCAGGATTTAGATCGAATGCCATTGTAAATGCTTCGAGGGCTTCTTCTTTGTATCCCATATTATCCAGGCAGACACCGTAATTATTAATAGCCATTCCGTTATTAGGAGCATTCATAATAATTCGGTAGAAGATTTCTTTAGCCTCGGAATATCGCTTTTTGTTCATGGCTTCGAGTCCTTCTTTAAACCAAATATCTATAGTCTTGTTTGTTGCCCCCTTTTGGTTGTAGACATAATCTCCGTGCCCGAGTGGATTGTACATGTAGCAATAACCATGTTTATACCTTGTAGCAATTACTCCTTCGGAGAAAATATCACCTTCTATTTCGAAATCTTCAGTTTCCCGTAGTATTGTTTTTCCTTGCTTGTCTATAATTCTTTTATAACCATCTCCGTTCTTTTCTACTATGGCTAAACCTTCAGAGAAATCGTTTGCATATTTGTAAGTATCTGCAAGACGGTTGCCGGTTACAGCATTTATATAATAATAACCTCCATCCTTTTGGGCAACCTGTATCATACCGTCACTGTATGTAAAGTACTTCCCGGAATATTTCTTCTTTGTCTTGATATTCAATGCTATTTTTCCGTCATCACTTTCACAGCAATACCAATCATCTACAATGTTGAAGATGAAATTGTATTTAGTAGGTATAATTTCTTCTCCTGTCAGAGAATATAGACCATGCTGTATTTTTGGCTCAAAAGTCAAACTTAGGATATAATTGCCTTCATAGTCAAGTTGACCAGTTTCGATTACTTTTTCACCGTTTGCATCTATCAAAGCAAAGCCTTTAGATGTAAAGACAATGATGTGATCTTTAATCCAAATGTCAAATGAACTTCCTGTGTATTGAGGAGCTGTGACAATTGTTCCCGTATCAGCATTTTTGAGACCATATTTGTCGTTTTCTCCTTTGAAAAGAACAAGCCCTTTACTACTTTTTCTATAAGAAATGGCATTTAATTCATTCCCATTCTTATCGAAATAAAGGTTGTTTTGTCCTTTTTCCGTCAGATTCCAAATTACAAATATATCGCCTTCTTTCTTTATTGTGCCAGCATATTGTTTGCCACTTAATATGTTGATGTTATTAATGAATGGAAAATTGTAAGTGTAAAAATCACCATGTGAATTTATAGGGGGGATGACAAGCCTATTGTTGAAGAATATACCTTTATATCCTTCTGCATTTTCAATAACATATAGACCGGGAGCTTCTTTTGCCTTTTCTATTCTTTTATATTTAGGTTCCAACAAAAATAATCCGTTTCTGTTTATAATACCTATTCCGGATTCCGTTTCGACTATAGCTTGCCCATCTTCAAAATCTTCTACGGATTTGAACTTGGCTTCTATAGCAACCTCTCCGGCAGAGTTTATAAAACCGTATAATCCGTTACTATAAAATTCAGCTAAACCATCATGAAATTCTCCTGTACCCTTCACGTCATACAAAGCCCATTTGTATGTATTGTCTGCCATAGTAATGGCGCATGAACATACAATAATCAGAAAAATAAGAGTTCTTTTTATCATAGTAATTAGTGTTTGTATACTCCAGTCCCTAAAGTATGTGTAAAAAACACGAAGCGTGGAACTGCAATACCACATCTTAAGCTGAAGGTCCTGAGAAAACCTTTGTGTACAGATACAGAGTATAGCAGCCCACGCTATATGCGTGAGAACCACTATGCTATCCTTGTACACAACTTTGAAAATTTCTCAGGTTTTCAGCTTACAAGATAAGCATAACGCTTCTTAAATATTAATATGTTGCGGATAGGGCTCCCCCCCGATCCACTGACAAAATTAAGCAATTAATTTCTTAATGCAAATGCTTTCTGTTAAAATCCAAAGCAGCTGCATCAAAATATTATCTATTACTACATAAGTGGTATAAACTTATCCATTAAGAGTCTGATATTATGCTTTATTTTGAACAATAAGTTACCGGAATACCTCTTTTGCTGACAGAAGCTCTTTTCGAAATCTCCGAAATAGAATCCTTTTGCATAATCCATAGAATATAAATGTACGGTTTCTGTATAAATAGATAGTATATATAATACTTATGCAGAGAAACAATAGTTCTTCCATGAAGGAACTATAGATCTAACGCAAACAATCTATAGATGTAACGCGAATAATCTATATATGGGATGCAAACGGTCTATAGATTGGAGACAGACGGTCTATATATGGGAGACGAACCATCTGTTTTCAGTACACAGACCGTCTGTTTTTCTTTTATTAGAATTGTCTGTTTTTCTGTATTGCACTATCAGTCAAGAAAATGCAGATTTCTGTTCGTTTCTTTTCATTCTTTCCAGTGTTGGTGCGGAAATATCGCATTCTCGTTATGCATAAAAAGCAAAGTGTCAAAATGGTGTGGAAATTTAGTCTTCTTGTTCTGCGGAAGTAATCCGCTTACCGTTCACCTCTACGTTGTCGAGCGTTAAGTTCACTACATTGTCCATCTGTATGGCTTTCGGTGCCTGTTTTACCTTTATGTTCCGCAGGGTGATATTATAAAGTTTAGCTTCCGGTAATCCGTTTGCCATGAGTGCTACGCTGTCCACGCGGTTGCAAGTTACATCTTCTATGCAGATATTGCGGAAGAGTGTCGGATGATTTCCACCGCGGTATCCGTGGTAGTTCGTACGGAAATTAATCACTCCCCACAGGCAGACGTCCGCTTCTATCCGGCGCATGTTTAGATTTTCAAAGTAACCGCCACGGTCCAGATTTGATTTGAAGTAAATACCGTTGCGGCAACTGTCTATCTTGCAATCCTCGATAAAGATGTTCCGTACGCCACCGGACATTTCACTACCGATGGTAATGGCCCACCGGGCGAAGTGGCAGTTACGGATAATCACATTTTCCGTGGCTTGGCCGATGCGCCAGCCATCCTGGTCGCGTCCTGATTTTATGGCGATACCATCATCTCCCACATTGAAGTCCATGTTCTCAATCAGTACGTTCGTGCTTGATTCCGGATCACAACCATCGTTGTTGTAGTTGTTACTGTCTATATATACATTGCGTACGGTGACATTGTCGCAGAATACAGGATGGATAATCCAGAACGGAGAATCGTAGATCTGTACATCTTCTACAAGTACATTCTTGCAGCCGTAGAATTGTATCATGCATGGGCGCAGGTAATATCCCTCTCCGAATACGCGTTCGTATACCGGGATGGAATCGATACCCATCTGGCGCAAGCGATCCAGGGCAGGACCTTGCAGGGCGTGCCAACCATTGAAAGTTACAGCTCCGTTGCCGTCAATCGTGCCTTTGCCGGTCAGGGCGACATTGGTGCACTGGTAGGCATAGATGAAAGGGGAGTAGTTGAAACACTCCGTTCCTTCCCATTTGGTCAATACCATGGGGAGATAGTCAGAGGCCACGGTCGAGAATTCCAGACGTGCGCCATCTGCAACGTGCAGGTTTACATTACTTTTCAGCAAGATGGCGCCTTTGCTGAAATAGTTTCCGGCAGGGATGAGAACGGTGCCGCCACCATTTGTATTACATTGATTGATGGCTTCCAATATGGCAGGTCGGCTGTCAAAACTCGTATCGCTTTTTGCCCCGTAGGCAGTTACGTCATATATACTGTCCGGAAAAGTAGGCGGAACAATGTTCTTCAGGATTTCGGGAACTTTTGCCCATTCACCGGATTCTTTGCGGGTAGTTGCAGTACTGCTACATGCCGCCCATAGAATGGGGAGTAGACAGGCTAAAAAAGCTAATTTCTTCATGGTATTCAATATAAATAATGTGTGTGGCAAAAATACCTGTTTTTTTTGTAAGATCAACGCCGCTGTATTGTATTAGGTGAGTATTTACGACAATACCCTAAATAGGCTTGCCTGATTTATAATAGCTGGTTAAACAATAAAGGGAATAACCTTGTCGGCTATTCCCTTAGTTTTTCGATTACTTTTTGGCTCTATTAGCTTCGATTTCATCTTTTTCGGCTTTTGTGAATGTTTCGCCGCATTGAGTACAGATGTAATCATCTGTTTTGCTTTCGATATATCCAAGCCCTGATATTGGCGCTCCTTGAGTTTCTTTTTCAAAACTTGGATGGTCACATGGCTTATCGCCCCATTCTTCTCTTAATTCTTGTCCTTTTTTAATATCCATAATATTATTGTTTAAGATTATGAAAGCAAAGGTAAGAGAAGTTTTTCAGTTATGCAAATAAACGTTTTGTTAATACTGTTATAAATCCTCCACTTATACTCCCAAAGTTTTCAGATATAGAATAATGAAAAATTTGGAAATATGAATAGAACAACAATCGCTATCGAACAGATAGAAGAAGATAACGGCAACCGTCATATAAGTATTAGCGGAAGAAGAAATGGACGTATCTATTTCACAGAAACATTTGATATAGATGCTTCTAATGATCCGCCTTTAGAAGTTCATCTTTTTAGGAAAACAGAAGTGGAAAACTATGACGCTTCCAAAAGTGCCTCAGTTGTCAGTTTGTTGAAATTATTAAATACTATTAGATGTGGAGAAAAAACAAATGGACGACTGATAGATATTGAGGAAGTTAACATGAAATTTCCTATAACGGATTTGATAACTATCCGTAATTTTGAACGAGCAGCCAATGTGCAGTTTGATTATAGCAAATTCAATACATTGGCACAGTTTCAAAATTATTTCAGTAACTTGTTGAAAGAATCGCAGATATTAATAAAAATCCAAAAACAATGATTAGGAATAGCCAATCAGCTCTTATAAAGAAGGCATGGAAAAGCTCTACATTTATCAAAAGAAATGGAGAAGATGTAACTTATTTAAGTTTATTGAGGCAAAATTTAAAAAAGTATAATATATCTGTATACGTTTTTAGAGAATATTTAGCCCGCAGAAATGCTCGTTCTGATTGTAGATTCTCTAAAAAATGTATAGATATGGTCGTAAATGCAATTTATTGTGTAAATTAAAAGAAACAACCTTCTTCTTCGGATTTTGGTAATTCTTTACCAGTAATAAGTTGTTCTTTAGATAAAGTCTTTTTCGTTTTTTGCGCATTTGACTTTTTAGTTGGTGAAAGTGATTTCATAGCTTTAGGAAACTCACCTTTAGTGATATCATCTTGTATATCTTTTCTAAACTCTAAATCTTTTTCCATAATATCTAACTTAATTGATGTACAAAGATACGAAATTCTCATTATCTTTGCAATGTCTTGCGGGACAAAGTTTTGAAATATTAGAGGAAAGTGCCTTATACTCGTTGAAATCGCCAAATTATCAAAAGAAGTATATACGAGGCATAGAGAACAGCTCATATATAGTGGGCTGCTCGTCTATGCGTATATACGGGTGTTTGGCGATACCTTACGAGTATGCACGGACGGCAGCCCACTTTCTTTTATAAACATTGTATTCTCCAACTGGCTACCTATGGAGAAAATCGTAAAAATATCGCCATTATGAAGAAAGTATTTTGTACCTTGTTTTTTCTCCTTGCATTGATAGGAGTGAACGCCCAGACTATTGATGAAACAATTCCGAGGTTTGGAGAAACTATTCTTTCCATGAATAGAACTACAGTTAAAAGTGAAATTACAAAACGTGGCTTTAAGGCATTATCTGCCACTGAACTCCGTTCTTTAGGCTATGATGAGGAAAGTATTCGATTTTTGATTGTAGGCATGGGGAATAGGCAAATAACGTGTAAGATAAAGATAGATAATGCTTCTCATGTTTCTTCCGTAACAATTGGAGGTATTAAATACCTAAATGCTAAGTATATGATCTCAGAATATGAAAAGGAGGGATATACACTGGATGAAAGAAATAGCACCCGTAATGAATTGATTTTTGTAAAGCAAACCAGTAAATTCAATTATTTCGCTTTCGTTGAATTCATGGTTAATCCAAATGTCTGTGTAGCTAATACTGAGATGCGGAGAATTGTTAAATAAAAACAAAAAACAACTCTCCGAGTTCCGAGATGAGCTAATGTTTACTTAGAAAACTAAGAAATGGGAACGTCCTCACGGATAGCTCCCATTTTTAGTCTCCATAAATCTTTCGTATATTTGCGATGCAGTTCTCCCCAGAATGTGCAATCGTAAATCAAATTGGTAGTATTAACCATTAAAAACAAAGAATTATGGAAATAGAAAATTTTCTTTATTCTTACTGGGATGGCTACCAACTTATAGCCGTTTACAGTAAACAACGTATCTGATACGTTACTTTCCTATAATTGGGAAGATGGATAAGGCAAGAATTATTTCTTGCCTTTCTTTTTAGGTTTAATATCGTATTTCAGAGCCTTCTGCATAAGAGCAGAAAAATCCACTGGAACTTCTGCTTGCTTCTTCAATTCTTTTGCAGGTAGAAGTTCAATAGCCATTGCCTTTTCCATGTCTTCTATTGTTACTTGTTTCTTTTTACTCATTTTGTCAGACTTTGAAAAGTTATACGATGATTTGAATTGCAAAGTAACAAATTAAATCGTGAAACGTCGTCAAAATCTCTCGTGTTATAGCGAAAGCAGAACTCATTAACATATCGTTGCAGGTGTTTCTTGCTCGTATGGTTATATATTCCTGTTAAGCCACGTTTCAGAATACTCCAAAATCCTTCGATATTGTTAGTATAAGCATCTTCATCAACGTATTGTCCGTGACCGTGGTCAACCACGTAATGCTCGTATAACTTGCTAACGGTTTTATATCCGCACCACTCATCAGAGAATAACGTTGCCGTGCGTTTTACAGTTTTGAGAATAGGAGCAGTCAATGATTTATAGGAAGTATCACGGACTACTTTACAAACCACTTTACCGCCACGCTGAAGCATACCCATGACGGGAACTTTATCTTTGAAGCTCCTACCTTGGCATTTCTTTACTTTCTTGTTATAGTGCCGGTTTTTATTCTTGCCACCTACGAAAGTTTCATCAAGCTCTACTTCTCCGTCAAGTTTTTCTTCCATGACAATACCGAAGCATTCACGAATACGCTGATTCATAAACCACGCAGTTTTATAGGTCACGGATATTCTCTTGGATAATTCGATTGATGAAATACCTTTCTTGCGGGATGTAATTTCATAGATAGCCACGAACCACTTCCTCAATGGTAATTTAGAGCCTTCAAACATTGTTCCTATTCTGACGTTGAAGTTCTTGCCCGTATTCTTGCAACGATACATTCCATCGCCACGGTTATATACTTTAGACGTAATGTCATAGGGAGATACGGGAATACCATCTTTCCAACGTTGCTGTTCAAGATACTTAATACAACTTTCCTCAGTTGGAAATGCTGTTAAAAGGTCGAATAATGAGTTGAATTTAAAGGTTATCATAGCCAAACGTTTATTGAGTTTGGTATGGATAACTTTGGTAATTTTTTGGTTGCCAAAACAACTGTCTAAATAAGATGGCGTTTTAGCGTCTTTTATTTTGCTAATTGTTTGATATACAAAGAAAAGAAATTTAGAATCCAACTATTAAAATGCAACCAAAATAAAACCTTGGAGAAGTTCTTTAATTCTCTCCAAGGTTAAGTCTATCATAAGAATTTAGGGTATTGTCGTAAATACTCACCTTGTATTAATTATTATTTTTGTACAATTGGTAATCTTAAAAAGTCAAATCATGAAACACGGGCTATTTATTTTCTGCATGCTTATTTCTTTATGCTTCCCGATGGCTTTTTCACAACAAGCTACTACTGTAATTAAGCCTGACCTGAAGTATGGCAAACCCTCCAAGGAGGAACTATCACTGGAGACATACGCTCCTGACACTACCGCAGTGGCAGTTTATCTGTTTCATAAAGGCAAGAGTGGTTTTACTTATAATGATAAATTTGAATTGTATACGGAACATTGGGTACGCATCAAGATATTGAAGCCGCAAGGTGTTTCACAAGCTGATGTAGCCATTCCTTATTATGCGCCTTCTGACAGAGATAAGGAGAAAGACCGTATCTCCGATCTGGACGGATGTTCCTATAATCTGGAAAATGGGAAACTTGTTAAAACCCGTCTGAAGCGGGAGCTTGTTTCCGATGAGAGGCTGAATACCTATCACAGAGTACTGAAGTTTTCATTGCCTGCTGTCAAGGTCGGGACAGTTATCGAATATCACTATAAAATGACTTCCGACTATTCCGTACACATAGACAACTGGATGATGCAGGAAGAAATTCCCGTAGTATACAATCAATACGAAATAACTATTCCTCATGTATTTGTATATAACATAGAGTTTAGAGGGCGCCAATATATAGATGTTCTGGAAGAGAAAGGTTCGGTACAAGCCGCACAACATACAACAAGTGGCGTAGCGAGAGTGTCGCATGACTTTACTATTTCGGCACAGAAGCTTACGTTTACTTCCCAAAATCTGCCTGCCATCCGCCAGGATGAATCTTTTTGCTGGTGTCCTGAAGATTATAGAATACAGGTTAGTTTCGATTTGCAAGGAACCAATTATCCGGATGAAGGCTACAAACCTTACAGCCAGAACTGGGAGGATGTGGATAAACAACTGACCCGGGAGGAGAACGAAGGCTTTGGTAAACACTTGTTGTGGAAAAGTCCGTACCTTGAAGAGATTCGGCAACTCAACCAATCGGGCAATTTGACTTTTAATCAAAAAGTTATAGGTGTTTTCCAATTGCTGAAGCAAAAGTTGTCTTGGAATGGAGAGTATAAACTTTACAGTGAGAATCTGGAGAAGGTACTTAAAGCCGGAACAGGCAGTAATGCCGATTTGAATTTTATTTTTATCAGTATGCTCAGAAGCTACGGCATCAAGGCCTATCCTGTGGTTATGAGCCGGCGTTCCGGGGGAATGTTGCCGTCTAACTTTCCCTCTCTTCAGAAATTGAACACTTTCGTAGTGGCTATTTATGATGAGGCAAGAGGAAAGTATGTTTATCTGGATAGTTCGATGGAGGTACCGGCTCTCAATGTGCTGCCCATTGAATTGTCGGTGACCAAAGCACGTATGCTTTCTGCCGATATACCGGAAAAACAAAAGTGGGTGAACTTGCAGGAAATATCTACCAATCAAGTTTTCATGAAAATCAGTGCTAATGCTCGGGAGAATCTGATAACCGGACGTCGGACTACCATTCTGAAGGGACATCAAGCTTTAGAACACCGGAAAGAGAACCAGGCGAAAGACTCTCTTGTGAATAAACAGGATTTGATGAAAGAAAAACTGACGGTTACCAATCTGAAGTTAACAGATAAGGAAGATGACTTCACAACTATACAGGAAGAATTTGATTTTGTACTTGAGGCGGAAAAGTCGGATGACCATATATATATTAATCCGATTCTTTTTCCGCAATTGACAAAGAACCCGTTTATACAATCGGAGCGGATCCTTCCGGTAGAGTTCCCTTATCCGTCAAAAGTCACTCTCTCTTGTGCGCTGACGCTTCCTGAAGGCTATGAGGTGGAAGAAATCCCCCACACGCAAGTGATAAAGACTGAAGACAGCAAGCTACAATGCAAATATGCAATCCAAAGGAACAGGAACAACGTCATTGTGAATTATACATTCATTTTGTTTTCCTCGGTCGTGCCTTCCGAATATTATGGACAGTTGCAGCAGATATGGAATAAGGCGGTGGAGATGAATCAGGCTCTCATTGTACTGAAAAAGGAGCTTCCGAAGGATTAAATTATCTTTCTTCGTAAAACCTTATTCCTTCATGTGTGGTACATCAGCGATAAATTCATTAGTTTTGCCGAAAGAAAAAATGAAAGATATGGATAAGATAAGAACCGGATTGGCTGCCTTTGGAATGTCGGGACAAGTATTTCATGCTCCTTTTATTTCCACAAATCCTCATTTTGAGTTGACTGCTGTCACTGAGCGTAGTAAAGAATTGTCACGGGCGAAGTATCCGCAATCCCGTATTGTGCGTAGTTTTGATGAGTTGATAGGGATGGAAGAACTGGAGTTAGTGGTAGTGAATACCCCTGACAGTTCCCATTACGAATATGCCCGTCGTGCTCTCGAAGCCGGAAAACATGTTATCGTTGAAAAACCTTTCACCACTACTGTAGAGGAAGGTGAAGAACTCGTAGCCCTTACTGCGGAAAAAGAACTGACCTTAAGTGTTTACCAGAATCGTCGTTGGGATTGTGATTTCCTGACCGTGAAAGAAATATTGGCTCAGGGATTGTTGGGCCGTCTGGTCGAATTTGAATCAACCTTTCCCCGCTACCGGAATTTCATCAAGCCGAATACCTGGAAAGAAACCGGCGAGAATGGTGGTGGTCTGACTTATAATCTGGGTGCCCATGTCATCGACCAGGCTGTTCAACTATTTGGTATGCCCGAAGCTGTATTTGCTGATATTGCAACTTTACGTACCGGTGGTAAAGTAGATGATTATTTTATCATCCATCTGATGAAACCTGTCCGGATGCCGGAAGTGAAAATCACCTTGAAAGCCAGCTATTTGATGTGTGAGAATGAGCCTCGCTTTGTTCTTCATGGAACGGAAGGCTCTTATGTGAAGTATGGTCTTGATCCTCAAGAGGCGGATCTGACTAAAGGTGTGTTGCCGGATACTCCGCATTGGGGAGAAGAGGATGAATCCCAATGGGGAATACTCCATACGGAAACAGATGGTAATGTGGTGCGGAAACCTTATCCTACCCTTCCCGGAAACTACGCTGCTTTTTATGAGAATATTTATCAGCATATCCGGAATGGAGCGGTGTTGCAAAGTGATGCGTGCGGAGTGCTTGGCGTTATCCGCCTGATTGAGGCGGCATGGGAGAGTAGCCGTACAGGGAATGTTATAAAGTTGTAATTTGGCTTATGGATAAGAAAGCAATCGTCCTTTCCGTTGCCGGTTCCGACAGTTCCGGTGGCGCGGGCATACAGGCAGATATAAAAGCTATCTCGGCACTTGGAGGTTATGCAGCTACTGCTATTACAGCCATTACAGTGCAGAATACATTGGGTGTGCAAGCTGTTCATCCTGTTGCGGCAGAGCTGGTAGGCCAACAGATGCAGGCGGTGATGGAAGACTTGCAACCGGATGCCATTAAAATAGGTATGACTGGAAACGTAGAGATTATTTATGAAATAGTACGGATACTGCGTCGCTATTCTCCCCGGAAAGTGGTTTTCGATCCGGTGATGGTTTCTACCAGCGGGCATAGTCTGATGACGGATGAGGCATTGGAAGCCATTCGTACTAAGTTGATTCCGAAAGTAACTCTCGTAACTCCTAATCTGCACGAAACAGAAGTATTGTTGCAACAACCGGTTCAGACGATTGATGAAATGGAGGATGCCGCATGCCGGTTATTCGAAAAATATAACTGTGCTTTTCTTATTAAAGGAGGTCATCTGACCGGTCATGAAATGTGCGATGTACTTTATGACGGAAAAGAACTGAATATTTTTGGTGGCAGGCGTATTCATTCCGCCAACCTGCACGGTACGGGATGTACGCTTTCATCCGCCATTGCCACTTTTCTGGCGCAAGGATCATCCTTGTATGAAGCAGTGGAACAGGCCAAAGAATACATTTCCTGTGCTATTGAAGCCGGGAAGAATTTACGTATAGGGCAGGGGAATGGTCCTTTGTGGCATTTCCCGTTTCCGACGCCTCCGGTAAATGAAGGATAGAAAAATGAAACTGATTATTATCACCTCTCCGGATTTTATTCCGGATGAAGCACGCATCGTCACTGAATTATTTAAAGCCGGACTGGACTTGCTGCATGTACGCAAACCGGATGCGGATGTTCATGCGGTAGAAAATCTGCTGCAAGGTATTGCTCCGGAATATAGAACCCGGATTGTCATTCATGATTTCTTCTCTTTAAAAGATAAGTATCTTTTAGGCGGAATTCACTTGAATTCCCGTCATCCGGAGGCACCAGCAAATTATGAGGGAATACTGAGTCGTGCCTGCCATAGCTTGGAAGAAGTGGAAACTACAGTCTCCCGGTTCAATTATGTGCTTATGAGTCCTGTTTACGATAGCATTTCCAAACAGGGATATCGCTCGGGATATTCAAAGGATGAGTTGAAACAAGCACAGGAAAGCGGAGTCATCCATGAAAAGGTAGTAGCCTTAGGCGGAATAAGTGAGGTGAACCTTGCGGAAATAAAGTCTCTTGGCTTTGGCGGTGCAGCTTTATTAGGAGATATCTGGAACCGTTACCATACGTGGAAAGATGCCGAAGAGTTGCTTGCTCATTTCAGGAGGCTGAAAAAGATTGCAGGATAAGTCTATACAAGAGTATGCCGAAGATCACCACAGATTACACAGATTTTCACAGATAAAAAGAAAAAGGAATTGATTCTCAATATTTATAATCTGTGAAAATCTGTGTAATCTGTGGTGAAAAAATTGTCCACCTTGATAAATAGTGGCTTCTGAGAAATTACTTCTTCAGTTTCGCAATAATTTCCTCAGCTACCTTTTTACCGGACATCAACATTCCTCCAAAGATCGGTCCCATACGCGGAGTGCCCGAAACGGCGGAAGCAGCCATACCGCAAACGTAAAGTCCCGGATAGATTTCCTTCGTACCGTTTACAACCTCTTCCTCTCCTGCAATTACATCCAGTGAACGTTCGCCAATTACACCACCGGTTTCGGTAGCCAGGCGACTGCCATTCTTGCGGGCTACGGTAGCGGCTATTTCGCTGTCATGGCCTGTTCCGTCTATTACTATCTTTGCAAGGATGTTCAGCGGGTCCACGTGCATACCTTCGCGCAATACAGGAGTCCAGTTTACCACTACTCCGCTTACCGTATTATTCTTGAAGATAACATCTTCTACGGAATAGCAGTTGAATACGGTGGCTCCGGCATGTACGGCATGATAAAGCAATGCAGAGGTACTCTCTACAGAGTCCATCACATATAAGCCGTCCTCATATTTCTCGTGGTTGATATTGAATTCCTTTACAATGTCAATCGCTTCTTCCTGAATCACAATCTGGTTGAACATCATGGCACCGCCCCACATACCGCCGCCGGGAGCAAGCTTACGGTCGAACTGCGCTACTTTCAACCCGGCCTTTGCCAGATAATAAGCGGCTACTATGCCCGACGGACCACCACCTACAATGGCAACGTCCAGATCAAGATTTCTCTCTAATTTTTCAAAATAGGTACTGATGATACCTTTGGATACTTTTGTTTCAATCATTTTCTTATAAGTTTAAAAAGTTATTCGTTCTCTGTATTTTCTATTTCTGCATCATAATCACAATCTTTCAGTCGTTGGCTGATGCGCATGGCACAGAAGTTGGGTCCGCACATGGTGCAATACTTCCCGTTCAGGTGGTTGGCTTCCTTGTAATATTGCAAGGCGCGTTCCGGATCGAGACTCAGATTGAACTGGTCTTTCCAGCGGAATTCATAGCGGGCTTTGCTTAAGGCATCGTCACGTACTTCGGCACCCGGATGGCCTTTGGCAAGGTCTGCGGCGTGTGCGGCAATTTTGTAAGTTACCACTCCTATGCGTACATCTTCTTTCTGCGGTAATGCAAGATGTTCTTTGGGGGTCACATAGCAAAGCATCGCTGTTCCGTACCAACCGATTTGTGCTGCGCCAATGGCACTTGTGATGTGATCATATCCCGGTGCAATATCTGTAACCAGCGGACCGAGAGTATAGAACGGTGCTCCGTGGCATTTCTCAATCTGCCGGTCCATATTTTCCCTGATCTTATGCATGGGTACGTGTCCCGGACCTTCGATGAATGCCTGTACATTTTTTGCCCAGGCGCGTTCTACCAGTTCTCCCATCGTATCCAGTTCCGCAAACTGTGCCCGGTCGTTCGCGTCACGGATAGCTCCCGGACGCAAACCATCACCTAATGAAAGTGCCACATCATATTGTGCGCATATATCGCATATATCATCGAAATGCTCATACAGGAAACTCTCTTTCTGATGGATTTTACACCATTGGGAGATAATGCTTCCTCCCCGGCTCACCATTCCGCAAAGGCGGTCATTGGCATAATGAATATTCTTCAGGCGGATACCACAGTGGATTGTAAAATAATCTACCCCTTGCTCACATTGTTCGATCAGTGTATCTTTAAATAGTTCCCAGGTAAGGTTTTCCGCCTTTCCGTGTACTTTCTCCATCGCCTGATACATGGGAACAGTACCTACCGGAACAGGACAATTCCGGATAATCCATTCCCGTGTCTCGTGAATATTTTCTCCTGTAGATAAGTCCATCAGCGTATCTCCACCCCATTTGCAACTCCAGACGGCCTTTTCCACTTCTTCTTCAATCGTGGAAGAGGTAGCTGAATTTCCGATATTCGTATTAATCTTTACGAGGAACTTTGAACCGATAATCATAGGTTCAGCTTCGGGATGGTTGATGTTGGCGGGTAAGGCGGCACGTCCTGCCGCAATTTCATCACGCACAAACTCCGGTGTGATGTAAGTTTCTATACCCAACTGTTGGCAGTTCATATTCTCACGGATGGCTACATATTCCATTTCCGGTGTTACGATACCCTGTTTGGCATAGTACATCTGCGTAATCTGCTTGCCTGCTTTGGCACGATAAGGCAAAGTGATATGATCAAAACGCAGGGAGTCAAGGCTTTTGTCTGCCAGACGCACCTTTCCATATTCGGAGCTGATTTCCGTCAACCGTTCTACATCCCGTTCCTGTATCCACGGTTCGCGGAGGCGTGGCAAACCTTTCTTTAAATCTACCTTCTGTTCCGGATCACTGTATGCGCCGCTTGTATCATATATGTAGACGGGCGCATTCTCCGTCATAACTTTTTTCCCGTTTTCCACTACTACGGTAGGGGTAAGGTTCACTTTTCGCATCCCAACTTTCAGATAGGGATGGAGTTGCCCCTGCATATAGACTTTCTCGGATTCGGGATAAGTAATTTTTGTTTTATCTTCCATGGTTCACTAATTGATTTCTATTGGGTCAGTCGTATAATTGTTTCCATTTCACGTACCGGATTCTCAGCTTTTAGAATACCGCCGCTCAATGCTATTCCGCTCAGTCCTGATGCTTTCAGGGATGGGATGTCCTCACGTGTGATTCCACCGATGGCAACGACAGGAATTGTTATTCCTTTTTCGCGCATTTGCGTCAGGATGGAATGATAACCGTCCAGTCCCAGAATGGGTGATAACTTTTGTTTGGTAGTTGTGAAGCGGAAAGGACCGCAACCGATGTAGTCGGCGCCATCAGCGGCATGTTGCCGGATGTCCTCGAACGTGTTGGCTGTTCCGCCAATAATGAAATCTTTGCCCAGCCTTTCCCTTGCTTCTTTTATCGGCATATCCAGTTTTCCTAAGTGGACACCGTTCGCGCCAATCTGTTTCACCAGTTCCACGTGGTCATCAATGATGAACGTGGCTCCGTATTGGCGGCAGAGTTCCTGCACTTGCACGGCTGTGGCTTTCAGCTCTTCTGAAGAAGCATCCTTCATCCGAAGCTGAACCCAGCGGCATCCCCCTTCAAGGGCTATGCGTGCGGAGTCCGAATAAGAAATGGATGCCGTAAAATGCGTAATGAATTGTACGTCAAACATTCAAACTCTGAATTTAGAAATTATACTTACAGAAAGGGATAGTAGTATAAACGAATAGTAGAATATAGAAAGAAAATTCCCTTCGACGGTACTAACCGTATCAGGTTCATTGGGTATAATCTCAGCTATTTTTATAGCACCCCCTTTTCTGCCGACAAAGAAAGGACGAATGTTTTTAATAGGAATAATACCGCTCTATCTTTTAAGTTTATTTAAACTTGACATAATTGAGGCGGGTGTATTGTTTGTTTCCCGAAGTAAAGGTACAAGAGATGCGTGCCGAGGCAATATATACCGATTCTCCGGGCTCGAAGGCATGTTCCGTAGCGGGCACCTGACACGATTCCCGGCTTGCCGTACGCGAGTTGGTCCGGAAAGTGACGAGGTTGCCGATAGGATCTTCCAAAGTCAGTATCTGCCGGACATAGAAATAAGGAGTCGTTCCTTTCACGGTGGTTTTGTAAGGATCGTCTTCCAGCCGGACACGGAGTACTTTCAGTGTCAGTTCTTTCACTTTATCTCCTTCTTTCCCCAGAAAACGGCTGGTAGAATATTTCTGATGTGCCTGCCGCTTCTGAATATCCAGATGGACGGAATGATACACCTGTGCTATTTGTACGAAGCGTTCCTGTTTAGGTATACGTGGAGTAAACTTATAAGCAATCCAACTCACATATGCCGGATCGATACGGAAGATTTCGTGCAGGAAATGTCCATGATACTTTCCGAAAGAGATAATGTCGTCTCCCTTACTCTGCATACGTTTGGCATTATATTCTACCAACAGAATGCAACGTGGAGAATAATAACATAGGCTGCTTGCCGCTCGCAGACTTTCATGGATGTCTGTAGAAAGGTCCTGGACGTAAAAAATGGACTGGCGTTCGGGAAGAGGAGAATACACCCATAAGGAGTAACGGGGAGATTCCGGACGGGGCAGTACAACCAGATAAGCACCTGCCTCTTTGTAAGAGGTTCTTCCCTGATTGTATTCATTTAGTTTCTTGTACAACAGTTCTTGTTCAGCTTCTGATATACCAGGAAGAATCGGATTTGCCATAAGCTCTGAGTTATTTACTCAAATATACGATTTTTCGTGTAAATAATCAAGTTTTGTATGGAAAAGTTTAGGAAGAGATAATGTATATTCAATAAAATAATTGAATTTGTATTATTTGTTGGTCATGAAAAGGATGACTGTTAATCTCTTTTTTATACAATTCATACTTTCGTTATGATGTGTCTTTTTTGTATCTGCACCGTACCCGAACCGTATCAGGGCTGTACTTGCTCCGTACATTCTTCGGTCAAAGGTACCTCTACACGAAGAAAGTACGGAGCGGGTACGGAGCAGGTACGGCTTTGATACGTCACAGATGCTTCTGGAGGTATTTAAAACCTGGTGTTTATGTTCCTTATACATCTTTACAACCCGGAGATGTGTTTATCAAAGGCGGATCACCGGGGCACGCAGTCATTGTAGTGGATGTGGCGATTTACCCTCAAACAGGAAAGACAGTGTTCCTGCTGGCACAGAGCTATATGCTGGCTCAACAGATTCACATATTGGTGAATCCCGCTAACCGTGGATTATCGCCTTGGTATGAGCTGTCTGACAATGATGAAGGTAAGCTCTACACTCCGGAATGGGTGTTTGAGAAGAAGGATTTGAAACGGTTTAAGTAGGATGAATGAGAGAGTCAAAGAGTACTTACCGGACGATGCACCTGTTGTTGGCAGGTGCATGTGAGGTGTTAGAACCGAACCATCAGTTCCAATACAATCTTATCTTGTTCAGACTCTTTGGCAATACTGTTTTTGGCATAGAAATACTTTTCGTAGTTCAGCCGGAGATCTGTGCGGAATGCCTTGCTGAGACTGAAAGTGATACCTCCGGTTATACGGTGGCGTTTGTAGTCGGTGGTAGTCAAGGCTCCGGTTTCTTCGTTGATGGCTTTACCATCGCTTTGACTGGTCATCATATCATAGCGTGCCAGAAAGGACATCTTGCTGAATACTTTTTGTAAGGGGAGGTCGTAATTGATAAAACTATTTACGGCATGCACGTTGTCATAGGCATTGTCTGCATAAGTTTTGTACAAATACTCTCCTTCAATATGGAAGCGCCCGAATTCATAGAAAGCACCGATGTCATACGAGTTTATCCTTATCTCTTGTGGCTGGATGCTCTGTATGCTTAAAGCCAGATTCAGCTTTTTGGCGAAAAGGAATTGTGCTTTGGCGGAATAGTTTACCTCTTTGTGCCATTCTTTTTGATTGGTCAGTCCCGAACCATTGTAGAGTCCGCCTTCTAAGGTTACAGGTATTCCAGTGCCGAATTTATATCCCAATGTAACACCAACGTCACGCACATTACCAACTTGTTTCGCAATAAACGAACGGTTAGCGAAATATTGCTGATGTGGAGAGCGGTGGGCGTCGATTGTAAATGGTACTCGCATTTGTCCTGCGGTGACGGTCAGGTCTTTTATTGGGAAAAGGCGGGCGTAGGCATCCAGCATTTTGATTTGTCCTTCATCGGAGAGATCAATTTCCGCCTTATAAGCTACGATGGGCAATACATTTCCGGTAATGCTGATGCGTGCATTGCGTACTTCGAAACGACTGGCAGCCATTTCTGTCTGATACTCAAACTTAGTACGGATAGTACCGTGTATTTCCGGCAGGTAATCCTTTGTTTCCAGCTCTTCTTTATCAATCTTCTTTCCGTCCTCGTTGCGGTACGGAGTCTGAGCGTTTGCTGTCAGCGACAGTAGGATGATGAGCAACATGAATGCGCTTTTCTTCATAATCATTAGTTGTAGTCGATTAATTTATGGCGGCAAAGTTCAGACATGTGTGTTATATTTTTGTGTCATGTATGTTTCGTTTTGGTTACAATCATCTTTTTCTCTTTACTTCAGTGGCGGTACTGACCTTGAGAATCCATTTTCTTTCACTTTTACTAAAGGAGGTAACATAAGCGAAAAAACGTGTTACACAAATATGAAGAATCTTTCTGAAAAAAGCATTCTTTTGTAACCGTTTCCAATTAGTGAGTGATATGCATGTACAAATACATGGTAGATAATAGATATACTATGAAAACCTTTTAAATAATTATCAGATGAAACATTTATTCAAATTTTCCCTTTGCGCATTGGCATTGACCATGGGCGCAAATACCGGATTCGCACAATGCGGAGAAACGGGGCTGAAGGATGCCTATAAAGATTACTTCTCTATCGGTGTGGCTGTTAATATGCGTAACATCTCGAATCCTGAACAGATTGCCATTATTAAAAAAGACTTCAACAGTATTACGGCAGAAAACGACATGAAGCCGCAACCCACCGAGCCTGCCTACGGACAGTTCAATTGGGAGAATGCCGACAAGATCGCTAACTTTTGCCGTAGCAACGGAATCAAACTTCGTGGGCACTGTCTGATGTGGCATGCCCAGATAGGAGAATGGATGTATAAAGATGAAAAAGGGGATTTAGTGTCGAAAGAGAAACTTTTTCAAAATATGAAACATCACATTACAGCTATCGTGGAACGCTACAAAGACGTGATATATGCGTGGGACGTTGTGAATGAAGCAATCTCCGATGGTGGCTGGCAGGGTGGCCGACGAGGCATGGGAGAACACCCAAGTCCGTATCGCAATTCCCCTCTTTATCAGATTGCCGGTGACGAGTTTATTAAGAAAGCCTTTATTTATGCCCGTGAGGCCGATCCTAATGTACTCCTTTTCTACAATGACTATAATGCTGCTGATCCTGGAAAACGCGATCGCATCTATAATATGGTGAAATCCATGAAGGAAGAAGGTGTGCCCATTGATGGTATTGGCATGCAGGGACATTACAATGTCTATGGTCCGAGCATGGAAGATGTAGATACTGCCCTGACGAAATATTCTACGATAGTGAAACATATCCATATTACTGAGTTGGATATTCGTGCCAATCAGGAGATGGGAGGACAGCTCAACTTCAGTCGTGACGGCGGCAACATCAGTCAGGTAGTAAAAACGCTTCAGGAAGATCAGTATGCTCGCTTGTTTAAAGTACTTCGCAAACATAAGGATGTGGTAGACAATGTTACTTTCTGGAATCTTTCCGACCGCGATTCATGGCTCGGTGCACGTAACTATCCGTTGCCTTACGATGAAAATTATAAGGCGAAACGTGTCTATAGTATCATTAAGGATTTTGATCCGGCAAGCGATACTGCTGTAGTGAAAGAGGATTTCCGTCCTTCTGTACTTAATCAGCCCGGACAGCAATATCCTATGGTCAATTCGCAAGGATACGCCCGCTTCCGTGTAGTTGCTCCTGATGCCAAATCAGTCATTGTCAGTCTTGGATTAGGCGGTCGTGGTGGCACAGTTCTCCGCAAAGATAAAGAAGGTGTATGGGTAGGTACTACAGATGGCCCCATGGATGAGGGATTCCATTATTATCACCTGACTATCGATGGTGGTGTGTTTAATGATCCGGGTACTAAGAATTATTACGGCTCTTGCCGATGGGAAAGTGGTATTGAAATTCCGGCTCATGATGAGGATTTCTATGCTATGAAGCAAGTGCCTCATGGAAATGTTCAACAGGTTTATTTTTATTCCAAGAGCACAGATACCCATCGTCGTGCATTTGTTTATACACCGCCCACTTACGGAAAGGATAAGAAGAAATATCCGGTTCTCTATTTGCAGCACGGATGGGGAGAAGATGAAACGGCATGGTCCAACCAGGGACATGCGAATCTGATTATGGACAATCTGATTGCTGAAGGCAAGATTGAACCGTTCATCATTGTAATGACGTATGGTATGACGAATGATGTGAAATTTGGACATATCAAAGAGTTCACGGCTAAGGAGTTTGAAACGGTGCTGGTGGACGAACTGATCCCTTATATTGATAGTAACTTCCGTACACAGGCCGATAAGAAGCATCGTGCAATGGCAGGACTTTCTATGGGTGGTTTTGAAACGAAACTGATAACCTTGCGTCGTCCGGAAGTATTCAATTATTACGGGTTACTGAGCGGTGGTACCTATGCACCGGGCGATATCAAGGATAAGAATCAGGTGGCATCCATTTTCATCAGCTGCGGAAGCAAGGAGAATCCGGATGGTGTGACTAAAGCCGTGAATGACCTCAAGGCAGCCGGTTTTAAGGCAACGTCTTTCGTTTCTCCCGATACGGCCCATGAATTCCTGACTTGGCGCAGGAGTTTGTATCACATGGCACAGTTACTTTTCAAATAAGGAATAAACAGGCGTGGAATTTCACGGATTTTTCTTTTGCTTATTCCGTGAAATTCCGCGTAATCTGTACGAAGCGTTTCTGTTTGAAGATGTATAGGAGAGTTTGTAGGCAACCCAACTGATATTTATACTTAATAAATGTAGCATTCTTACGAGGTTTATAATTTATATTTAATAGAATTGCTATATGTGCATTGTTTGTTAATCATAAATTATAAAAGTATGAAGCTGATAAATCGCCCTTTGTATACAGTATAGAATACGTCCTTTTATAGGGAAAGGTATCATTAAAGTACTGACCGGACAACGGCGGGTAGGGAAGAGTTGTATTTTAAAGCAGCTTCAAGATATTCTTAAAGAGAATCCTCAGGCAAATATTCTTTATATCAATATGGAATACGAAGAATTCAGGGGAATTCGGAATGATACGGATTTATTCGAATATCTGCGCGATAAGTTTCAGGAAGGTGTGGATACGGACAATTATCCAAAGTATGTTGTCAGTCTGGATGAGTTTAATCGTGGAGGAGATGTGCAAGGCATACAACACCTGCATTTGTCGGACTTTCTGAAGAAAGAGGTGCTATGATAACACCTCGGAGTTTTGTTTGATATAGTTAGAATCTCACCGTCAGTCCCAATATAGTCTTATCCTGTTCTGGTTCTTCAGCAATGCTGTTTTTTTAACATAAAAGTCGACTTTATACTATGGGTAAGATGCTATCCGTAATACTGATGTGTGTAATTTCTTGGGGCGTTTGAGCAAGTTGCGGTCTGCCATGAAATAGACTTTAGATACGCTGACTTCTAAGCTGTGAACTTATTACTATTCTTATTTTTGTTTACTACGGAGAACTTGCGAGTTGTACAACTCGTAAGTTCTCCATAGCTGCAAAGGTACGGAAAGGTAGGGAGAAACAAAGAGAATGATGTGAAGTCATGTGAAAAAGGTATGCCTTTTCTGTTTCTTCTCCCCGAAATCATCTATTTTTGTAAGCTAATAGAATGAATATCTAAAAATGAACAGTCCTGATAAGCGAGTATTGGTGGGTATGAGCGGCGGTATAGACAGTACTGCCACTTGCCTGATGTTGAAAGAACAGGGGTATGAGATAGTCGGATTGACCATGTGGGTGTGGGGAGACGAACCTGTGGAAGCTCGGCAACTTGCCGGCAGTATGGGTATCGAACACCATGTAGCTGATGAACGTGAGGCTTTTCGCAAAGTAATTGTGCAGAACTTTATTGATGAATATTGTCAGGGGCGGACTCCAAATCCTTGCGTGATGTGTAATCCTACCTTTAAATTCCGCATACTAACAGAGTGGGCAGACAAACTAGGTTGCGCATTTATCTCTACCGGGCATTATAGCCGTCTGGAAGAAAAGAACGGAAAGATATATATAGTGGCCGGAGATGACGATAAGAAAGATCAGTCTTATTTCCTCTGGCGACTGGGGCAGGATGTGCTGAGGCGTTGCATTTTTCCGCTGGGCACCTATACGAAGTTGCAAGTGAGGGAATATCTGCGTGAGAAAGGTTATCAACTGAAGGCGGAAGAGGGAGAGAGCATGGAGGTTTGTTTCATCAAAGGTGATTATCGGGACTTTCTGCGCGAACATTCTCCTGAAATAGATAGTGCAATTGGTCCTGGATGGTTCGTCAGTTCCGAAGGAGTGAAGTTGGGAGAGCATAAAGGTTTTCCTTATTATACCATTGGACAACGGAAAGGGCTGGAAATAGCTTTAGGGAAACCGGCTTATGTGTTGAAGATAAATCCGCAGAAAAATACGGTGATGCTGGGTGATGCCGAACAATTGCGGACAGAATATATGTTAACCGAACAGGATAATCTTATTGATGAGCAGGAATTCTTTTCGGCTTCCGATTTGACGGTACGCATCCGTTACCGAAGCAAGCCGATTCCCTGTACGGTGAAAAGGCTGGAAGATGGGCGGTTGTTTGTACATTTCCTGTCAGAGGCATCGGCTATTGCACCCGGTCAGTCGGCTGTATTCTATATTGGAAGGCGGGTAGTAGGTGGTTCTTTCATTGCTTCCCAACGGGGTATCGGGCTGGTTATTTCAGAAAATGAATAAGTAATAAAATAATAGAATGAGAAAATTAATATCCTTTTTAGCCATTGCCCTGCTTGCAACAGGGGCATCGGCGCAACAAGATACATTGAAGTATCGCATTAGTTTAAAAGATAAAGCTGCTACAGAATATTCTTTAAAAAAACCGGAGAAATACTTGTCGGCAAAAGCGATTGAGCGCCGCCGGAAGCAGAACCTTCCGATTGATTCTACAGATCTCCCGGTATGCCGTAAATATATAGATGAAATCCGCAAACAGGGAGTGAAGATTGTGGTAACGGGGAAATGGGATAATTTTGTAACGGTGTCCTGCAACGATACGACTCTGATTGATCGTATTGCGGCACTGCCTTTTGTGCTTTCAACAGAGAAAGTCTGGATTTCTCCCGGTGCCGGCAAACCATCGATGGCGACGGAACGTGATTCTGTGTTGAACCAACCGACGATACATCCGGATAGCATTTATGGGCGTGCTATCACTCAGATTCAGATGAGCAACGGTGACAAATTACACGAAGCGGGCTTCAAAGGGCAGGGTATGACAATTGCGGTTATTGATGCCGGATTTCATAATGTCGATAAGATTACTGCTATGCAGAATATCCGTATTCTCGGTACAAAGGATTTTGTAAATCAACAGGCTGATATCTTTGCAGAAAGCAGCCATGGGATGAGTGTACTGTCCTGTATAGGTATGAACCGACCTGATATAATGACGGGGACGGCTCCCGAAGCTTCTTTTTGGTTGCTTCGCAGTGAGGATGAATATTCGGAACACCTGGTAGAACAGGATTATTGGTCGGCTGCGGTTGAATTTGCCGATAGTGTGGGAGTGGATGTAATCAATACATCTTTGGGATACTACTCATTTGATGATAAATCGAAGAATTATAAATATCGAGATTTGGATGGACGTCATGCATTGATGTCGCGCCAGGCTTCCCATATTGCAGATAAAGGAATGATACTGGTATGCAGTGCCGGCAACTCCGGTGCGGGTTCCTGGAAAAAGATCACTCCTCCGGGAGATGCTGATAATGTATTGACGGTAGGAGCGATTGACAAGAGAGCTGTACTGGCTACTTTTTCTTCCGTAGGTAATACAGCGGATCATCGTGTGAAGCCGGATGTGGTTGCGGTAGGGGTTGGATCGGATGTGATCCGTACGGATGGTAACCAGGGACGGGCTAACGGTACTTCTTTTTCTTCACCTATCATGTGCGGTATGGTGACATGTTTGTGGCAGGCTTGCCCAACGTTGACGGCAAAAGAAGTGATTGAGTTGGTGCGCCGATCCGGTGACCGTGCCGGTTTCCCGGATAATATCTACGGATATGGAGTACCTGATATGTGGAAGGCATACAATGATTATAAATCAAATAATAAATAACTGATTACAAGCTGTTACTCGTAGTTCGTCACTTGTAGCTGGTAGCTTGTCACTCGTAGCTGAACAATATGGAAGCATTATCTTTACTGGAACTTAATGCCTTGGTGCGCCGCAGTCTTGAACAATGCCTGCCTGATGAATATTGGGTACAGGCAGAGTTGAGTGATGTGCGAACGAACAGTACCGGGCATTGCTATCTGGAATTTATTCAGAAAGACCCCCGTAGCAATGGTCTGGTTGCAAAGGCGCGGGGTACTATCTGGTCGAATGTCTATCGGCTGCTGAAACCTTATTTTGAAGAAGCGACAGGGCAGGCTTTTGTTTCCGGTATTAAGGTACTGGTTCAGGTTACTGTCAGTTTTCACGAGCTTTATGGCTATAGTCTGACCGTACAGGATATCGATCCTACTTATACGTTAGGAGATATGGCACGTCGTCGTCGGGAAATACTGAAGCAACTGGAAGAAGAAGGTGTCTTGACGCTGAATAAAGAGTTGGAAATGCCAACTTTGCCGCAACGCATTGCTGTGATATCCTCTCCAACAGCCGCAGGCTATGGTGATTTCTGCCATCAGTTAAAGAATAATCCCAGAAACTTTTTCTTTTATACAGAATTGTTTCCCGCCTTGATGCAAGGCGATAGGGTAGAAGAATCTGTATTAGCAGCTTTGGATCTAATCTTAAATCGTCAGAATGATTTTGATGCCGTAGTCATCATCCGTGGCGGTGGAGCAACTTCCGATCTTTCCGGTTTTGATACGTATTTGCTTGCTGCCGCTTGTGCCCAATTTCCGTTGCCTATAATTACCGGAATAGGGCATGAAAGAGATGATACGGTACTCGATTCTGTGGCGCACACCCGTGTGAAAACCCCGACTGCTGCTGCAGAGTATCTTATAAATTGCATGGATCTTGCTGCTGATGAACTGGAAGTGCTTATCACCCAATTGCACGACAGCGTGATTTCCCGTTTGACGGAGGAACATCGAAGGCTGGCCTTGTATAGAAACCGTATTCCTTCTGCTGTTGTCCGTCGCGTATCTGATGCCAAGCTTGCATTGCTTACCGCCCGGAAGGATATCTCACAGGCTGTTACAACCTCTCTCGCGCGCCAGCAGCATCGCCTGGATTTGTTGCGGCAGCGTCTTGTAGATGCTTCGCCAGAGAAAATGCTTGCCCGTGGCTATAGCATTACTTTGAAAGATGGAAAAGTAGTGAAAGATGCCACCCTCTTGAATGAAAAAGATGAAATACTCACCCGTTTTTACCGGGGTGAAGTGACCTCCGTCGTAAATCATAAATCATAAAATATTCCTATGTCTACTTCAAAGAAAAAAGAAACCTATTCCCAAGCCATGGAGCGCTTGGAGAAGATTGTCCGTCAAATAGACAATAATGAATTGGAAATTGATGCGCTTGCCGAAAAAATAAAGGAAGCGAATGAGATTATTGCGTTTTGCAGCGATAAATTGACCAAAGCTGACAAGGAAATCGAAAAATTACTGTCGGAGAAGCGGGAAAGTGAAGAATAAAGACTAAATTTGTTGCAGAATGTACGTAATGAGATTACTAATACTTTGAGATATGAAAGAAATAGATTGGTCTAATCTGTCATTCGGATACATGAAGACAGATTACAATGTGAGAATTAATTTCCGCGAAGGTGAGTGGGGAAAACTTGAAATCAGCAGTAGCGAACTTATCAATCTGCACATGGCAGCTACCTGTCTGCATTATGGACAGGAAGCGTTTGAAGGCTTAAAGGCATTCCGTGGCAAAGATGGTAAGGTGCGTATTTTCCGTTTGGAAGAGAATGCTGCCCGCTTGCAGTCTACGTGTCGTGGTATCATGATGGCAGAATTGCCGACAGAACGTTTCAAAGAAGCTGTGCTGACAGCGGTGAAAATGAACGAACGCTTTATACCGCCTTACGAGAGCGGTGCTTCCCTTTATATCCGTCCGTTGCTGATTGGAACCGGGGCACAGGTGGGGGTGCGTCCTTCCAATGAATATATGTTCCTGATATTTGTTACTCCGGTAGGTCCGTACTTTAAAGGCGGTTTTGCAGCTACTCCTTATGTCATTACACGTAAGTATGACCGTGCTGCTCCGCTTGGAACTGGTATTTATAAAATCGGTGGTAACTATGCAGCTAGCTTGCGTGCCAGCCACGAAGCACATGCGGCAGGGTATTCCGCAGAGTTCTATCTGGATGCAAAGGAGAAGAAGTACATCGACGAGTGCGGCGCTGCCAACTTCTTCGGAATAAAAGATAATACTTATATTACTCCTCTGTCTACTTCCATTCTGCCATCCATTACCAATAAGAGCTTGATGCAGTTGGCCGAAGATATGGGCATGAAGGTGGAACGTCGTCCGGTGGCTGAAGAAGAACTTACTACGTTCGAGGAAGCCGGTGCATGTGGTACGGCTGCGGTGATTAGCCCGATTGAGCGCATAGATGATCCTGAAAACGGACATTCTTATGTAATAGCCAAGGACGGCAAACCGGGACCTGTCTGCACGAAGTTGTACAACAAATTGCGTGGTATTCAATATGGTGACGAACCTGACACGCATGGCTGGGTAACCATTGTGGAGTAACGCATGAGTAAAGGTAAGTTAGCGAAGTTTGCCGATATGGCAAGTTATCCGCATGTGTTCGAATATCCTTATTCAGCAGTAGATAACGTGCCCTTTGAGATGAAAGGAAAATGGAACGAGTCATTCTTCGGGAATGACCGTCCCATTGTTTTGGAATTAGGTTGCGGACGTGGTGAATATACCGTCGGGCTGGGACGATTGTTTCCTGATAAGAATTTTATCGGAGTGGATATTAAAGGTTCCCGTATGTGGTCCGGTGCTACGGAGTCATTACAGGCAGGCATGAAGAATGTTGCCTTTTTGCGTACGAACATTGAAATAATCGACCGCTTTTTCTCGGAAAATGAAGTGAGTGAAATCTGGTTGACGTTCTCTGATCCGCAAATGAAGAAAGCTACCAAGCGCCTTACTTCCACTTATTTCATGGAACGTTATCGTAAATTCCTAAAACCGGATGGTATTGTTCATCTCAAGACAGATAGTAACTTTATGTTCACTTATACCCGTTGCATGATCGAGGAAAATCATCTTCCGGTGGATGTGCTGACAGAAGATCTGTATCACTCCGGCATGGCTGATGAAATTCTCAGCATCAAAACCTATTACGAGCAACAGTGGTTGGACCGTGGATTGAACATCAAGTATATCAAGTTCCATCTGCCGAAGGAAGGCGAACTGCACGAACCCGATGTGGAAATAGAGTTAGATGAGTATCGCAGTTATAACCGCAGTAAGCGGAGTGGGCTGCAAACTTCAAAATAAAAAAAGAGTAATGACACTTTATCCTAAACTAATTTTAGATGCACTGGCCACAGTGCGATATCCCGGTACCGGAAAGAATCTGGTTGAGGCGGAAATGATTGCCGATAATTTACGTATTGACGGGATGAAAGTTAGTTTCTCACTGATATTTGAGAAACCGACCGATCCTTTCATGAAATCTGTAATAAAGGCAGCGGAAGCGGCTATTCATACGTATGTATCTGATGAGGTAGAAATAACCATTACTACGGAAAGCAAACAGGCAGCACGTCCCGAACCAGGCAAATTATTGCCTCAAGTAAAGAATATTATCGGTGTTTCTTCCGGTAAGGGTGGCGTAGGTAAATCAACGGTAGCTGCTAACCTCGCAGTATCTTTGGCGAAGTTAGGTTACAAGGTTGGTTTGTTGGATGCCGATATTTTCGGACCATCCATGCCGAAGATGTTTCAGGTGGAGGATGCGCGTCCTTATGCTGAACACGTAGACGGTCGTGACCTGATTGTACCGGTTGAGAAGTATGGTATCAAATTGCTTTCTATTGGTTTCTTCGTTGATCCTGATCAGGCTACGTTGTGGCGTGGCGGCATGGCAAGCAATGCCTTGAAACAGCTGATAGGGGATGCGAATTGGGGAGAGCTTGACTATTTCTTAATCGACCTTCCTCCCGGAACGAGTGATATTCACCTGACAGTGGTTCAGACATTGGCACTGACAGGAGCTATCGTAGTCAGTACACCGCAGGCTGTGGCATTGGCAGATGCCCGCAAAGGTATCAACATGTTTATCAATGATAAGGTGAATGTGCCTATTCTCGGTTTGGTAGAGAATATGGCCTGGTTTACACCTGCCGAACTTCCGGAGAATAAATACTATATCTTTGGAAAGGAAGGTGCCAAGAAGCTGGCGGAAGAAATGAATGTGCCTTTGTTGGGGCAAATTCCTATTGTACAAAGCATTTGTGAAAGTGGCGATAAGGGTACTCCGGTAGCACTTGACGAGAATACCGTGACCGGACGCGCTTTCCTGCAATTAGCGGCAAGCGTGGTTCGCCAGGTAGATAAGCGGAATGTGGAGATGGCACCGACAGAAGTAGTGAAGATGCATAAATAAATGGTTATCTGCATCCTACTCTTGATTGTGCTGTTAAAAATCAGGAGTAGGACATTGCAGATAATCTTTATGTGAGAGAGAATTAATGTTGAAAGGAGGTTGTTTTATTGTAATCTGAATACGATAGGGAATGTATATTTTACGTTGACCGGCATTCCTCTTTGTGTACCAGGTTTCCATTTAGGCATACTTGCGGTGACGCGAATTGCTTCTGTATCCAATAAGGGGTCTACGGGCTGGGTAACTTTGGGATTGGTTACATTACCGTTCTTATCAATGATGACTTGCATTATGACTCGTCCTTGGATTCCGGCTTTTTGTGCCTCTACCGGATATTTGATATTCTTAGACAGATATTGCATCAGTCCTCCCATGCCACCGGCAAATTCAGGCATGTTTTCAACCACTTCAAAAACTGGGTCTTCCTCTGCAGGAGCTTGTTTGGAGGCATACCCCACAACAACGGTTTCATCAATTTTAGGTATAGGCTTATACTCCTCTTTTTGACCATCATCCGATAAGCGGAACATAACAGGTACCGTATATTTAACTCGGACAGGTTGGCCTTTTTGCATGCCGGGTTTCCATTTAGGCATTAAACTGATAACACGTATAGCTTCACCATCCAAATCCGGATCGACTCCACGAATGATTTTGGGTTCAGAAATTGAGCCATCTTTATTGACGACAAATTGCACTGTAACTCGACCTTGCGTATGGTTTTTCTGTGCATTAATGGGATATTGAATGTTTTTCGACAGGAATTGCATCAGTCCTGACATGCCGCCATCAGGGAATTCAGGCATTATTTCTACTACTTCAAACACCGGGTTGTTAGGATCATTGGAAGGCGGATTCTGCCATTGGTCATCCATGACGATCTTTAGATTGGTTCTCTCTTTTTGATCGTATCGGATTCCTTTCAGCATATATTTATCGTTTTTATTCCATATGACTCCTATATGGGCATTCTCAAAAGCCATGAAAGAGAAATTCCCATTTTTGTCTGTAACAAATGATTGATCTTGAGGGAGTTTGTGGCTACCATCAATGAGAAGTTCGGCGCCTTCCACCGGCTTTCCGTCTTTATCCACTACTTTTCCTTTGTAGGTCACGAGTTTGTCCTTATCCTGTTGTGATATGGGCGTTTCCACCGGTATTGCTTCAGTAGCAACTTCCATCTCCGGCGTTGTTGAATTGGACGCCAGATTCTCTTCTACAGCTTCTATGACATCTTTTGCCATCTCTTTCGTGGTACGGGCCACGGCTTCGATATTGCTGATTATCATAAGTAAGGCTGCCAAGGGGAGAAACATAAGGTATTTAGTTCTCCCTATTTCTCGGGTTCTCTTTTTGTTCATCATTTTGATGCGTTTTTTTAAAGGTAATACATTAAAACTGTTATAGATAGTTGCTGCAGCCTTATGGTGTGATAATCCTAACAGGTGATACTGATAGGCTTTAGAGTCATGTCCGGTTTCCAGTACGCGGTTGTCCGCCAGATATTCCAGATTAGTGCGGATTTCCCGTTTCATGAGCCAGGCAAAAGGATTGAACCAGCAAAATATACATACAATCTCACTGACAAGTACATCAATGGAATGCCATTGGTTGGCATGAGTTTGTTCGTGGGTTAATATTTCGCTTAGCTCATCTTCTGTATGTGAAGTCGGATGGATAAAAATCCAGTGGAAGAAGGAAAAAGGTCCGCTTGCTTGTCTGAGCAGATGTACATTCGTATTTCCTATCTTTGCTTTTCGGCAACGGAAAGCTAAACGGATAATTCCAGCCAACTGTATGAAAAAGCGGATCGCTAATACAATTACCATTCCCCAATAAGCAAAACCGACCGTTTGGAGCAGGAGGCTTTTCCAGTCGGAAGTTGCCTGTTCCGGTGTTATCGTAAATTCCGGTAAAACGATGTCAGCGTATAAATCTGCCATGGCTACCATAGGCTCCTGTTCCGTGATCCATGTCTGTATATTCAGTAGCGGATAGACGGCAGAAATGGCAAAGAAACAGAGTAAAGCGGCTCTGCGCCACGTGAAGAACGTGTCTTTATAGAAAAATAGCCGGTAGAACGCATAAAATAGCGCAATGGCTACATTGATTTTTAGAAAATAAGCTAACATCTTGATTTGTTTTGTTATTATTTGTCTTTCATAATCTCAGCCACTTTTTGTTTCATTTCATCTCCCCTGAGATTGCGCGCAACAATAGTGCCATCCGGGGCAAATAAAATGATATGCGGGATACCATTGACGCCATAAAGTTCCATTACTTTTTGTCGGGTATCCAGTAGCTGTGGCCATGTCATATTCAGATCTCCTATCGCTTTAATAATTCTGTCTTTTTTATCCCAGGTTGCAATACCTAATATAACCAGGCCTTTGTCTTTATATGTATTGTAGATTTCTGCTAAATTGGGTATTTCTTCCCGGCATGGAGCACACCAGCTTGCCCACATATCAACAAGAACATAATTACCTTTGCCTACAAAATCAGACAATCGTGTTTCTTTACCTTCTGTGTTTTCACCGGCTATATCGACAAACGGCTTGCCTACTGCAGTGCTCTTTAGTGCTTCGAAACGTGCTTTTATTGCCTGTACTGTTTTTAAGGAATTCAGCCAATTGCCTATTTCTGTCTGAAGAGCATCCATTTCATCGGTATTACATGCCATACTATAATTTCTGAAAGCATATTCTCCCACACCATTATCCTTGTTGGATATAATTTGTTGTTTTAGATATCCAAGGAGTGATGGGCGGATTTTCTGCTCATAATATTCTGCCCATACCGGTTGCCAGTCTTCTGCATTCGGCTTTTCTTTTTTAAGTTCTGCCAGATGTGCGAATCCTTTTTTTCGGATACTGTCGACTGTAGCTATCGTCTTGTTGAAAGCTTCATTTAGTTTTGTACCCGTAGGGACATGAGTATATAGATTGACTTTTATAGTTCCTTCGTCCAAAATAAAGTTGCCATAGTTGCGTCCTGCATCGATTCGACAAAACGAGGGGATTGCAGTCCGTCCCTCAAATACAAACTTCTGATTTTCAACTCGGGTACTATCAATATAGCGATTGTCATCATATCGCATGATGTATAACATTTTTCCATTAAACGAATTATCTGTCAATTCGCCTTCTACTCTATAGGAGTAAGTAGTCTGTGCGTGAGCAATGAAACTTACCAGACAAGCTAATAAAGAAAAATAGTATTTCATGCGATTCTTTTTTATGTTTATCTTTTTTCAATCATATCTATTATATCTTTTAAGTCTTTAGTTGAAATCTTTTGCTCTTTGGCAAAGAAAGAAACCATTTCCTTATAAGAATTTTCAAAGTAGTTACGCACGAAGCCGCTCATGAAGGTACGCTTGTATTCGCTTTCACGAATGGCAGGTGTGTATTGATATGTATTCCCTACGCGAGCGGCTGTAACATACTGTTTGCGTTCCAGGTTTTTAATGATGGAAGCCACGGTAGTGTAGGGAGGTGCCGGTTGGGGATATTTGGCAACAATGTCTTTTACGAAACAACTGCCCAGTTCCCAAATGTAAATCATTGCTTCTTCTTCTTGTATAGTCAACTTTTCCATGGAAATAAAGTATTAAAATGAATTCGATACAAAACTACGAATATTTCGTAATAAAGCAAACTTCAGACGGTTAATAAGTGTGAATGCACTCAAAAGAGCTGTGGAGCCATAATAGGAGGTCTATTACCTGTTAATTGATGTAAAACTGTTTATAAATGCAGTTTTTCAGTGTACCTTTGAATCATCTTAATATCTACTAATCATGAGAATCAGAGTTTTTATTTTGGGATTGTTGCTGGCTGCATCCACTCAGGCCCAACTTCTTTATCGCGATGCTTCCGTTTTCCCCTTGTTGGGCAAGGCAACGGATGCTACTCTTACCCGTTACGAACGCCTTCCGGCTTCTTTGGAATCGGTTTCCCGCAAACCGCTTTGGGATTTAGGAGGCAATAGTGCCGGACTTGCTTTGCGCTTCCGTTCCAACTCTACATGCATTGGGGCAAAGTGGGAAGTGAGGGATAACAGAAGCATGAACCACATGACCCCTACCGGAATCAAGGGATTGGATCTTTATTGTCTGCAAGATGGTAAGTGGGTTTTTGCCGGTAGCGGGCGTCCTCAGGGAAAGGTAAATGAAGCTACTATCGTGAAGAATATGGATCCTGAAGAACGGGAATATCTTTTATATCTCTCTTTGTATGACGGGGTCACCTCATTGGCAATCGGTGTGGATAGCCTTTCTACGCTTGACCAGCCTACTGTTGATTTGCCGGTACGTGAGAAGCCCGTTGTTTTTTATGGGACCAGTATTTTGCAGGGTGGTTGTGCTTCCCGTCCCGGAATGGCCCATACAAATATTCTGGAACGTTGGCTCAATCGTGAATGTATCAATTTAGGGTTTAGCGGTAATGCTTTGCTCGATCTGGAGATTGCGGAACTTATAGCTACGGTCGATGCTTCCATGTTTGTGCTTGATTTCCTTCCTAACGCCACAGTGGAACAGATGAAAGAACGGGCGGAGAAATTTTACTCTATCGTTCGCAGCAAACATCCCGATACTCCCATACTTTTTGTAGAAGATCCTATTTTCACTCATTCCCGTTTTGATAAAAGGGTTGCTCGGGAAGTGAAAGCTAAAAATGAAACGATTGCGGCTATTTTCCAGTCAATGAAGAAAACGGGTGAGAAGAATATCTATCTTCTTTCTTCAAAGGATATCATCGGGCACGATGGTGAGGCTACTGTTGATGGTATTCATTTTACAGATCTGGGCTTTATGCGCTATGCGGAAGTATTATATCCGTTAATTAAAAAACATATCCGGTAAATTCCGAACTTCGCCGTCAGTTGACAAGCAAGATGGATGAGCGGATAGCCATGCTTTCGCAATTGGCGCAGTTCTTGATGGGTAATGGGAGCGAATCCAATGAAAAGCGCATACGTTTGGTAAGGACCCACTCAGAGGGCAGTGATTTACCTTTCCTCTTTTTCTTCACGCGGTGCTCCATTCCCTTTTCTGTATGCCTGTGGAGTGATGTGATACCTCTCTTTGAAGCATTTGCTAAAGTATTTAGGGATATTGAATCCCGATTTATCCGACACTTCAGCTATATTTAGTTCCGGATTATTTCTCAATAAATGAGCTGCTTTTTTCAGGCGGATAGTCATCATGATTTCACCCGGTGTTTGTCCGGATATGGCTTTTAGTTTGGTGAACAGTTTGGTTCGGGCTATTCCCATTTTTATGGCCCACTGATCCACATTGAAATCGGCATTTTCTATTTCCTTTTCAAAGATTTCCATTGCCTTGTCCAAGAACTTCTTGTCCATGGCATTGGTTGCCAAAATCTGCATATTGGTTTGTGGCTGTTGGCTGAATTTCTCTTGCAACATGATTCGGTTGTTGACCAGATTGTTGCAGCGTGACAATAGGAGATTGATGTTGAATGGTTTGGTAATATAGTCATCAGCTCCCATCCTAAGCCCTTCCATGTTGTACTCGATAGCCGTTTTGGCTGTTAGTAGAACAACCGGAATGTGGCAAATGGCGAAATCTTTTTTAAGAATCTGGCATAACTCCGTACCGGACATTTCAGGCATTACGATGTCACTCAGCACAATATCCGGCATTTCCGAACGTACCTTTTCCAATCCCTCTTTACCATTGGTAGCTATCACTACCGTGTAGAAAGTTTCAAAGATTCCAATTAGCATATTGCGCAGGGAATCATTGTCCTCCACAATCAGTATCTTATGCTTTTCTTTCTTCTTTTCTTCTTCCGTCGTCTGATTTGTAATTTCCTGTTTATTCAGGAAGGCCTTCCAGTGATTGTAGTTTACCTGATCAATATCCGCATGTAGTTCATGCTGCTTTCGCTCATCTATTTGTTCGGTATTGAAGTGTTCGTTGCCTGTTTTCAGATGTATACGGAAAGTAGAACCTTCGCCCTGTTCGCTGGATACCTCTATGCTGCCGTGGTGCAGTTCTATGATGCCTTTGGTAAGAGCCAGCCCTATACCTGTACTTGCATTACTTAGCGAGTCCAGTTGTTCTGCTTGAAAGAAACGGTCGAAGATTCTGTCTATATCCCTGGCAGCTATGCCCGAGCCTGTATCGGTAACTTCAATAATGATTTCTTGATTCCGTTTTCGTACTGAAATCGAAATATGTCCATTGTTTTTCGTATGCTTGAAGGCATTGGATATCAGATTGTTCATAACCTTCTGCATCTGTTTGGCATCGTACCATGCACGGATGTCATCGCTGCTTTTTTCAAACGAGAAAGTAATCTGATGCAGTTTGGCATATTCAGAAAATAGCAGATAGTGCTCGTATACGAAGCCTACGATATTGTGTTCGCTGACTTTTATAGTCATATAGCCTTGTTCCTGTTTGCGGAAGTCCAGTAATTCATTGACGAGTTCCTTCAGTTGCAGGCAGCTTTTGTAAGTACCTAATATTTTATTGTATATGTCTGGAGCGAGTTGGCGGGATAATAAAATTTCCATTTGCCCTATGATAAGGGATAGAGGGGTGCGGAATTCGTGCGAGATGTTGGTGAAAAAACGTAGTTTTACCTGATTCATCTGTTCAATGTCTTCGGCATGTTTCTTTTCATATTTTAGTGATTCCTGCATCTTGATGCGTTCGCGATAGGCGCGTATCAGATACCAGATGATGAGCACGGCAAGTAAGATGTAGCATAGATACGCCCATATGCTGAGGTAGAACGGGGGCAGTATCCGGATGGTCAGCTGGCTGGGAGGAACCAGATTCCGGTCGGTATTCTCGGCACGCACCACCAGTGTGTATTTGCCGGGCGAGAGATTGGAGTAGGTAATTGTGTTTTGTTCCAACTTGTTCCAGGTGTTTGAGAATCCTTCCAACTGATAGACGATGTCATCTTTATTGAAAGGCAGATAATCGGTAATGGCATATTCTATGCTGAATATGTCTTGCCCTGCTTTCAGGGTGATTGATTTGGTAAAACTGATGTCTTGCTCCAGCACCCCGCTCTCGTCGGCTACCGACACTGCCTTTCCGTTTATGGTAAGACGGCTGGGTAGGATGTTGTAAGAGCGTGGTGTCTGCTCCAGGTCCTCTTCGTAGAACGAGATGGCTCCTGAAGTTCCTCCTATGAAGATTTCCCCGTTCCGGCTCTTGTAAAGTGCATTCTCATTGAGGCAGCTTAGGGGCAACTGGCTGTAATTTTTGAATACCTTTTGCTTATAGTCCAGTATGGAGAAGCCTTTGTCAGTGGTTACCAGCAGCCTGTCGGCAGACAATTCGCAGATGTTATAGACCACATTGCTTGCCAAACCGCTATTCTGTACATCAAAGTTTTCGAAGTCGTCGGTCTCTCTCCGATATAAATCGAGTCCGTTCTCGTTCGTGCACAGCCACAGTCTTTGCTGCCCGTCCTCGAAGATGGAATTCACACTGTTGCTGCTGATGCTGCGTTTGTGGGCATGGTTGGCTCTGTACACTGTCAGTTTATCCGTATCGGGATGGTAGGCATAGACTCCGTTGTTGTTTCCGGTTATCCACAAAATGCCTTTATGGTCCCATACCAAGCCGGTGGAGTACAAAGTTCTGCTGTGTATATTGGGGTCTTTAAAGAACGGTTGGCTTTTACCGGTTTCGGGGTCGAATACGCAAATCCCGTTGTTGGTAGCCAGCAGCAGTTTGCCCTGATGGGGGAGGATGCTCTCAATGCTGTTGGATAGGATGCTGTGCTTATCCCCTTGCCGGCGTTTGTATGGGGTGATGTTTCCGGTTTGGGTATTCAGTTTATAGAGTCCTGCCATGTGTACCCCCAACCATAATGTTTCCCGTTGAGCATCGTAATAGATGGCTTTTATGTTGTTTTGCGCCGTTCCACCGGGAATGTTGTCAAGTGTGTATCGTTTGTAAGTCTGTGTTTCAGCGTTGTACCTGTTCACGCCTCCGCCCTCTGTGCCGATCCATAAGTTTCCTTTGTCATCTTCCGTGATGCGGCTGACGATGGGGGAACTTAATCCTTCGCTCTCGTTGGGCGATGCCTGATATTCGCGGAAAATTTGCTTCTGCGGATGGAAGTAGTTGACTCCGCCGAAGTAAGTGCCTGCCCAGATGGTTCCCTGCCGGTCGCAGAATAAACTCCAGATGGACGAGTAAGAAAGGCTCTTTTGGTTCTCCTGTTTGTTGTATCGGTGGAATGTTCCGGTTTTCCTGTCATACTTGTTCAGGCCATTGAAAGTGCCTATCCAGACATTGCCTTGCAAGTCTTCGCAGAACCGGTGCACGAAGCTGGAACTGATGCTTGCTGGATTCTCTTTGTCATGTACAAAGTTAGTTATCTCTTGGCCTGTTATCCTATACGCTCCTTGACCAGTGCGTGCTGCAATCCAGTAACTGCCGTGGCTGTCTCTGAAGATATCCACAATGTTTCCCTGCGAAATGAGTCGGTTCAGTTGTTTTTGGGGAGTAAGCACACATACCCCCCTGTCAGTGCCTATCATGATGGAGTCATTATGTACGTATAGCCTTTTGATATACCCTTTTCCTGCCGGCATTTTGTATATGGGTCTTAATCTTTCGCCGTTGTACTTGAAGATTTGGTCGGAAGTTGCTATATATAAGGAGTCGGCAAAAAACTCTGCCTGAATATTCTGAGTTGTGAGATGGCTGAACTGGTCGCTCTGTATGTCGTAGGCCGATACGCCCCTGTTGTTCATGATGTATATATGCCCTTTCCGGTCGCCTGTGATTTGATAGATGTCATTATACAGAATGCTGTTCTTCGGGTTTTCTTTCTCCTTTTGATATATTTTAAAGTCCTTGCCGTTGTACAGGCTTATACCGTTGTGGGTGGCAAACCATAAGAATCCCCGTTCGTCCTGATAGATGGACACCACAGAGTTGTGTGACAGCCCGTCGTCTGTCGTCAAGTGATTGAATGATAAGTTCTGCGCTTGCCCTGCCAGCATATATAGAGACAGGAAGCAGAGGATAAGTATGTTTCTGTTTCTCATAGCTCTTTTTTCTCTAAACCGTTGGCAAATATAGCTTTTTAGCCAATATGAATATTGGCTGAAATGAAGAAAAAGGTCTGTTTTCGTATATTTCAAGGTCTATTTTTGTACATTTAGGTAGTTTTGGGCTATGCGTATTCTCTTTTACCTTTTCGTGTATAAAAGAAATCCATTCTTTTGGCTTCGGCCGTCTATATTTGTCTCTCGAAGTATAAACATTATAGCATAAGTAGGTATGAAGAATACAATTTGGACCGGTCTCGGCCTTGGGCTGTCTTTATGGGTTATCGTTGGATGCAAACCGGTAAGGCCGACTCATGATTTTCTTGCAGATAACATAAGATTTGCCGCTAACCAATACAAGGCGCAAATGGAGGAACTGGAGAAGAGTGATAAAATATGCATTCCCCGCACGGTGAAACCCGATGGAAACATGCAATATGCTTCTATCGGTTGGGACTGGACGGCGGGTTTCTATCCGGGTAGCCTTTGGTATCTGTACAATCTTACAGAAGAGGAATACTGGAAATCCTTGGCGGAGAAATACACCGAGGCTTTGGAGAAGATGCAGTACAATACATCGCATCACGATGTAGGATTCATCATCGGATGCAGCTATATGAACGGCATACGTATGGGCGGAGAAGAGAAATACAAACCTGTGGTGGTGCAAGCGGCCAAATCGTTATCGACACGCTTTCGTCCGGTAGCTGGAGTCATACAGTCTTGGAATACGCAGAAAGGCTGGCAGTCGGAGCGGGGATGGAAGTGCCCCGTCATTATCGATAATATGATGAACCTGGAGCTGCTGTTTGAGGCTACCCGGCTTTCGGGCGATTCTACATTTTATAATATAGCGGTGTCTCACGCTGATAAAACCTTGAAGAACCATTTCCGCAAAGACGGAAGTTCCTACCACGTGGTAGATTACGACCCTGAAACAGGAGAAGTGCGCAGCCGCTCCACAGCGCAGGGATATGCCGACGAATCGGCATGGGCACGCGGACAGGCTTGGGTGATTTATGGATATACCATGTGTTACCGCTATACGCACAATCCTGCCTATCTGAAGCAAGCCGAACGGACCTACGACTTTATATTTACGCATACCAACATGCCCGAAGATCTGGTTCCTTACTGGGATTATGATGCCTTGAATATCCCGAACGAGCCGCGCGATGTTTCTTCGGCAGCCATTACGGCCTCTGCGTTGTACGAATTGAGTAGTGCTACACGGTACGCCGGTTACAAGGAAACGGCTGATTTGATAATGGCTTCTTTGGCTTCTTCTGCCTATCGTGCCGAATTGGGCGATAATCAGGGATTCCTGCTGATGCACTCGGTGGGCAGCATTCCGCATGGGAATGAAATAGATGTGCCTTTGAACTATGCCGACTATTACTTTCTGGAGGCATTGAAGCGGAAACGGGATATGGAATGACGTGCTTGCAGGTATAAAAGGCTGGAAATCATGGGGTGGAACGGCCAGGGATAAGGGATAGTTTTGTACCGAAAGGTATGCTTTTAGTTCAGACATGCCGGCAAGTGATAATTTGTATGTCTATACCTTTTTGAGGTACGTTTAAGGACTGCGTGCCTCGTTGCATCCGGTTATATTTGCAGTGTCGTTTAGTCGATATTCGAGTTTAGAAATAGGATTAATAATTATTGTTTTTTACTTAAATTTAAATGAAATGAAAAACTTCTTCATGTCAATGAAGATACCTCAGAAGCAGGTATGGCTGCTAACCGCGTCTCTGGCGTTCGGACAGACGGCTTTTTCTTCAGAAAATTTTGTAAAGGAACTGGATTCGGTTACCAGCGCTATTGTACAGCAAAACCGTAAGACGGTGGTGGGTACAGTGTCGGATAACTACGGACCTGTGATTGGTGCCAGTGTCGTCGTAAAAGGAACAACCCAGGGTGTCATTACCGATTTGGACGGTAATTTCAAGCTGGAGGTTCCCGTGGGCGCTACCATTGTTATATCTTATATAGGATATAAAGAGAAAGAAATCGTTTACAAAGGCGAAGCCGAATTGAATGTGCAACTGAATGAAAACGTTCAGGAGCTACAAGAAGTGCAGGTGATAGCCTATGGTGCTACTAAAAAGGTGACGGTGACTGGGGCTATGTCGTCCATTACCGCCAACGATGTGCTGAAAAGTCCGGTTTCAAGTATCGGTAATGCTTTAGCCGGCAAGATGCCCGGTTTGTCCGCTATCCAGACTTCCGGTCAGCCGGGTGGCGATGACCCTACGGTATATGTGCGTGGTGTGGGCTCATTGAACGAGTCCATGTCTCAGCCTTTGTTCCTGGTGGACGGTGTAGAACGTAGTTTTTTCCAGCTCGACCCCAATGAAGTGGAAGACATAACGGTGCTGAAAGATGCTTCCGCAACGGCAGTGTTCGGTGTGCGTGGTGCCAATGGCGTTATCTTAGTGACTACCAAGCGCGGACAGGAAGGCAAGGCGAAGGTCAGCTTCTCTACCTCGTTTGCATTGCAGACCCCTACTCGTCTGCCCGAGTTTGCCAACAGTTACGAATATGCTATGGCATACAATAATGCCCAGCTTCACGACGGATATACCGAAGACCAACTTTCATTCAAGCCGGAAGCCATTGAGGCCTTCCGCACACACAGTAATCCGATAGCTTATCCGGATATGGACTGGATGGATTATCTGGTGCGTAATACAGCGTTGCAGACGCAACATAATATGACTATCTCCGGCGGATCGCAGAAAGTGCGCTATTTTGCTTCGCTCGGTGTGTTCACCCAAGACGGACTTTTCAACTGCTATCAGAAAGATTATGATGACAACTATAGTTACAACCGATATAATTATCGTCTGAATCTGGACATAGATTTGACTAAGACCACACAGTTCCGTATGAATATGGGCGGTCGTGTTAACGACAAGCATACTCCGGGCGTGGACGGGGAATCGGGGCTTTCCAATATCGAAACCATTTTCCGGGGTATTTATTGGGCTACCCCATTCTCCGGTTCAGGTATCGTGGACGGTAAATGGGTGTGGGCGGATGCACGTAATATTTCCAGCTCTTTCGGTGATATGCGCGATGCCATGTACACTTATTATGGACACGGATACGACGTGACTTACGGCAATACGCTGAACTTCGACTTCCTGCTGGAACAGAAACTGAATTTTATCACGAAGGGCCTGAAAGCGCATGTGAAGGGAGCCTACAACAGTTCCGTATCCCTCACCAAGAAAAGACGCGGTAAGACGCCTCACTACGAACCACTGATACAGCCCGACGGCTCGACACTGCTCCGCCGTGTGGACGAAGAGAATAAATTAGGGTACGAAGAGGCTATCGGCCGTGGCAAAGACTGGTATGTGGAAGCTGCTCTGAACTATAAGCGCGACTTCGGCAAGCACCACGTTTCGGGACTTGTGATGTATAATCAGTCCATTACCTACTATCCCAGCGGTCCTTCTGCATTCTTGTCTATTCCGAGAAGTTATATCGGTTTGGTGGGACGCGCTACCTATGACTATAACACCCGCTACTTGCTTGATGTAAACATGGGCTACAACGGTTCGGAGAACTTTGCTCCCGGCAAGCGTTTCGGTCTGTTCCCTGCATTTTCTGTAGGTTGGATTATGTCCGAAGAGAAGTTCATGAAGCCGGTAAAGAACTTTATGGACTACTTGAAGGTGCGTGTCTCTTACGGTATCGTAGGTAACGACCGTGTGAGCGATAATTCGCGTTTCCTCTATCTGCCGGATGTATATAATGCTGCTAACGGTGGTTTCTTCTTCGGTAGCGGAAGCTCTATCACTACGGGTGCCAACGAGGCAAAGAAAGGTAATCCAAATGTGACGTGGGAAACGGCTGCCAAGCAGAACTATGGTGTTGACGCTTACTTCTTCGATAGCAAGTTGAAGGTGAATTTCGACTACTTCATCGAACATCGCCGCGATATCTTGACCACTCGCGGAACCGACCCCGGCTATCTGGCCGTAACACTTCCTACCGCTAATATCGGTAAGGTAGATAATAAAGGATATGAAATCAATGTGAACTGGAGGGATAAGGTTAATAAGTTGAAGTACAATATCGGTTTCAACATTTCGCGTAACAAAAACAAGATTGTTTACATGGACGAGGTGACCTATCCGTATGCTTATATGCAGCGCACCGGTAAATCTGTCGGCCAGTACTTCGGTCGTAAGTTTGCCGGATACTTCTCCGAAGAAGATGTAGCCCGCTATGCCACCGAAGGGCATGGAGGTATCCCCGACCACGGTATGAATCCCCAGCCTGGAGACGTGATGTATATGGACTTGAACAATGACAAAAAGATAGACCAGAACGATGTTACCGCTATCGGTAACACAAACTATCCGCAGTTGTCATACGGTATCAACTATGGCATCTCTTATAAAGGATTCGATATCAGCATGACTTGGGCGGGTGCAGCCAAGACCTCGCGTATGCTGAACGATGTGTTCCGCTATCCTTTCGGACAGACCAACCAGCGCTCGTTGATGAAATACTTCGTTACCGACACATGGACACAGAAGGGAGATGCCGCCAAATATCCTGCCATCTCGTTTGTGAACAAGAGTAATAATTACTATGACTCCGACTTGTGGTTGCGCGATGCCTCTTACCTGCGTCTGAAGAATGTGGAGGTAGGTTATAGTTTCTCGAAGAAGACTTTGGAAAAAATGCATTTGGGCAGCCTGCGTGTATATGCTACAGGTTATAATCTGCTTACGTTTGACAAGCTGGGTGTGATAGACCCCGAATCAAAATCAGCCGCAAGGGCCACTTATCCGCTTGTGATGGTTATCAACTTTGGTTTGAAAGTAGGTTTTTAATTTTTTTAAATAGAATGATATGAAGTCACTTACAAAATATTTTCAAAGATTGATGTTGGGTACACTGCTGGTTACCACAATGTCATGCGAGGACTTTGCACTGGGTGAGAAATTCCTTCAGAAACCGCCCAGTTCGGATGTTACCATTGACACCATTTTTTCTACGGCGGTATATGCGCGCCGTGTATTGTGGAACAGCTATGGTAATCTGCCATACGCGTTTTGGTCGAACAACAGTTATAACTACACCACCAGTATGTGGTATGGCATACTGGAAGGCTTGACAGATTTGTGTAATTCCGCTTTGGATTGGGACGGTCCGAATAAAGCCTATTACAGTGGTGCTTACAATGCCGGTTCGGAGGAAGCATCCGATGGTGCCGGAGGTACCAAATATGGATTTACAAGACGCAATAGCTGGCAGAGCATCCGTATGGCTTGGGTATTTATAGAGAATGTGGATCGCGTGCCCGATATGGATGAAGCCGAGAAGTTGCGCCTGAAAGCTGAGGCTAAAGTAGTGATAGCTACCCAGTATGCCGAAATGCTTCGCCACTTCGGCGGTCTGCCTATTGTAGATCGTGCTATTTCCGCAGAAGATGGTTTGGGGATGCCTGCTCGTGGCACTTTGCAGGAAACGGTGGATTTCATCGTCAAACTGCTGGATGAAGCCATCAGCTGCAAAGAACTTCCGTGGCACATCGACGAAGAAGAATCCGACAACTGGAGCGGACGCCTGACCCGTGCATCGGCCATGGGCTTGAAAGTACGTGTCCGCCTGTTTGCCGCAAGTCCGTTGTTCAATAGTGACGCACCCTATTATGGCGGCGAAGCTTCTGAGAAACTGATGACTTGGTTTGGCGGTTATGACCAGAAGCGTTGGGAAGATGCTGTAAAGGCCGGTGAGGAATTCTTTAATGAGTTGAAAAAGGAAGGATTCTACGATTTGGTAACTGAAGGCGAACCGCGCATGGCTTTCCGCGATGCTTACTACACCCGTGGCACTACGGAGTCGTTGATTTCGGTACGTCGCCATTACAAGACCGGAAGCATCGGTGGCATCATGCAGGGAGCGCGCTGGGGCTCCTGGGGAGTTACC
>OHSX01000073.1_pt1 | contig 48553 bp, 35 predicted proteins | sample 1578861 | NCBI WGS metagenome assembly OHSX01 (sample SAMEA3879530, study PRJEB24766) | human gut metagenome | biome: human-associated habitat; feature: feces | place: USA | collected 1985/1987 | reverse complement strand
ACCTGAACATTGTATGACCTGTTAATGCAGGGACGCTTAACGCTACACGTCCGCAAGTTAGTACATATATCTCAGGTTAGTAGCGTTTTTTTGAAGAGTCAATGTCAGAGCAGTTGCACTGATACACTCACGAAAATATTAATACCTTATCAGTATAGAAATTGTTTTAAGCGGTGTTGGCGGTACATTTCACTGTACAGCTATAATGAATTGGTTTTTTCGATAGACTGAAAGCGGTCACAGCGAAATGCTGTGACCGCTTATCTGCTTTATTACTTTGTGTAATTCCGCCGGTAACGGAGGTTGAGCCAAGATTAATCCATCAGAACGGCGAATTGACTGCATCAGCATGATGCTTTGGTAACGTCTACCCACTTCTCATATCCCGAACACTTTTCAAGCTCAGGGATAGTAAGCTCTATAGCACTGTTGGAGCTTCCGCAGGCAGGAAAGACCGTTTCGTACTTGTTCAGCGACTCGTCAAGGTAAACGGCTACTCCGTCATTTACGGCAAAAGGGCATACTCCGCCGACAGCGTGACCGATAAGCTCTGCCGCCTGATCTGCGGTAAGCATTTTTGCCTTTGCGCCGAATGCGTGGCGGTACTTGGCATTGTCGATCTTTACATTGCCTGCCGTTACAACGAGTATCGGGCTGTCACCGAGCATAAACGATAAGGTCTTTGCTATTCTGCAAGGCTTGGTGTGAAGTGCGTGAGCGGCAAGTTCGACTGTAGCGCTCGACTCGGATAGCTCAATTATTCTGTCCTCTATGCCGTAAGCCTTGAAATATTCCTTTACTTTTTCAAGCGACATTTTAGCTCTCTTTCCTTTATCAGTCTATATAAGGACGCAGTGCGTCAAGCAGCATATTTAAATTTGCGTATTGATGGGGGAATGCTCCGAAAGCCATTTTCGGCGCTACCTGTACTGTCGTCCTGAAATCCTTACCGTCCGTTATAAGTGTAAATTCAAGCTTGTACTGACCGATAAGCAGCTTCTTTATTTTAAGCCTCTTTATAGCGGTGAGCGGACACGAACCGCAGTTGCCGTCGCCAATAAAATCATAGCGTATCATCAGCAGTCTGCCCTTGTCGGTAACAGCTAAATAGCCGTATTCCATAGCACTTCCCATAAAGGATTTATCGTTATATACGCAGTATACGGGGAACATTGCGGTTTCATCGGGATACAGCACCTTTACAAGCTGTGCGTGCATATCCGCTTCATCATATTTCAGCTTCATATTACTTGTTGCGAAGGTCGATTACACGCTTTGCCTTGCCCTCAAAACGTTCAATTGTCTTGGGTTCAACAAGTGTGACCTTTGTATCAATGCCGAGAACCGTCTTAAGATTGTGGTGGATATTTTTCTGTAAGTTGGACAGCGATTCAAGGCTTTCAAGCACGCTTCCGTCAACAAGCTCGCACTTTACCTCCAGCCTGTCACTGCTTCCCTCACGGGTAACAACAAGCTGATAGTGGGGTGCTATCTGCGGGATTGTCATTATAACGCTTTCAATCTGTGAGGGGAATACGTTTACGCCTCTGATCTTCAGCATATCATCGCTTCTGCCGGAGGGCTTGCTCATACGGGCGTGAGTTCTTCCGCATTCGCACTTTTCGTAGGTGATAGAAGTAATATCCTTCGTGCGATAACGCAGAACAGGGATAGCCTCCTTTGAAAGTGTTGTTATAACAAGCTCGCCCTTTGAGCCTTCGGGGAGAACCTCGCCTGTTTCGGGGTTGATGATTTCGGGGAGGAAGTGATCCTCGTTGAAGTGCATACCGCAACGCAGTGAACATTCGCCCGAAACACCCGGTCCCATAAGCTCGCTCATACCGTAGTTGTCGGTTGCAAGCAGGTGAAGATAGTCTTCTATCTGCGCTCTCATTTCCGGAGTGCATCCCTCTGAGCCGAAAAGACCGAGCCTTAGCTTGAGCTCATCTCTGCCGATACCCATTTCTTCTGCAACCTCGCCTATTCTCATAGCGTATGAGGGGGTAGCGACAAGTGCCGTTGTGCCGAAGTCCTTCATCAGCATAACCTGCTTTTCGGTGTTGCCTGATGAGCAGGGAACTACTGTAGCACCTATCTTTTCAAGGCCGTAATGCAGACCGAGCGCACCCGTGAAAAGTCCGTAGCCGAATGCAATCTGTACTATGTCTTCATCTGTAGCGCCTGCGGCTGTTACAAGTCTTGCAACGCAGTCAGACCACATATCAAGGTCGTTCTTTGTGTAGCCTACAACGGTGGGCTTGCCGGTTGTACCCGATGAAGCGTGCAGACGTGTTACGTTTTTGAGCGGAGTTGCGAACATACCGAAAGGATAGTTGTCACGGAAATCCGTCTTAGTGGTATACGGTATGTACTGTATGTCCGACAGTGCCTTTATCTTGGTGCAATCAAAGCCTGCCTCGTCAAATTTTCTCTTGTACAGCGGAACATTGTCATAACAGTATTTTGTTATGTGCTTCAGTTTTTCAAGCTGGAGCTTTTCAAGCTCGGCTCTCGGCATAGTTTCAATATCTTTCTGGAAAAAACTCATATTATAACCCTCTTTTTTATTCTTCGCTCTCGGTGTATGCACAGCTGAAACCTGTGAACTGTGCCGTACCTCCTACAGCGTATAATCCTGTCATTGTTCCCGTGAATCCGCCCGAAACCTCGCTTGTCAGATATTTCACCTGACCGCTTCCGAGATGTGTTTCGGTGTCGCCGCATTTCACGAAGAAATTGTAATTATAATGGTCGGCTCTGACGATAAGCGTTGCGTTGTCGGCATTTACCGCAACTCTGTTCTGCTCGTGCTTTATTCCGCCGATGTTGAGCTTCAGTATTGCAAAAGTGCCGTCCGCCGTCTTTTTAAGTGCAATATCGTAATGCTCGTTCTCGCACATATACATCGTGACACCGCCCTCGCCGTTGCCGCAAAGGTTTACGTTGACACAAAGCTCCATATCAAAGTCACGCTGACGCATTGCGATAAATGTAGGCGAATCTGCATCGTCAAGGGTCAGATCGGTGCCGCAAAGCTCGTACTTGTCCGCCGACAGCTTATAGTTTTCAGGGTGGTACTTACGCAGATAACACCAGTCAACCGAAGGATCTGTATTGCCGAAGGTGAACACGGGTAATTCGTTTTGAACGAAATCGCCCTTAATTTCATACTGTGCGTCTGTTGTGCCGTCAAGACCTGCGAACAGTCTGCCGTTTTCGTCAAAGTGTGCAGGGGAGAGGAAAACCTCTCTGCCGAGGCTGTGGAAGGGCATCCATATACCCATCTGTCTGAAGCCGAGACTTAATATATGCCAGTCGCCGTTCTTGTCCTGTATCAGATCTCCGTGACCGATACCCTGTATTATGTACGGTGCTTTGTTGCGGTTAGTGAGTATGGGGTTGTTGTCGCCTGTGATATACTCGCCCCATATATCGTCCGATACGGCATATGTCACCATATGACCGTATTCTGTGCCGCCCTCTGCCGCCATAAGATAATATCTTCCGTTTATTTTATAAACGTGGGGGCTTTCAAGATAACGTCCGCCCGAACCTTTCCAGATAGACTTGCTGTGGGAGAGCTTTTTGCCCGTAGCAATGTCAATCTCGCACTGTACAACGCCGCTCTCGCCGTAGTCATCCTGTCCGTTGCTTATGAAGAATGTTCTGCCGTCCTCAAAGTACAGCGACGGGTCGATACCGCCCTGATCGACTTCGATAGGGTCTGACCATTCGCCGTAGATGTCATCGGTATAAACATAGAAGTTTCTGTGGGTGGTGTCGTTTGTAGTCACCATATAGAACCTGCCGTTGTTATAGCGGATAGTGGGAGCGAATACACCGCCTGACGCAGGTATCTTGTCAAGCATTACCTGTTCCGGACGTGTCAGCACATAGCCTATCTGCTTCCAGTTTACAAGGTTATCGCTCTCAAAGAGCGCAACACCGGGGAAATACTGAAAGGTGCTTGTTACCAGATAATATTTTCCGTTTGCAAAACAGACGGAGGGGTCGGGGTAGAAGCCTTTCAGCACGGGGTTTTTGTATATCATGCTCAAATTCCTTTTTAAAAAGCTAAAATAAATTTATGCGTACTTTAATAGTATACCGCTTAAAAGTGCGAATGTCAAGTAAAATGCTAATAAAGCAGTCATGTATTAGCTTTCTAAGAACGTGATATATGTAACTTGCCTGTGCATTTGAACAAAAGTGTATAAATACACAAAAAAGTATTTATTATTTGTTGATTATGTGCAAATTTATTAGAAAGCCGTTGACAAATTACAATAATTTGCTATGATATAAATAAAGGTACATTTTAATTAAATAAATGGTAACTATTGATTACATTAATCAGAATTCTGCCGATTTTCAAATTAGCTAATTCAAAAGGAGTGATTCTATGAAAAAAACAACTTTGATATGCACTTTAATTCTTGTTTCTCTGCTCAGCGGCTGTGCCGGCAATACTGTTTCTAAGCCTGTTTCATCGCAGGATACCTCTGTTACATCATCTGCATCGGAATCAACAACCGAAAGCATCACAACTCCCGAAACCTCCGTGCCTGAAGAATCCACTTCCTCTTATGAAGACGAAAAATTTACTGCAATAGGCGTGGTGGACAGTTCTGCAGAGGAAAGCAAACGTGATATAGCGTCATTTATCTACGACTACGGCAGTGAATATAAGACGCCCGGCAAAACCACAATTGACAAAATGTTCAGTGAGGCGCTCGGTGATAAAATCATTGACGATGAGCAGGTGCAAAAAGAGGTTGCCGATATTCTTGAAAAGTGTGGTAAGCTTGAAACCGAGCTTTACAATGCAGGTAACAAGATAAAGGATATGCCGGATATAACCGCTGTCACAAAAGACGATTACGATAAGTGGTTTGAAAGTTCGGCACAGCCGACTGCGTTTACGTCTATGAAGGAATTTTATGAATCGGAAAAGTCGGTATATTCCGATATTACGACATTTGAACAGTTTGAAAAGGACTTTGACACATTCACATATCAGGACGGTAAATTCTGCGTGAAAGGAATTTCAATCGGCAGGTGCAATGAGACGGGATTGCACGGTCCGGCTTTAGAAAGTTTATCACAGCGTGAATGCCTTTATGATTGTGCCAAAGCCTATAAAGACGGTGATAACGTAAAATTGGCTTATATGGTGCTTAATTCTCAGACACCCGGTACAAGCTGTTATATGGTTTTCTCCGCCGACCTTACTAAAACCGACAGCGGTTACAGAATCGTCCGTAACGTTGACTGGAGCAAGGCATTCGGTAAAGGCGGCAAATAACTGCGTATAACTATTATAAGCTATAAACAAACAGAAAGCCCGGTACGGATTTTTCCGTACCGGGCTGATCTTATTCTGTTGTGCTCGGAATTAATACATTCCGCCCATACCGCCCATGCCGCCTGCGGGCATTGCGGGAGCAGGATTTTCTTCCTTCTTGTCGGCAACAAGGCTCTCTGTTGTAAGAACCATAGCTGCAACTGAAGCGGCGTTATGTAAAGCTGAACGTGTTACCTTTGCGGGATCTACGATACCTGCGGCAATCATATCACCGTATACTTCGTTCTGAGCGTCAAAGCCGTAGCCTATCTGCTTCCAGTTTACAAGGTTATCGCTCTCAAAGAGCGCAACACCGGGGAAATACTGAAAGGTGCTTGTTACCAGATAATATTTTCCGTTTGCAAAACAGACGGAGGGGTCGGGGTAGAAGCCTTTCAGCACGGGGTTTTTGTATATCATGCTCAAATTCCTTTTTAAAAAGCTAAAATAAATTTATGCGTACTTTAATAGTATACCGCTTAAAAGTGCGAATGTCAAGTAAAATGCTAATAAAGCAGTCATGTATTAGCTTTCTAAGAACGTGATATATGTAACTTGCCTGTGCATTTGAACAAAAGTGTATAAATACACAAAAAAGTATTTATTATTTGTTGATTATGTGCAAATTTATTAGAAAGCCGTTGACAAATTACAATAATTTGCTATGATATAAATAAAGGTACATTTTAATTAAATAAATGGTAACTATTGATTACATTAATCAGAATTCTGCCGATTTTCAAATTAGCTAATTCAAAAGGAGTGATTCTATGAAAAAAACAACTTTGATATGCACTTTAATTCTTGTTTCTCTGCTCAGCGGCTGTGCCGGCAATACTGTTTCTAAGCCTGTTTCATCGCAGGATACCTCTGTTACATCATCTGCATCGGAATCAACAACCGAAAGCATCACAACTCCCGAAACCTCCGTGCCTGAAGAATCCACTTCCTCTTATGAAGACGAAAAATTTACTGCAATAGGCGTGGTGGACAGTTCTGCAGAGGAAAGCAAACGTGATATAGCGTCATTTATCTACGACTACGGCAGTGAATATAAGACGCCCGGCAAAACCACAATTGACAAAATGTTCAGTGAGGCGCTCGGTGATAAAATCATTGACGATGAGCAGGTGCAAAAAGAGGTTGCCGATATTCTTGAAAAGTGTGGTAAGCTTGAAACCGAGCTTTACAATGCAGGTAACAAGATAAAGGATATGCCGGATATAACCGCTGTCACAAAAGACGATTACGATAAGTGGTTTGAAAGTTCGGCACAGCCGACTGCGTTTACGTCTATGAAGGAATTTTATGAATCGGAAAAGTCGGTATATTCCGATATTACGACATTTGAACAGTTTGAAAAGGACTTTGACACATTCACATATCAGGACGGTAAATTCTGCGTGAAAGGAATTTCAATCGGCAGGTGCAATGAGACGGGATTGCACGGTCCGGCTTTAGAAAGTTTATCACAGCGTGAATGCCTTTATGATTGTGCCAAAGCCTATAAAGACGGTGATAACGTAAAATTGGCTTATATGGTGCTTAATTCTCAGACACCCGGTACAAGCTGTTATATGGTTTTCTCCGCCGACCTTACTAAAACCGACAGCGGTTACAGAATCGTCCGTAACGTTGACTGGAGCAAGGCATTCGGTAAAGGCGGCAAATAACTGCGTATAACTATTATAAGCTATAAACAAACAGAAAGCCCGGTACGGATTTTTCCGTACCGGGCTGATCTTATTCTGTTGTGCTCGGAATTAATACATTCCGCCCATACCGCCCATGCCGCCTGCGGGCATTGCGGGAGCAGGATTTTCTTCCTTCTTGTCGGCAACAAGGCTCTCTGTTGTAAGAACCATAGCTGCAACTGAAGCGGCGTTCTGTAAAGCTGAACGTGTTACCTTTGCAGGGTCAACGATACCTGCGGCGATCATATCACCGTATACTTCCTTCTGAGCGTCGAAGCCGTAGCCTACCTTGCCTTCACGGCGGATAGTGTCGATAATAACAGAGCCTTCAAGACCTGCGTTAGCGGCAATCTGACGAACAGGCTCTTCAAGAGCACGGAGAACTATCTTAGCACCTGTCTTTTCGTCACCCTCAAGGGTTGCGATAAGAGCTTCTACAGCGGGCATAGCGTTTATAAGCGCTGTACCGCCGCCTGCTACGATACCTTCCTCTGCGCCTGCCTTAGCGGCTGCAAGAGCGTCTTCGATACGGAGCTTCTTTTCCTTCATTTCGATTTCTGTAGCGGCACCGACCTTGATAACAGCAACACCGCCTGCAAGCTTTGCAAGTCTTTCCTGGAGCTTTTCCTTGTCAAATTCGCTTGTTGTGTTTTCGATAGCGGCTCTTATCTGAGCGATTCTTGCCTGAATCTGCTCTGTTGAACCTGCGCCGTTTACAATCGTTGTGTTTTCCTTCGAAACTGTTACGCTCTTAGCACGGCCAAGCTGGTCGATAGTTGTATCCTTAAGCTCAAGGCCGAGTTCTGATGTGATAACAGTACCGCCTGTAAGAATTGCGATATCCTGTAACATTTCCTTACGTCTGTCGCCGAAGCCGGGAGCCTTTACACCTACGCATACGAATGTACCACGCAGCTTGTTGAGGATAAGTGTTGTAAGAGCCTCGCCCTCGATGTCCTCAGCGATGATAAGCAGCTTCTTACCTGCCTGTACGACCTGTTCGAGTAAGGGCAGAACGTCCTGAATGTTGCTTATCTTCTTGTCTGTGATAAGGATGTAAGCATCGTCAAGGTTAGCTGTCATCTTATCTGTATCTGTTGCAAAGTAAGGTGAAATGTAGCCTCTGTCGAACTGCATACCTTCAACGACTTCGCTGTATGTTTCTGCTGTCTTGCCTTCTTCAAGAGTAACAACACCGTCTGTTGTAACCTTTTCCATAGCCTCTGCAATCAGCTTACCTACTGTTTCGTCACCCGATGAAACAGTAGCTACACGGGCAATGCCATCGCTGTTTTCGATAGCCTTTGAATTCTTCTTTATCTCTGCTACTGCCGAGTCAACTGCCTTTGAGATACCACGCTTAACATCCATAGGGTTAGCGCCTGCGGCAATGTTCTTCATACCCTCTCTGATAAGAGCCTGAGCGAGCAGAGTAGCTGTTGTTGTACCGTCGCCTGCGGCATCGTTTGTCTTTGTGGAAACTTCCTTAACGAGCTGTGCGCCCATGTTTTCGAAAGGATCGTCAAGCTCAATTTCCTTGGCGATAGTAACACCGTCGTTTGTAATCAGCGGAGCGCCGAACTTCTTGTCAAGCACTACGTTTCTGCCCTTAGGGCCGAGTGTAATCTTTACTGTGTTTGCGAGCTGGTCGATACCTGCCTGTAAAGCCTTGCGGGCTTCTTCACCGTATATAATCTGTTTAGCCATTGTGAATGTTCCTCACTTTCAATTATTCTACAACTGCGAGGATATCTTCCTCACGGAGTATTGTGTATTCTTCGCCGTCAACCTTGACTTCTGTTCCTGAGTATTTGCTCATAAGAACCTTGTCGCCGACTTTAAGCTGTACGGGAACGAGCTTTCCGTCAACTGTCTTGCCGGGGCCTACCGCTACAACTTCTGCTACCTGGGGCTTTTCCTGTGCGGCACTTGTAAGAATTATACCGCCCTTTGTTGTTTCTTCTGCTTCGAGCATCTTGATAACTACTCTGTCCGATAACGGTTTGATCGTCATTTTGAATGACCTCCTTGTTATATTTGCTGTCACTTTTTTAACTGTGACGGTGCTTTTTATTTCCAAGTTGTTAGCACTCTTTATGTTTGAGTGCTAACCGCTGATTATTATTGTAATCACTTTACGCATAAAAATCAAGGGGTAAAATGTGAAAAGTGATAATTTTGTTACATTAATATAAAAGTCGTTCGTCGGATTGATAATTATTTATGCAGATTTACACATAAAATTGACGGAATTTTTGAAAAAGGTGTTGAAAAAAGGCGTGAGGGGCTGTATAATATAAATAGAAACAGGGTGATAAGGGTTTATCGCTTCAGATTGTAGAAAAAGTTTATTTTTAAAAAAATGAGCAAATTCTCTATCCCTAACCCCAAACCCCTTCCCCGTGGGAAGGGGCTGAGTGTGGGGCTGCCGCCCTCACCCCGCTTGGGGCTACGCCCCAAACCCCATTTTCAAAAATTATATAAGTTTATCAACAGTCTGTGGCGATAAGGATTTATCGCTTTAATATTTAAAATTGTGTACTTTACGGAGGCACTGAAATGTCAAAGAAGATTATAATAGCCTGTGACAACGAGCATATATGTGATTTTATTGAGAACTATGCCGAAAAAGAGGGCTTTACGGTAAAAACGATATGCGATATAAGCGAGGATACTCAGCACGTTGTGCGTGAATGTCTTGTTGTGCACCCCGATATTATAATACTCGGCGGCTGCTATCTTGATGCAGAGCAGGAATGCCGCCACACCTCGCTTATGGCTGATATATATACGCTGAAAAATGACGGTGGCGAGCATACTTTATCGCTGCCGCTTGATATTGGACAGCTGTCGGAGGTATTCGACAAATATGACGGGAAGCTGTGTGGCGAGTGTGACACGCTGTCGATTGATAATGAACATAACTGTGCGAAGGTAGGCGACAAGGAGTATCCGCTGGGGCTTAACGAGCTTGAGATACTCCGCTCGTTTATAGCAAATCCGAACCGTGTGTTCAGCAAGGAACAGCTTGCTTATGAAGTATTCGGTCCTGACGCGAAGGGCAGTGACGCACTGGTTGAAGAATCGGTCAGTCTGCTGAAATCCAAACTTGACGGCCTATCTTCAAAATGGAGCATAAGGCTTATATGGGGAGTAGGGTATAAGTTTGAGGTGAATGAATAAGAAAAACGGGGAGCGTTTCCAAGTGAAATGCTCCCTGTTTTATTATCGGTAAATTATTAAATTATTCAAACAGCTTTTCAAACTCTGCTACGCATTCACGGTTGTATGCTTCATAGTCAACGTTTATCGGCTTGATTTCACCGTTGTACAACATCTGTAATCCCTTGTATACACCCTCGTCGGAATTCTCTATAAGAGTACCGCCGTATTTCTTCATGAATGTTCTCGGACCCGTAATATCGGTCGATACTATCGGAATACCGAGGATATCCGCTTCTGCAAGTACAAGACCGAAGCCTTCATACAGCGAGCTTAATATAAATCCGTCGCACGCCTTGATTATAGGATAAGGGTTGCTTACCGAAAGCAGAAGAATTACATTTTCGGAAAGACCCATTTCGTTTACTTTTTCAATAAGCTCTTCGTACTTTTTTGCTCTTGAGTTGCCGCCCATTATTATAAGATATATGCTGTTATCCTTCTGCCAGAGCTTATAGAAAGCGTCTATAAGTCTGTCGTGACCCTTTTCGGGCGAATAACGACCGACATTTATGAATTTCTTTGCGTCCGATTGCATTATCTCATAGAACTTTTCAGGCTCTACAGAACATTTTGTGGTGGGGTCAAGGGCTATAGGCTGTTCGCTGTTTGCAAGGATCGTCTTGTAGTCGATAGTGTTTTTTACTATGTTGATCTTCTTGTCCTTACCTGCAAGTATCTGAGTAGGTGCGACAATATCATCGGTTACCGCAACAACGTTGTCATAAGTGTGGTAAGCATATTCAAGAAGGTCTTTTCTCTGGTTGCTTCTTGTCTTGATTTCGGCAAGCATATCATTATGCACCCATATTGTCTTTTGACCTTTGAACTGACTGTAGAGCAGAATCATCTCGTCCTCATATCCGCAGAACTGAATAACCCTGTCAAACTTTGCATTGCCGTATGAACGCAGGAAGTTCTGTTCGATACGCTTTCCGAGCGATTTGATATACTGATTCGTAGAAACAAGGTGTTCCTTGTACAGCTTGTTTACGGTCTTGTTTGCGGCTGTAAGGTTGAAGTATTCCGCTACTGCGAAGAAGTTTACCTTATCACTGAATGTTGCAAGCTGTTCGCCGTGTCTTTTTGCTTTTCCCTGACAGAATGAAATATAGTAGTTTCGCTTGTCAAGGTCAATATTTTTCATAAGGGATCTGAGCGACGTGGTTATACCGTTCTTGTCAAGGTTGCCGGCATATATCAGCACGTTTTCCTTGCTGTTGTTCGGAACGGGCGCTACTGTAAGTCCTGTATCTATACCGAGTATTGTTCTGTCGCAAAGCTGTGCAGTAGCGTTACTGCTGTCCCATGTGCAGTATGTCTTTACGAACTCTTCATCATCGTAGTTCTTTTCGCTTCTCAGCTCGTCTACAAGAGCGTCAAGGTCAAATACCTGGGGGAAGGGCAGGTCGTCCATATCCATGTACATACCTCTGTCGCAGAGATATTCGTCTTTATCATACGGGAAAAGCACCACTTTTTTGCGTGTGCAGGCGTAATCAAAGAATACGCTTGAATAGTCTGTAACAAGAACGTCTGCGATATTTAAAAAGTCGTATGTTTCATACTCTGCAGGGAAGTTCTTTATATGCTTTAGTTTGCTGACTTCCGCCGTATTCTTGGCGTGCATTGCCATAGGGTGGATGTTGATATAGAATATCTCATCATCGGTAAGTCTTTTGTCAAGCTCGCAAAGGTAATACATAAGATATGCATCGTTTTTCGATACGCCGACCTTATCGACAGTACCTCTCCATGTCGGCATATATGCGTATATCTTCTTGTCGGTGATTTCAAGTTCTTCTCTTATCTTTTTCTCTGCGTCCCTGTCGAAGAATACTGTGTTTCTCGGATAACCGCAGAGTATATAGGAATTTGAAGAAATATTCTCAAGCATATAGTCCCTTATCATTACGTCTTTCGTAAAGATGTTGGGGTAAAGCAGATAGTCGGCATTTACAAGGTTCTTCTGAACGTTTCCGAAGAATACATCGTTATGCACCTTGCGTCCCATGGCTTTGAGCGGTGTGCCGTGCCATGTGTTTATATATACCTGTCCCTCTTTCTTTATCCAGTAGTTAGGGAAGGTAGCGTCGTTTATCAGATATTTTGCGCTTGCAAGCAGACGCATATAATCATCGGAAGCATAAACAACAATGTTTACGTTTTCGAATCCGTAGTGTTCAAGAATAGCCGTTATGCTTTTTACATATCTTCCCCAAGATGAAAGGTAAACCGTATATCCGGCGTATTTTTCATCTGTCAAAAGATATTTCAGAATATAGAACAGGTTACCGCTGATCTTTGTAGCGGTCTGTGATTCAAGCAGTATTACTTTCTCGTCTATCGGTAACTGTTCATAATAGGTTATATACTTGTTTTTCGCTACCCAGTAAGGATCCTTGAATTTTTTGCGTACCTTATTGGCGTAGGTAAAGGGGTTGCTCATTTTAGTTCCTCCGTGAAATCATGCGACTGTCTGTTTATCTTTATATTACTTGTCGCTAAGGTCGTGCTTTATCTGCGTAGTTGAAATTTCGGGTGTTCTGGGAAGATAAACTACCTCGCAGTATTCCTTGAGAAAATCAAACTTTCCTTTCCAGTCGTCGCCCATTACGAATGTGTCAACGTGGTATTCCTTTACGTCGCTTATCTTCTGATCCCAGCAGGTTTCGGGGATAACCAGATCAACGTAGCGGATAGCTTCAAGAAGCTGCTTTCTTATCTCGTAGCTGAAATAGCACTTCTTCTGCTTTTCGTTCCAGTTGAACTCATCTGTTGAAAGCACTACGATAAGATAATCTCCGAGTGCCTTTGCTCTTTTGAGAAGCTCAATGTGACCGTAGTGGAGCAGGTCAAATGTTCCGTAAGTAATTACTCTTTTCATTCTTTTTGTCCTTTCATATAGATCCTTATTCTGATACTTATTTGTCACTTTCAACGCTTGTGAAGTGACCGCTTTTTTCATCATCTTCCGGAGGCTTCATATAGTCTCCGTACATATTGGTAAGAAGACTGTCATACCCTTTGGGTGCGGGATATTCGCCGCTCTCAAACGGGAGCATTATCTTCTCCTCAAACCATTCGCTTTTATATGTTTCTCTGGGGAAGCCGTGCGCACCGCTTACGGTACACAGCTTTTTGCCCGAACAGAATACATTGAAGATACCGACAACAAAGTCACGCATCGCAATAACAAAGCCTCTCGGCATCTTTATCATAAAGTGATAAAGCATACGGGCTGACTTTTTGGTATAGTCAAAGTCAAAATCCTTGTTCTGCTTTGCTATAAGCGCATAAGATGTCGTGCTTACCCATTTGAACATGAATTGTGCCAGTTTATTGTTTTCGGGACACTTGTCCACAGGGAAAACATCTATATAAATACCCTTGTGCATATTTACGCCTTCAAGGAACGGATCGACAACCTCTGTATTGTCAAGCCTTATCTTGTCAAAGTGGAACGGGTAACCCTTGTCATTCTTCTTGTCCTGCAGAAAAAGTCCTTCGGGTAATGCCTTACTGCAGACACGGTTCAATCTGTTGAAATCCTTCCTGAGCATTACAACGTCAATATCATCGTCCCACGGGATAAAGCCTTTGTGCCTTACCGCACCGAGAAGCGTTCCCGCTGTAATAAAATAGCGTAAATTGTTCTCCTTGCACATCCTGTCGAATTTTACGAGTATGTCAAGTTCTTTTGCTTTAAGGTCGGCAAGTTCTTTTTCTGAAAGCTGTTCTTCCAAGTTTTCACCACCGTGATAATTATTAGCCGTAAAAACGGATACGCATTGAATCGGGTAAAGAAAAAATAAAGATAAAAATTTCTGTAAAGAAATTTTGTAGATTGTAGAAAAAGTCTGTTTTTGAAATTAACTTCTGATTTATTATCCCTATCCCCCTGCCCCCTTTCCCCCGGAAAGGGGGTGAATACGGGGACTGGCGTCCCTGCGACCTGCCTTGGGGCTACGCCCCAAACCCCGTATTATTAAAAATATAGGTTTATCGACAGACTGAAAAATTCCTGTAAAGAAATTTTATTCAAAGCGTAAAGCAAACTCATATTATTATACAACGAAAGCGGCTGTTTGTCAAGAATTTAAGCCGTTTTACGCATTAGTAGTAATGCACAATAAAGCAGGTTAAATGCCTGTGATTTTACGGTAATATTTGCGTTTTGATAATGCCGGATAAACCGGTCGCAAAAAAAGCTGTCGCAAAAGCCTTCTAAGCTCCTGCGGCAGCCGGTAAAGGTCGGCGGTCAGACACCCATTTTCTTGTTATATGCGGCACATACTTCTTTTGCAGTGCCCTGCATTACGGGTGCTCCGTGGTCGAGCCACAGCGCCTTGTCACAAAGCTGTTCGATAGACTTCATATTGTGTGAAACATACAGCAGAGTAGTGCCGTTTGAAAGCATATTCTGCATACGCTCCGAGCATTTCTTCTTGAAGCGGACATCGCCTACCGAGAGAATTTCGTCTGCGATAAGTATATCGGGCTGTACCGAAGTCGCTATCGAGAAGCCGAGCCTTGCTTTCATACCCGATGAAAAGTTCTTTACGGGCGAATCAAGGAAGTCCTGAAGCTCCGAGAATTCGACTATTTCATCGAACTTTTCCTGTATAAAATCCTTTTTGTAGCCGAGAAGCGTTCCGTTGAGGAAAATATTCTCCCTTGCGGTCATATTGGGATCAATACCTGCGCCAAGTTCAATAAGTGCGGCAACAGAACCCTTTACATCTACAGTTCCCTTGTAGGGTTTGAGAATACGGCTGATTACTTTAAGAAGTGTGGATTTTCCTGCACCGTTTGTGCCGACAAGCCCCCACGCCTCGCCTTTTTTTACATGAAGGTTGATATCCTTCAGTGCAATGAATTCCTGAAACATCAGTTCACGGCGGAGTAATCTCACTACATATTCTTTTATATTGTCAACTTTCATGTTCGCCTTATTGAAGCGGACGGTCACATTGTTTACGTCTATGATATAATCTTCCAAACCGATACCTCCGTCAGATATACAGAATAAACTTGTCCTGCTTATCTCTGAAGATAACAGTACCAAGTACAAAGAAGAGTGCGGCATATGCAACACCGAGGATAATTGTTTTCATATCAGAGATGCAACCTGTATAAGCGATATCTCTGAACTGCTTGATGTAGATATAAAGCGGATTGAGATTCTCAACTATGAACTTCAGCCAGTTCGGAAGAATGTCAACCGGATAGAATATCGCCGATGCGTACATCCACGCCGTCGTAAACGCATTGTATATATATCTTGTGTCACGGAAGAAAACGTGCATCTGAGCGAGGAAGAATCCCATTCCGCAGGCGAATATATACGCTTCGAGCGTTATAAGAGGGAATAAAAGCATCGTCCAGTAGAAAGGCGAGCCTGTGAAGATAAGGACTATCAGCAGTGCACCGAGCGACAGGACATAATCGACCATACAGCTTGTGACCTTTGCAAGCGGGAACATATATTTTGAAACATAGGTCTTTTTAAGCAGTGCGGCGTTCGAGGTTATACCGTCCATCGCCTTGTTTGTTGCGCCGACGACGAAATCATACATAGTTCTGCCGACAAGAAGATAAACAGGAAAGTTTGGTATGTTTCTGTCGAACAGTTTCGAGAATACAACGTACATTACGAGCATTATAAGCAACGGATTGAGTACGCTCCAGACGTATCCCAGTACACTGCGTCTGTATTTCAGCTTCAGATCTCGTGAAACGAGCTGTATAAGCAAGTCCTTGTAGTGCCTTACTTCAAGAAATCCGCCTGTTTTATCCTTGCGAACAAGTGTCATTTATACCTCCGTCAATCAAAACTCTTGTTGTGTCTTACTTTGTTGTAGAGCTTTGAGTTAAGAATTCTGTTGTATCCGGTAAGACCTATATGCAGTCTGTTGAGTGTTTTCAGTATCTTGCAATGCTTTTTGCTCATCTCATAAACTTCGTGGTATTCCTTATCCATAAAGCTCATCATTTCATCGGCTCTTTGCCTGCCTGCTTTCCTGTTTTTATCGCACAAAAGCGAGGTAACAAGGAAGCTCAGCAGCAGGAGATGCGTTTTCTTCGCACAGTAAAGCGCCGCCGCACCCGTAAAGCTCTTGCCCTCGGCGGTCATACGTTTAAGTACGGTTTCGGTATGACCTATGCGCTTAAGCTGATTTGCGGCAGAAACGCTTTGCGTCACATCGCCTATGCGGTATTCATATATGAAAAGATCGAGCGGAAGTATGCTCTTTGCCTTACTGCAAGGGAAAGTGGCGTATTCGTGGTCTTCGTAGAACACCTTTTCGCTGAGCTTTATTCCTTCGTTTTTATAAAAATCGGTACGGTAGGTTATGCCGTGGAACGTAAGGCTGCGGTCGAAGTTTTTCCACTGCGACATTACCTCGTCCATTGTGTATATTCTGTCAAACTGCGGCGGAAAGCAACGCCAGCTTTTTACTTCGCCGTTTGAAATGTTTATCGTATGATGAGGTGTCAGCACAACATCGGCATCCGTATTTTCAAGCGCCTTTATAAACTCCGGTATATTCTCGGTAAGGAACCAGTCGTCAGCGTCAAGGACTTTAAGATATTTGCCGACAGCCTTTTCACTGCCGACATTAATACCGGAGCCGTGACCGCCGTTGACTTTATTTATAAGGCTTATTGAGGCGGGGTATTTTGCAATATATTCTTCTGCGATTTGTTCGCAACCGTCTGTAGAGCCATCGTTTACAACGATTATGTCGAGCCTGTCCGTACATTCGCACAGGAGCGAATCAAGGCATTTTGCCAGAAACGGCTTGCTGTTGTAAGACGGGATAATTATACTCAGTATCTTTTCCATTAATTGTTACCTTTTTTCAGTTTATTAAGTCTGTTTTCCTTTATTCCTGCGAGCGTATATGAAAACGCCTTGAACATACTTATGTCCGTCAGCTGTTTTCTTTTGGCAAAAGCGTAATATGCGGCATAGAGAACGGACAAGGGAAGCCCCATTATATATCTTGTCGTATTTCCTCGGTTCACAAAGAATTCCCTGTCGAAGCCCTTGAACCAAGTAGATTGCGTCTGAGCCACCGTTGCCAGCTCATAGGGGTAGTGATATATTTTCATGCCTGCCTTACGGCACTGCGTCAGAAATCTGAATTCCTCCTCCGCACCGTTGCCTGAGCCTGCACCCATGTTTTCGTCAAACCGAATGCCTTTGGCAAGGAGTTTTTCATGTCTGAACGTTATCTGCCACGAGCTTACGCTCATAAGGTCGATATATCCGAGCTTCTTTACGCTGTCACCCCATTTATGAGGTCTTTGCGCCATATCGAATATGATAATATCCGCTTGCGGAAGACTGCTGTAAGCCTTCTGCACCGCTTCTTCGTACCCTTGCGAGAACACCTCGTCATCATCACAGATAATACATACATCGGCATCGGATTTAGATATGGCGAGGTTACGGCTTTTAGTCAACCCTCTCTCCTTTACCGAAAAAGTACGGACAAATGCATCGCCGATATGTTCTTCCTTATATCCGTCCTCATTGCACTGATTTATTATAATCGTGTCCGAGGTGATATGAGAACGCTTTATCATTTCTTCGCTGTCGTTCAGAAACATACACGACAGAAGTATTTCGGTCTTGTTCAAAAGTTCAGCTCCTTAATTTCAAAATGCCATATCATACTTTTGCTGTAAGCCACATTTATTTTATTATACAACTGTTGCATAAAAAAGTCAATCGACATAATTTTATAGTATTTTGCCGCACAAACGCCGGATTATATGCGTTTTACATAAAAAGACCGCCGGAAAGGCGGTCTTGCTGTTTTATGTTACTCGTCGGTCTGAGGCTTATTCTTGCTGTAGTCATGCAGCATTCTTGTTCTCTTATGCGATTCCTTTTCAATGTACATCTTCGAGTCGGCTTTATTTATATAATAGTCTATATGGAGCTTTGAACCTTTCGGCACAATACATCCGCCGAAGCTGCAGTGTACATTGTACGGCTTTTTGCTTGTCAGGTTGTATTCCGAAAGATATTCGTTGACCTTGTCGATATACGCATTCATCTCGTATTCACCCTTGGCTTTGCCGAATACGACATATTCATCGCCGCCGAAGCGTGCGCATATATCGTTCTCGTCTGCGGCGGACTTAAGTGCGTTTGCCATAGTGAGAATAGCGTTGTCGCCCTCGTTGTGTCCGAAGTTGTCGTTTATCAGCTTCAGATTGTCAAGATCCACCGAAATGACCATACAGTCATCCTTAACTCCGTCCTCGGCATAATCGTTGTAAATTCTGAAAAAGCCTCTGCGGTTGTACAGCGAGGTGAGCGGATCGGTGATATAGAGCATATCGATCTTCTTTGCGTATGCGTACAGCTCGTTTTGCCTGCGTACCGATTCTAAAAGCTGTGACATTGCCATAGTGAGAAAGTTCAGCAGATAGTTCATGCTGCTCCATGGATAGAAATTGAACGCAAGGTATCCAAGCGTGTTATCCCTTATGTGAATAGGCGTGTACAAAATGAACTTGCTTTTGTCGGACATTTCGTAGAAGTCGGGGAGCATTTCAGAAGTGGGAAATTCGGTTTCGCTCTGCGGCTTCTTATCTGTGCATCGTGCTAAGCACTTCATAGTATCGCAGTAGCCGTGTATGTGTATGGGACAGTTGTTTTCAACATCGTCAATTGAATCGTTTACAAGCGAGCTTTCCATAAAGTCCTTGCAGATACATATCCAGGAATTGTTGCACCATATTCTCGAAAGCGTCGCCGAAATATTCTTGCTTGCATCGTCAAATGTAGAGCAGTTTGCAAGCTCCTGCGCAATAGCCGCAGTTCTTATCGAAAAACGCCTTGCGTCATATAGTTCTTCAAACAGATCGTGCCTTTGCTTTGGCAGAATATCAAGGGCGTTCTGCATATTCGTACAGCGGCAGGATATACCGTAAATTATGCTTGGCGGAATTATGCCGAGCTTTGCAGGCTTCTTACCTCTGAGAAGAAGATTAGCCACGATATTGGCGGCCTCCTCGCCGGCTTTGTCGGCGAGTATCTTTGCGGCCGTGATATATCCGTTGGCCTCGTCTGTACCGTCCATTCCGGTGACGGCAATTTCGCCCGGCATATCAAAGCCCAGCTCAGACAGCTTTATCATAACAGCCGATGCCATTGTATCGTTTGCACAGACAATTGCTCCGCAGTCAAGATTTCCGTCCTCGTTCATCTTTTCAACCTGCTGAATTGCAGGGGCGCTCCACAGATTGCCGTAATATATTCTTGACGGCTCTATCGGTATGTTATGGCTTTTGAGTGCGTCAAGGAAGCCCGCAAGACGTTCGTCACTGGTAAAGTGGTTCTTGAATCCTCCCAGAAAATTCAGCTTTCTTATGCCGTGTCTTTCTATAAGATGATTTGTTATCATCTCTATCTGCCGACGGTAGTCGGGCATTATGCAGTAGCAGTTGGGGTAATCGTATTGCTTTCCGATTGTCAGCACGGGTACGTTCTTTTCTACCGCACGTTCGATAGTATGCCGTATCACTTCTTCGCTGCTGCTCAGATAAAAAGGAACAATGACAAGCATATCAAGAATATCATAGTTAGGCAGAGTGAAGATGTTTGTCTGACCTATATTATGCGGCGCTCCATCGTAGAAGCAGGTACAGCAGTTGAAGATATGTACATTTATAAGATTATCGCCGAGTACTTTACAAAAGCCTTGTAAAAGCATTTTTCCGCCTTCAAGATCTCCGATACAGAAGGCAACATTTTTTCTGCCGCTTTTATTTTCCACAGATAAGTCTCCCTCCTATAAATCAAATTAAAATAATACTGAAAATTTTCTCAAATCAAAACGTATCACACAATATTTTTTCGGGGATATAATATAAATTCAGTATACCACATTTGTATACAAAAATCAAGAAGATTCGATGAAAAATGAGCATATCCGACACAGTTTTTTCGGTTTTGAGCCGCACCTGCCTGTACTTGTCTTTCTTAGCACAACGAATTTCGGCGATACGCCTAAAATCACACAAATTTATTGCATTTTCCGCTGATATGTGATACAATAAATTCTATCAAATTGTATAAACTTCATTGAGGAGTGTTGAAATTGGAAAACAGCAACAAAAATAATAATAATTATAAAAGCAACAAGCCGTCAAAGGATAACAGACCGTCCTTCCCGAAAAGAGCGGTAATCACAGGCGGTATGCCTTACGGTAATAAACAGCTTCATTTCGGTCATGTCGGCGGTGTGTTCGTATTTGCGGATACCTACGCAAGATTCCTGCGTGACCGTATCGGTAAGGATAATGTAATTTTCGTATCGGGTACAGACTGCTACGGCTCGCCTATCGCAGAAAGCTACAGAAAGCTGAAGGAAAGCGGAGAGTTTGACGGTACTATTGAGGATTTTGTAAGGAAAAATCACGAGAGCCAGGAAAAAACGCTCAGAGATTACGATATAAGCCTCGACCTGTTCGGTGCGTCCGCACTGGATGAGCCTGCAAAGATACACAACGTAGTATCCGACAAATTTATCAGAAGGCTGTACGAAAACGGTCAGCTTGAAAAAATCACCACCTCGCAGTTCTATGACGAAAAGGCGGGCGTATTCTTAAACGGCAGACAGGTAATAGGCAAATGCCCCGTTCTCGGCTGTCAGTCGGAAAAGGGCTATGCGGATGAGTGCGATCTCGGACACCAGTATATGCCTTCAAGCCTTATTGACCCCAAAAGCACGCTGACAGGCGAAACACCGGTAATGCGTGACGTCGTGAACTGGTACTTCCGCCTTACCGAGTACACAAAGCTGCTCGGTGAATATGTTGACAGAATAAAGAAGATGCCGAATGTCCGTTCTCTTGTTTCAAAGACTATCGGCGAGTTCCTTGAACCGCCCGTTGTTCATATCAAGAAAGAACTGCGTGAGGATTATGAGAAGATAAAGGATCTGCTTGCGCATCATACGCTGACGGACGACCCGAAAAAGCCTTCGTTCACGATATGCTTCGACACGCTTGACGAGCGTGATGCGGCAACGGAGATCATGGCACATCACGGTCTGCGTTTCAGAACAGGCAAGACGCTTGTTCCGTTCAGACTTACAGGTAATATCGAGTGGGGCGTAAAGGCTCCCGACCTTGAGGACGAAAAGGGACTTACCGTATGGGTATGGCCCGAGTCGCTCTGGGCACCTATCTCATTCACCTGCGCCTATCTCAAGAGCAAGGGTATTGATATGGAGCATTACAAGGATTACTGGTGTTCAAAGGATTCACAGGTATATCAGTTTATCGGCTCGGATAACATCTACTTCTACGGTGTTGCGGAAATGGCAATGTTCATGGCACTGAAAAAGGGCGAGATAACCTCCGACCCTGAGGACGGCGAAATGCAGCTTCCTATCCTCGTTGCAAACAACCACATTCTGTTCCTTGACAAGAAAGCAAGCAGCAGCGGCTCTATAAAGCCTCCTATGGCGGCGGATCTGCTGAACTACTATACAGCCGAACAGCTCCGTATGCACTGGCTCGGACTGGGACTCGGCACAAGGAGCGTCAGCTTCCAGCCCAAGCCCTATAACCCAGATGCAAAGCCTGAGGACAACGACCCTGTTGTAAAGGAAGGCTTCCTGCTTTCAAACGTGTTCAACAGAGCTATACGTTCCTGCTTCTATTACGCTCAGAAGTATTTTGACGGCAAGATGCCCGTAGGCACTCCCGATGCGGACGTTATCGCAGAGTGCGAAAAGGCTATTCTTGAATATGAGCGTTATATGTATAAGTTTGAGTTCCACCAGGTGACCTATGTGCTTGACTCGCTTGTAAGAAAGTCGAGCAAGGTATGGTCAAAGCTCAGCCGTGAGGCTGATGCGGCAGATGATAACGAGCTTCGTAAAAAGACGCTTATCAACGTGTTCCACTATATAAGAACAGCCGCACTCCTTCTGCACCCCCTCGCTCCCGAGGGTACGGAGATGCTCAGAGAGTATCTCGGATTCGGCGAGGACTTCTGGAGTTGGGATCATGTGTTTGAAGGAATGGACTACTTCTGCAAGGGCGAAAGCGAGCATCAGCTTAAGTTCCTTGAGCCGAGAGTTGATTTCTTCAAAAAGCATCCCTCACAGCTTGCAGGCAGTGAAGAAAATTAAATTATTGCATCAGTACCGCCGCCGTGAAAACACAGCGGCGGTAAATTATAATATCAGAGGACATAACATTATGGCAGAAAAATTAGCGATAGCGATGAGCGGCGGAGTGGACAGCTCGGTGGCTCTTGTGCTGTTGAAGGATAAATATGATGTCAGCGGTTATACGCTGAAACTGCACGACAGCAGAGGAACGGACGACAGCGGACTTTGCGGTTCGGCAAGCGACATCGAGGACGCAAAGGCGATAGCGGAAAAATTCGGCGTACCGCACTATTTGCTTGATATGAGGGATTTGTTTTCCGATACGGTACAAAAAAGTTTCGTACAGAGCTACCTTTCGGGAAGAACGCCTAACCCTTGCGTAGAGTGCAACGAAACCATAAAGTTCGGCGCATTGCTTGATGCGGTGAAAAAGCAGGGGATAAATCACATTGCCACAGGTCATTATGTCCGCAGTTGTTACGATGAAAAAAGCGGCAGATGGTTGCTCAAAAAGGCAATCAACGCAGACGGCACAAGCAACGCAAAGGATCAGTCGTATGTGCTGTACCGATTAAGTCAGCAACAGCTTGCCGCAAGCGTTTTCCCTCTCGGTGAAATGACAAAGGACGAGATAAGGCATATTGCGGCTGACAGCGGACTTATCAACAGCGACAAGCCCGACAGTCAGGATATATGCTTTGTGCCGGACGGCGATTATGCCGGCTTTATCGAGCGTTATACGGGCAACGCCTATCCCGACGGCGATTTTCTTGATGAAAACGGCAACGTTATAGGCAGGCACAAAGGCGTTATATTTTACACGATAGGACAGAGGAGAGGAATAGGCACAGGATTTGGTAAACCGATGTATGTTATCGGAAAAAATGCCGATAATAATACCGTAACGCTTGGCAGTAACGAGCTTCTTTTTACCGATACGCTGTATGCAGATAATCTTAACTGGATAGCGTTAGAATATCCCGAAAGCGAGTTTAAATGCAAGGCAAAGACACGTTACAGGCAGACTGAACAGCCGTGTACCGTATATCCGCAAGACAGAAATACGGTCAGGGTCGTGTTTGATGAAAAGATAAGAGCGGTAACTCCGGGACAGCACGTTGTGTTCTATGACGGCGATATTGTACTCGGCGGCGGTGTAATAATGTAGAATTGTGAAAGTTTGACAAATTTAATCTTCACTTTTCATCTAATTTACACAAAACTATTCTTTTAATTTCACGAACAAGCATTATTATATAACCACAGTCAGCGAGGAAGCAGAAAAGCAAACAAGCTGACAGATTAAATTGCTATCTTCGATTTTCATATATATTTCCCCAAAGCAAAGGACTCCGGTGTAACAGCCGGAGTTCTTTGTTTTTATGTTTTGATAACGAACAGGCGGCACGACATTTGCCGTACCGCCTCAGATTAGTCTATTTTTTTATAAAATAGAGCAAATTATCTATCCCTATAAGAACGCTTTGTGGGCTTTGCGTCATGCAAAGCCTTTGGGCGTTCTATCTCGGCATCCTTGCCGAAACCCCAAACCCCTTCCCCGTGGTGAAGGGCTGTGTATGCTTGGTTGGCTCTGCATCTGTGCAATCGTGGTCGTTTGTTGTCGGTGCGTCCTGCACCGACTTTGTTCGACCACTTGTATGCGTCCTTGCATAGAGCCTTTTGGCATACACGCCCGGCATCCGTGCCGGGGCTATATTACTGGGGCTACCGCCCCTAGTCCCTGTCGGGGGCACCGCCCCTGCGACCCCATTTTTTAAATAAGCAGGAGGTTTTTCGACAGAATGCAGGCGGCACGACATTTGCCGTACCGCCTCATATCTATTGCTTTTTGATTGTCATACAGCGGACAATGTGTGTTTATCCGTGTTTTACTCAGATATTGCCCGTAACCGTAATTACTGCCGTACCGGGAGTAATTGAAACCGTACCGTCTGTGTTTGTCGCAAATGTTGCCGCAGGTACTTCTATAGCGCCTGCTGTAGTTTCAAACACGCCTGTAGCCTCATTGTAAGTGTAGCGTGTATTGCTGAGAACGGTGCCGTTGTAGGTTACTCCGATATTTTTCAGTATCGGGTTGAATACGTCACGCAGAACAATATCGTCTGCCTGTGTGACAGCGGTGTTGCCCTTGTTCGTAACGGTAAAGGTGTAGGTTATCTGACCGTTCTCGCTTACTATTGTCGGGCTGAGCGACTTTTCAATATCAAGCGCAGGAGCGGTTGCGGCATTTACTGTTTCTGTGGCGGCGATAGGTTCAGTAATGCCGTCACCCGTTATCGTGATGCTGTTGGTTATACTGCCTTCAATATTGAGCGGAGCATAAGCCGTTGCTATGGCGTTGTATACTATCTGTGCCTCCGAGTTTGCGGGAACGTTTATTCCCGTTATTGTCATAGGCGGACCTGCTGTTACGGCAGGAGCTGTCTGCAATGCGCCGTTGATATAATAGCGTATATCTCCGCCGTATGCCAGAGGATATACTGTTCCTGCACCGTAGGTGTAACCGCCGAGATTATCGGTTAACGTAAGATTTGTAAACGCTGTGTTTCCCGTGTTCACAATATTCACAATATAGGTCAGAGTGTCGCCCTGCTTGTAGGAGTTTGCAAGGGAATGCTTTGTTGCGGCAAGAGTCTGCTGTATCTCGCCTGTTGTTACGTTTGAATTTACTACCGTGCCGTTATACGAAAGGGTAGCAACGTTTGTGAATGTTGCCATTGTTTTTCCTCCTTGAAAGTATTTTTTATTCGGGTACCCTTTACATTTTATGACACAGTGTGACTTTGTGTCACTGAAACTTACTTTCCTTTTATAAACCCCTGCAAAAAAAGAACGCACTTGACTGTGCGTTCCCGAAAGTGCGTTCTTATTAATTCTTTATATCGCTCTTGAAATGCTCCCCGTACTTTTCTTTAAGTATCTTCCACTGATAACGGTATGCATAGCTTGCACGGAACACTCCATCGTCTTCCTTTTCTGATTTGAATACAGACGGTTTGCTTTGTTCTAAATCAAAAACGATAGGATAAGCACTATTGTAAATATTTCCGTCAACTTCATTCGCAGTAGTATCATTGTCGGCAAAAATCAGATAAGATTGACCCTTTTGCAATAAAACAGGATTCCACGTTGTATGTATATATCTTCCGTTTCCACTTCTTAAAGTGTTGTAATATTCCATTTTCCCGTCATAATATTTTTTTTCAATTTCACTGTGTTTACTGCTGTCAAACTCACCCGACTTATTTTCAAATTGAGCTTTCAGATTTTCTTCCGCTGTTTGCACAAAATTTAAGCTTCTGTCGTTATACTGTTCTGTTATATGATAATATTCACTGATATATAATATATCCCCTTTATTATACAAGCATTTTCCGTTATTGGAATCGACAACTTCTTCTATAACAACAGGCGTGTAGATTAAAGATAAAAACGGCTTCATAATCAACGTTTCACCGCATTTACCGTCAATGATAACATAACTGTCGCCTGCAACTCTGCATTTGAGCGCTACAAGTTCCGATGATTTAACGTCTGTCGTTTCTTTATACAAGTCATCAAGATTCGGCTCAACAGGAGTAAACATATCATATATGGAATAACGTATGTTACAATATATGTAGTCGTTTGTAATCTCATATTTATCCGCATCGTAAGAAAACGTCTGATACCCCTCGATATTCTTTACAAGGTTTTCTTCACTTTCCTTGCTTGTATTATCAGTTGCAGAGCTGTTTTCTGTAGCCGAGCTTTCGGTTTTGCTTTCATTTTTACTGTCGGTAACCGAATTTTCCACAGGCGGAGTAGTATCGCCTACGCCGCCGTTTGCAGAGTTACTTGTACAGCCGAATAGCATAAGTGCCGATAAGATCAGTGCTGTTGTTTTTGTAAGTTTTTTCACGATAGTTCACCCCGTTTTTCTTATTATGTTGTTTTGTTTCTTGTGTTGACTTCCTGTTCTTGCATCAAGAAATACTTCCTTATTATTAGATTAACATTTTTATTGTACAAAATCAAGCTTTTACAATCTCTTTTGTGAATGTTCAACAACAAAAATTGTAAATATAAACAAATAACAATCACAATCTTTCGGCGTTGTTTATGTCGGCGCTCAGCAGAAAATCTTACCGAAAATAATCGCTTGAAATCGCATTATACCGTAAACGACAGCACCTCCTTTCTTTTGCGTAATATCATTACCCGTTGCGACAAAAAACGCTGTCGGACAACTGTAAAATAATTACATGGTAGGTGACTGATGTCTGATTGCGAAAGGAAGTTTGAAATGTCAAGGGCAGTAACAAAGGATAAGATAGATATCCGTGAACATTCGGTAATAAGATGTACGGCTGTAATGATAGCGGCGGCGGTAATTTCAATGAGTACAGTGTTCGGAAAGCCATCGCCGTTTGCGGCATCGTTTGCGGCGGCTATGAGCGGAATCGACTGTATCAGCGCATTTGTGGGAAGCGTGGCAGGCTATATTCTCGGCGGAAATTATACCGACGGCGTTACTGTTACATCGGCTCTGCTTTCCGTTGTTGCCATCCGTATGATAGTTTCACGCAGAAAATCAGCCGTGTCTGAGATAGTATCGGCTGTCACGGCGGCAGGCTCTGTTTTTGCGGCGAATTTTCTCACATCGTCTACCGTAAGCGAGGTGATGAACTGCATCATTCTTTCGGTCATGGCAGGCGGAGGTGCGGTTGTCGCTTTACGCTTGTCACGGCTTGCCGAAAAGCGTGAGATAGCAAAGATAACCGTCCGCAGCGATCCTCTCAGCTTTATCTGTGTTCTGGGCGGCTGTGCTATAGTGTCCGGCATACTGTCGCATTACAGCGTCGGCATCTTCAATATAGGAATAATTTTCGCATCATGCCTTTCCCTTTGCAGTGCTATGAAGTACGGCAGTGGAGCAGGTGCTGTGTGCGGTGCGGTGTCTGCACTCGGGTGTGCGGTTGCCACGGCCGACTACGCTTTTCTTGCGGCTGTTGTTGCTCCTGCGGCGGCTGTCGGAGGTATGTTCAGCGGCGGAAGAAAGCTGAGTGCCGCAGGAGGATTTGTGCTGACCGCAACGCTTGGCACTGCGCTGTTCGGAATGGATAATTCAAAGCTCGCCGTTGTTGCCTGCATATTCATGTCGTCATCAGTCTTTATGCTGTTACCGGCAAAGCTTACAACCGAGCAGGGCGATATTGCCAGAGTTAAAGCGGGTGAAAACAGCGTCAGAAAACTGTTTTCAAAACGGCTGAAATTTGCCGGAGGAGCGATTGCCGAGGTAAGAAGAACGGTCGGTATCACTGCCGAAAAGCTGGATAATAACATAGGAAGCGATATAAGCTGGGTGTACAATACAGCCTGTGACGAAATATGCCGTAAGTGCAGGTATAATATGCAATGCTGGGGCAAGGAGTACGGCGACAGCATTAAACAGTTTGCAAAGATTACGAATATGGTAAAGTCGGGAGAAAGTGCCGATTCGGATGCTTTTTCGGAGCCTTTAAGCGAACGATGCCCTAAAAAGCAGGAGCTGATTGACAAAATCCGCAGGCTGTGTGATGTTTATGTGGCAAGCAGTACGGAAAAACGAAGAATTGCCCGTATGCGTAATATCCTGACGGCTCAGCTGTCGGCAACGGAGCAGATTCTCTCGCAGTTATCCGATGAGATTGAAAACAGCGGAGAAATTGAGCCTCAGTACAACAAAACCGCCTGCAATGTGTTATCAAAACTCGGCTGTGAAGACGCAGACGCAGTGAATGTGGAGCTTGGCGAGCAGGGAAGAATGTTTGTCGAGGCATATTCCGATACCGGTTTTTTCGCATCAAAGCAGGATATATGCGAGGCTATGACGCTTGCTTTCCGCCGCCGCTTTGATTTGCCGACCTTGAGCCGTGTCGGAGGGGCGTGTAAGCTGAGTCTTTTTTCGGGAACCACCTACACGCTTGACGTTGAAATATGTCAGATAAGCAAGACGGAGGGTACAGCCTGCGGCGATTATTACGAGAGCTTCATAGATAAGAACGGTACAGCGTATGTTGTATTATCGGACGGTATGGGCAGCGGCGGCAGGGCGAGAGTGGACTCATCGTTTGCCTGCGCTATGCTCATACGTCTTTTGCAGGCAGGTGTCGGAGTAGAGGCGGCAATCAGCGTGATAAATACATCACTTGTGTGCAAATCCTCCGATGAGAGTTTTGCTACTCTTGAAATATGCGCTGTCGATCTTTACAGCGGAAAGATTGACTTATACAAGGCAGGCAGTGCCAACACTTATATCAAGTGCGGAAACCGCTTTGTCACCATAGGCTGTAAGGGCTTGCCGATAGGAGTAAAGGACGAGCCTGTATACGACAGGAGAACGTTTACGATAGGAAGCAGGGATATGATAGTTATGACAAGCGACGGCGCAGAGCTGAACGAGAAATGGCTTTACAGGGAGATGGATAAACAGCCCGACCTTAAGGAATTCTCTAAAGAAGTCGCCAATACCGCCAGATTCTATGCCGGTGACGAAAAGAGCGACGATATATCGGTGATTGCAATGCGGCTCAGCAGATAACATTCCGGATGATGCTGTGCGTTCCGCAACGCTGTCGGAATATCAGAAAAAACAGTATTGACCTTGTTCTTTCACAGTGATAAAATATATAGCGGTGTGTCTGTGCGTTTGTGCCGAAGATACGCCGCTTATTTTGTGCATATAACGAGGTCATTATGAAAGCCGATATTCTGACAAAAACTTGGATAGCCGCAATTCTCGCAATATTCTGCTCTGCTTTGTGGGGCAGTGCTTTTCCCTGCGTAAAAATCGGTTACGGGCTTTTTGGCGTTGACACTTCACAACCAATGTCATTGATACTTTTTGCGGGGATACGTTTTTTCGCAGCAGGAATTATGGTTATTATAACAGGAAGCATAATGCACAAAAAGCCGCTTGTTCCGAAAATCAAGGAACTGCCGAAGGTGGCGGCACTGAGCCTTACTCAGACGATTTTACAGTACCTGTTCTTCTATATCGGACTTGCCAATACAAGCGGCGTGAAATCTTCCGTCATTGAGGGTATGAGCGTGTTTGTGTGCATACTTATCTCATCGCTTGTTTTTCGCCTTGAAAAGCTGACAAAATTCAAGATTATCGGCTGTGTGCTTGGCACTGCGGGAATAGTAGTTATAAATCTCGATCGCTCTCTGCTCAGCGGATTCAGCCTTACCGGAGATGGCTTTATTCTTCTTTCCACCATTGCCTATGCGATTTCCTCTGTGCTTATAAAACGCTTTTCCAAAGACACCGACACTATGATGCTCAGCGGCTGGCAGTTTCTACTCGGCGGTGCGGTCATGACTGTTATCGGCTTACTTGCAGGCGGCAGCATAACTCTGCCTGAATCGCCTCTGCCTGCTGTACTGATGCTTTTTTATCTTGCGTTTATTTCCGCTTGTGCCTACTCGATCTGGAGCCTGCTGTTAAAGTACAACCCCGTATCGAAAATCGCTGTTTTCGGCTTTATGAACCCGGTTTGCGGTGTGCTTCTTTCTGCGCTTCTGCTCGGAGAGGCACAGCAGGCATTCCGCCTTGAGTCGCTGATCGCTCTTGTACTGGTCAGCGCTGGTATATTTATAGTCAACAAAATGGGAGAGAAAAATTGACTGATTGTTTAAATCGTTTGGAATATAACTATAGGTAATTTTAAAAACGGGAACAATCGAAAAAATCAAAAAATATTTTAAAAAATGCTTGACATCGGCTTTTCAGTGTGATATAATAGTCTACGTTGTCACGGCAGTGATAACTTAAAGAATATTGGGGTGTCGCCAAGTGGTAAGGCATCGGACTCTGACTCCGCCATTTCGAGGGTTCAAATCCTTCCACCCCAGCCAAATACCGTTTAAACCGCATTGTTATGCGGTTTATTTTTTTACTACACGAAAATTACACGAAGAAAGGCTATAAAGCCATTGTCGGCATACTCAGCAAAACAAAACACCGGACCTTTTCGCACAGTGCTAAAGGTCCGGTGATTTTATTATTTGTTACGCTTATTTGCCGAGTGCAATCTTACCCATAGCGTCAGCCTGCATAATAGCGTCATACAGCTCAACGGGCTGTACATCGCCTGCGAGGTTGTGGATGGTTTCGCCGGGGATACAAGCGTTCTCGGAAATAGTCTTTACCTGCTCAGGAGTTGTAACGCCGATTTCTTCAAGCGTTACGGGAAGACCGACCTCAAGGCAGAAGTCCTGAACTTCCTTGAATTCCTCTTTAGGCGCACCCTCAAGCACAAGCTGTACAAGCGTGCCGAGTGCAACGCAGCAGCCGTGATCTGCGTGCTTTATGCCGAGAGAAGTAACGCCGTTGTAGAATGAATGAGCGGCGGCACAGTTTACGTTATCGGCGCCGACACCTGAAAGGTAAACGTTAGCTTCAACGATATTTTCAAGTGCGGGAGTAACTGCGTGTACCTTGCAAGCCTCGATAGCCTGCTTGCCGTATTCACGGAGCGTGTCATAGCAAAGGCGAGCAAGCGCCTGACCTGCTCTTGTGATGCCCGTACCCTCAAGGCTTGCGGATTCGGTGCGGATAGAAGCACGACCCTCGAAATATGTGCCGAGCGCATCGCCCATTCCGGCGATAAGGAACTTGACGGGCGCATTTGCGATAACGGTCGTATCAACCATTACAGCGTCGGGATTTGTGGGGTAGAACAGATATTTATCGAAGCTGTGGTCATCGTTGTAAATTACAGAAAGTCCGGTGCAGGGAGCGTCCGTAGCCGCAACTGTAGGCACGATTACAATGTGCTTTCCGCTATAGTATGCGGTAGCCTTTGCTGTATCAACGGCACTGCCGCCGCCTACGGCTACGACTGTATCAATGTTGTCCTGTTCTACGATAGCCTTCATCTTATTTATTTCGCCGTTGCTGGATATTCCGCCGAATATCTCGTAACGTCTGTAGTCATCAAGCCCTTCAAAGCTCTTTTCTATTTTATCGTGGCAGGCCTTGTAACCGCTGTTTGAGCATACAAACAGCCAGCGCTTGCCCATATAACCCATTTCTTCGTGGAATTTAAGCAGTGCATCTCTGCCCTGTACATATTTGAGCGGCTCACGCATCGCTCTCAGTCTTCCCATCATAATTGAAACACCTCCGTAGAATGATAAGAAATTACAGACATTATTATCTGCTTTTACAACTAATTTATATCACTTTTTTATGGGTATGTCAATATTTACGGGCATTCCGATTTTTGATATTGGTATGTCAAATTTTCATTGCAATAAAGAAACAAATATCATTTTAAATTGAAATTGCGGGGGATAAGCATTGCTTTTATCGGCAAACAGGAGTATAATATAATCAAAATGAAACGGGGTGATTATTATAACTGTTATGACGATTGAACGTGCTGTAGATAACGCAATTGCTTCCACAGAAATGGAGGGTTTTACGATAACCGACGTTCAGAGAGGGTAATGGCAGAACGGAGAGAGTTTTCTTTGTATTGCTTATCAGAAATGCCGGTTATGATATTGATTTTTCATCGCTTAACTCCGATCTCTTGATGATTGGCAGTATTCAGGCGGCAGGCGGAGTTATGGATACACTTATCAGATTTTTTGAAGAGAATATTAAAATCCACTGACTTTTAAGGTCGGTGGATTTTTTGCATAGCAACAAGTTATTTCGCAGATTAAACTGCAAAGTAACTGATAAACATAAGTGGTGACGTAAGGAAATTGAACAGAAAATGCGGAGCAATACTAATTTGTGATATGATAACCTCAGATATAAAATCTGCTGAAAGTGGTTTTTACCTTGCGGAAAAACGCCATACGTTTTAGGAGACAAAAGCGACAAAATACATAAAACAAAAACCTCGCAGATCTCTCTGCGAGGTTTTGTGGTGGAAATGTCCAGAAACGCTTCCGCAGTGACAATAACTCCGTCAAAGCCGCTCGGATCAAAAAATCGTATATGACATTTTCAAAATTGAGAAATTAGTCCCTTATCCGGTGATTATAAATGTTTGAAAACACCGCCACGTCCGTATCCGCGGCAAATGCCGCCTCGGCTATTCCGCATATGATATCCTTCTGGGTGCGGTCGTCGGCTCTTGCGGTTATTACGGCAATTTTTTTTTGACATTTCGTTCGTCCTTTCACGCATTCATAAAAAGCCCGTTCCCGCAGCCGCTCAACTCTGTTCTGCGGTAAATTCTGCCGCTGACGGGGAAGGATTTTTGACGCGTTCGGCGACAGAGTATGCCGGAAACAAGCTTTCGTATAAATTATAACTTATTCACGTTCACGCAGTTATGTCAAACGAAAAGGTGCATATTATGATTAAAAGGTGGACAAAACAGATATCGGCTGTTGACTTTGTGTTGTTTATTGGTATAATAAACTTAAAGGTGTCTTTGGACACGAGAAACAAAACGGAGGTTTTAACGATGAAGATCACAAGTAAATTCGCGGCTATTTTGTGCGCGGCGGCCCTGTTTATGACGGTGGGTTGCTCGAACGGCGGCGAAACAAGCAGCGGGAGCTCCGAGCCCAACGCTTCCGGCAACTCCGGAACCGCAGACGTTTCCAGCGCTTCGAATTCCGAAACGAATGAAAGCGGCACGGTATCAGAGGAGAAAATTATGGACAGTCTGAACAACGGCATAATTATCGACAGCGTAAGCGGTAACGTTTATAAGAACGAGATGAACGCAAATCCCATCTCGCCGAACATATTCTGCGCCGATCCCACCGCGGTGGAATATAACGGAAGGCTTTACGTTTACGGCACGAACGACCAACAGCAGGCGGAAGAGGGAACAAAGAACGACTACGCCTATATCAAATCGCTTGTGGTATTTTCCACCGACGATATGGTAAACTGGATATATCACGGCAGGATAGAGGTCGGAGAGATCGCACCGTGGATATATAACTCGTGGGCACCGTCGATAGTTTCCCGCGTTGAAGACGACGGACTTACGCATTTTTACCTTTACTTCTCAAACGGCGGCTCTGGCGTGGGCGTGATAACCTCCACCGACCCTGTGGGACCGTGGACCGATCCGCTCGGCGAGCCTCTGGTTTATCAGAATATGCCTGGGCTGGAGAATTGCCCCGCACCCTTTGATCCGGGCGTGTGCATTGACGAAAATGGCGTAGGCTGGCTCGCCTTCGGCGGAGGCACACCGGCGGACGGCAACACTATGCACAGCAAGATCCCGAAGATAGCAAAGCTGGGAAAGGATATGCTGTCCTTTGACAGCGAATTTGTTTCCATTGACGCTCCCTACTTTTTTGAGGCGAGCGAGCTGAACTATATCGACGGAGTATATTACTATACATACTGCACCGACTGGCAGGATCACAAGACCGGCTGGAAGGAGTACGAGGGGATCGACGTTCCGCCCGCGTGCAGCATGGCGTATATGACTACCAAGACCCCTCTCGACGCGGATAGTTGGGAATGCAGAGGACCCTATTTCTATAATGCGGGAGAGAACGCCGACGGAGCCTCAGGACTTCGCTGGGCTAACAACCACACTCATTTCATTGAATATAAGGGCGTAAACTACATCATTCACCATACGCTTCTTCTGGAGGAGCTTATGGGAGGAAAAGCGGGCTTCCGCAGTATGATGGCAGACTATCTGCCCATGGACAAGGCGACGGGCAATATCCCCATAACTGCGGCAAGCAAGAAGGGCGTAGCGCAGATAAAGCTGGTCGACCCCTATACCGATAACAGCGGCGCGCTGATGTTCACCAGTGCGGATATCGGATACGACAAGGTAAATGATCCTGCCGCAAAAAGCACCGCCAACGGCGCGTGGATATATGTAAGAGGAGCAGACTTCGGCTATGGGGCATCAGAGTTTATCGCTGAGGTCAAGGGCAAGGGAAGAATAGAGGTTCGTCTTGACGATATCTCCTCCAAAGCCGCTGCGTTCGTCGAGTTCGACTGCGCGGATTATACCAAAATACGCTCGGACAGCTTTGCGCAGTTTGACGGAAGAAACCATGACATTTATTTCGTATTTTCCGGCTCCGATATAGAGCTTAAGTCGTGGAGGTTTTCAAAGGGCGACGAGCAGCTTCGTCCTGAAGAGAGCATAGCCTCCACCGATATACCCTACAAGACGCTGGTAATATCGGGACAGACCGAGCCCGGACCGAGCCCCTCTGCGATGCTCGACATTCCGAAGGACGGGGACTATTCCATAAAATCCTCTTCTTTTGAAAAGGACAGCGCCATAGTCAACCTCGGGTTTATTAATACCGATACCAATGCGAAGTATAAGGTGCTTGTGAGATCGCTGACGCTGGCAACCGAAAACGGAGATGTTGAAGTTCCCGTAAATAAGGAACTCGATCCCACAAGCTCGTCGGAAAACGGGCTTGAAAACGGCTGGGGCGGCTCCGAGGTCGGATCGCTGATTTACGGCACGGAGGAATGTGGAATATTCGCAGCGAAAACAGACATAACATGGACAAACTATCGTCTGGCGCTTAAAGTAAACGGCGAAGAGACGCCGTTCACATCCATCACCTACAATGTCACCGTAAGCGGTCTTGAGCTTGACAGCTGACGGAGGCAACGGAAAATAAGGAGGGAAAAATGAAAAAACTTGTTAGGTTCGCAGCGGCGCTGATGGCGGTATTGACGCTGACGGCATGCACGGCGGAAGTTGGCACGAGCTCCGTGACGTCGACGCCGATGTCGACGACGACGTCGACATCAACGTCGAATCCGCTACCGAGCGTCACCACCGAGCCCGGAAAAGAGGAGGACCCCAAAGTGCTTGATAAGGATATCATAAAATCCACGATAACTTCAACCGACGACGGCAAGGGAAACTACACAAATCCCGTTATTTTCGCCGACGTGCCCGATATTGATATAATCCGCGTTGACGACGCGTTTTATATGGTTTCGACGACCATGCACCTGTCTCCGGGTTGTCCCGTAATGAAATCCTACGACCTTGTAAACTGGGAAATAGTAAATTACGTTTTTGATACACTGGAGGACAGTGATAAACTTGCCTTAAGAAACGGGGAAAACAATTACGGCAAGGGTCAGTGGGCGACTACCCTCAGATATAACAACGGTGTGTATTACGCCGGCTTCACTTCCTTCTCCACCGGAAAAACTTATATCTATCATACCGACGATATAGAAAACGGAAAATGGGACAGGTTCGTGTATGACGAATGCTTCCATGATATGAGTCTTTTGTTCGACGACGACGGCAAGGTGTATCTTATCTACGGCGGCGGAGAGATATGGTGCGTTGAACTGGAAAAGGATCTGAGTGCGGTCAAGCCCGGAACCAAGAAAAAACTCATCAACAACGCGGGACTTGTCAAGGGCTGCCTTGCCGAGGGTTCTCACGTCTATAAGCTGAACGGATATTACTATATTTTTATCATAACATGGCCACCTAATAGCAAAAGAACGCAGCTTTGTTACAGAAGCGAAGCGCTCGACGGCGAGTGGGAAAGGAAAGTGATAATCAGAGATAATATGGGCTTCAGAAATGATGGTGCCGCACAGGGCGGTATCGTCGACGATAAGGACGGCAACTGGTATTGCTTTGTATTTCAGGATCACGGGGCGGTGGGCAGAACTCCCGTTTTGTCGACCATGACATGGGAGGACGGCTGGCCGGTAGTCGGAGTTAAGGGAAAGGTGCCAACGACCGACAAGATTCCTATCGCGGGTCACGAGAAAAAGGGCATCGTCACAAGCGACGAATTTATCAACTCACATATAGTGAGATCCTATCATAGCTTTGCCGACACGCCCGAGGAAGCTGGCGAGAGCGATTATAACGGCTCTAACCTCGGGTTGGAATGGCAATGGAACCACAATCCCGACAACCGCCTCTGGTCGCTCACTGAGAGGGAAGGCTATCTGAGGCTGAGAACGGTCGATGTCTGCAGCACAGTTGCCAATGCGAGAAACACCATTTCGCAGCGAACCTTCGGACCGGAATGCGGCGCATATATCAAGCTCGACGTTTCAGAAATGAAAGAGGGCGATGTTGCGGGGTTTGCCGCCTTCGCGGAGAAATACGGTTATGTCGCCGTAAAAATCGAGGACGGGAAAAAATATATCGTAACGGTTTGGTATGACGATAACGACGACGTTGAAAAGGAATTTGAAACGGAAAGGGTCGAAATAACGGAAAACGAAGTTTATCTGCGGGTCGACTGCGATTTCAAAAACGCAACGGACAAGGCGTATTTCTATTACAGCCTCGACGGCGAGAACTGGACAAAAATAGGAGACACGCTGCAAATGAATTATTACGGTCTGCATTTTATGGGATACCGTTATGCGATATTCAACTTCCCGACAAAGCAGACGGGAGGTTATGTCGACGTGGACTATTTCAGGGTGGAAAACAAACTGCTCAAATAAACTGATACATTCAATGCGTTTCAGCCGCACAGGGGGGTAAGACCTTGTGCGGCTTTTTCTTTTTCGGGCTGCTGTTTTTTCTTCTTTCGGGAGGAAAGAGTTTTTTCCGTTGAAAAATAGCGGCTTTGTGTTATAATTTAAGTACGGTACTGCGGCAGTAACTGCAATACTGCTAAGAAGGAGAAAAAGTAAAGCCAAAATTTGAGCCGCATTAAACAAAGAAAACGGCTGCAAAAACCACCCACCTTGATGTTGTATAATAAAACTTGACATCCCACGCTCAAAAGAATATGCTAAAATCAGGAGAGTGAAGGACATGTCAGAAGCGAAGAAATACGACAGGAGCTACAAGGAGCAGTCAGTAAAGCCGGCGCTGGAAATAGGGGTAAAGCGAGCCGGCGAGGAACTGAAGGTACCGTACGGAACGCTGTACGGGTGGGTGCAGGCGGCAAAGAAATGTATCTATACCGACACAACGAAAACAAAGAAGTCGCAGAGAACGCAGAAGTACACGCAGTACGTTGTGGATATGCTGTGGGAGCTGAGAAAGGAACAGGACGAACAGTGCGCCGGAATTTGCGACAAGTGGCAGGACTGCGATCGTCTGTTCATCAAGTGGGACGGAAGCCCTATGAACAACAATACTCCCTACTTCCGGTTCAAGGAGTTTTGCGAAAAGAACAGCATAAGGTTCTGCGACATTCACTCGTTAAGGTACTTACACGCAAGCCTGCTCATCAATGCGGGCGTTGATGTGGTTGCAGTATCGGGGGATTTGGGACACTCGCAGGCTTCAACGACAACGAACATCTACTGTCATATGTTCCAAGAAGCACAGGCAAGGACGAGCCGGGCAATCGCCGACGCACTTATCTTTGACAAAAAAGAAAAGCAGGGCGGCGAAAGAGCCGAATTTCCTGCTTAAAGACCATAAATTAAAAATAAGAACCTCTGCTGTTAACGAAATCAAAGATTTCGAACAGCAACGAGAACCTTGTTGCTTTGCAATAAAGACCAAATAAAGACCAAGACCAAAATACGTATAAAAAGAAACACTCCCAAACGGCTCTGTAAAGCCATTTAGGAGTATCGTAGTGTGGTGACCCGTACGGGAATCGAACCCATGATTCCGCCGTGAAAGGGCGATGTCTTAACCGCTTGACCAACGGGCCGTAGAAATGGTAGCGGCAGTCGGATTTGAACCAACGACACCCTGGGTATGAACCAAGTGCTCTAGCCAACTGAGCTATACCGCCATATCTTTCTGTTTTGTCACTCTGTATCAGCGACTTTTATATTATATCACAGCGTTTTGCGTTTGTCAACACTTTTTTTAAATTTTTTTCGATTTTTTTCGTTTTTGAAAAAGCCGTGATATTTTATATAAAAATCAGCTAATCAGACCTCTGCGTACTGCTTTCTGCCTGTTTCGAAAATGTTGCCGCCGACAGCGTCGATTGCAACGATAAGAGGAAATTTGTCGAAAGTCAGCTTTTTCACACTTTCACAGCCCAGATCCTCAAAGGCTATTACCTCACACTCGGTTATGCACTGACAGGCAAGTGCGCCTGCACCGCCTATAGCACAGAAGTATACCGCACCGTTGCGTTTTATGGCGTCTACCACGGCAGGTTTGCGTTCTCCCTTTCCTATCATAGCGGATAACCCCATATCGAGCAGCAGGGGAGCGTAGGGGTCCATTCTGCCCGATGTCGTAGGGCCGCATGAGCCGATAGCCATGCCTTCTTTAGTGCCGGTAGGACCTGCGTAGTAAATAGCCGCACCGTCTATTTCAAAGGGCAGTTCTCCGCCTTCGTCGATAAGCTGTTTTATACGCTTGTGAGCGGCGTCACGAGCGGTGTATACAGTACCGCTCAGCTCTATCTTGTCGCCGGCTCTGAGCGTTTTTGCCTTTTCTTTAAGTTCGCTTGTGTTAAGTTCCAAGTTTGTACTCCTGTTCGCATTGAATTTATTATGCCGGAAAGCATACACTTTCCGGCATACGATATTTACTTTTGATTAAAGGTCGAAGAATCCCACATTATCCGAGCTCATCTCGTCGTCGTCATCGTCATTGTCTTTAAGACCTTCCATCATCTTGAGATCCCACGAAGGATCATACTGGGCTGTGTTGGTGGTCATATTGTCGTTTATTCCGCCGAGCATAGACGAATAATCTGACATATCGATCTTTTCTTCCTTAGCAGAAGCTGCGGGAGCGGCAGGATCGTCAAACGAGGAAGTCATTCCGTCATCGTCAGACGGTTTAGATGAGGGCGGAGGAGTAATCGTCATGCCGTTCATCTGTGCTTCGAGATCCTTCCAGGGATCGTTCACCTTTTCTTCCTTGCCGGCAACACCCATTGAACGACTTTCATTCAGCTTTTCCTTCGGCTTATTACCGCTGCGGTCGGCAGTCCGTTCAGTCTTATCTGCGGGCGCAGGCTCATCAGCAAGAAGGTCGCTGAAATCATCGGCTGCAGGAGCAGGTTCTGCCTTAGCTTCGGGAGCGGGAGCAGGTTCATCTGCAAGAAGGTCGCTGAAATCATCGGCTGCAGGAGCAGGTTCTGCATTAGCTACGGGAGCAGGAGCAGGTTCTTCTGCAAGAAGGTCACTGAAATCGTCGGCTGCAGGAGCAGGTTCTGCCTTAGCTACAGGAGCAGGAGCAGGTTCGTCTGCAAGAAGGTCACTGAAATCGTCGGCAACAGGAGCGGTGTCGGCTTTGGGAGCAGATGCCGCAACAGGCTCCTCTACAAGCAGGTCAGCCATATCGTCTGCCGCAGGAGTTTCCTCAACGAGCAGATCGCCCGTATCTACGTTATCCGCAGAAATATCATCGTCACCCGATACTATCTCAAATGAACTGAGCAGACCGTTGTTGTCTGTCAGCATATCGTCATCATCGTCATCGTTTGTCTGAGCCGGCATATCCAGCTTAAGCTCAAAGTTATACGGCTCGATTTCCATAGGAGCGTAGGCGTCAAGCTCGCTCTCGTCAAGTCCGCCGATATTTTCAAGCTCGCTCTTTGCGTTGATAAGCTCCTCATCATCGGACAGCTTTTCTTCGGGAACGTCAGCCGTGTTATCAGTGGCTGTTTCTGCCTGTGCGGCTTCTTCAACAGCCTTAGCGAGAACATCGTTTACAGCCTTTGTATCTTCAACAGCCTTTGCAACCGCATCGTTTACGGCATTAGCTCCGGCAAGTGCTTTTTCAACGGCTTCATTTACTGAGGCGGTTATGTTGGCAAGAACAGCCTGAATATCTATTGCGGGAGCCGCCGCACCTGATGTAACGACGTTTGCGAATGTGCCTGCCTTTTCAAGCACAGACTGCTTGTAATCGTATGTTTTCTTTACCGTATCGGCAAAATATGCCTTTGCTGCCGTGATAATCTCGTTTGCCTTGCTCTGAGCGTCATCGATTACAGCGTTTGCGTCGGCATTTGCTTTTGCGGAAATCTCTGCAAGCTGAGCGGGGTCAATTGTTCCGCCGCTGTGCTTTGCTTTATCTATTTTTGCAGCTGCCTGCTTTTTGAATTCTGTGAATTCTTCTGTCAAGGCAGAGTATTTGTCCTGCATAACGTGCAGTTCTTTTTCGGTCTGCGCCAGCTTGCGTCTTTCGTCAAGAACCTGCTTTCTGCTCTCAAGAATCTGTGCGTCAAGCTCAGCCTTTTTCTTTTCAAGCTCGGCTGTAAGTTCGTTGTTCTGACCTTCGTTCGTCTGCTGTTTTTCTTCGAGCGCTCTTTTCAGCTCGTCATTTTCTTCCTTAAGGGCTTTACGCTCTTTATTGTGCTGTACTATGTATGCCATTACTTCGGCTTTGTCGAAGCCGAGCGGCGAGGTTTTGAATTCGCCGTTTGTAGATGGCGCTTTTTTCTGTTCTGCCATTATTGTACCCCCTGAAAAATCTGGTTATTGTTATTATACCAAAAATTATTCAATAATTCAATAGTGAATTGTAAAGTTTTATCAATTACCCAAAAATGCGAACAGCTATTGGTGATTTTAACGAAAATTCGCTATCGGCTATTGTATTTTATTGAACGGTAGTGTATAATAATATAACAACCTTAAAATAATTTCGGTTTTTTAAAGATATTAACGAAAGGACTGATATTGATGATCGACAAAACTATGCCGTTTTCGCTCAAGGATGAAAGAGAAAACGAGATGAAGGAAATACTGACAACGGTTTACGGTGCGCTCAAGGAGAAGGGCTATAATCCTATAAATCAGCTTGTCGGCTATATTCTGTCCGAAGATCCTACCTATATAACTACATATAACAACGCCCGCAGCCTGATCCGCCATATTGATCGTGACGAGCTTTTACAGGCAATGGTCAAGACTTATCTCGGCAGCTGACGAAAGCCGCCATTTATTTCAATGAATTACAACCGCTCCTTTACGGATACTATATCTGTAAAGGAGTGATTTTTTTGCACAGAAAAATGTCAGCCGCAGTATTTACGGTATTGACGGCAATGTTCATGTGCGGATGTACGTCCGATAAGAATACTGTCGGACAAAGCACAGAATATAACGGCAGGGGAGGCAGAACGCCTGCTGAAACAGCTTTTCTGACGGACGGAAAAGAGAAGGTCTGCTACGGTCAGGGCTATGAAACCGATAGCGATAATCGTCCTGTAGGAGCAGTACAGGCACAGGAAAAATACGGGTCATACGGCGGAAGATTCATATTCGGCAAAGACGACAGGACGATCCGCCTGACGTTTGACGAGGGCTATGAAAACGGCTGTACCGGAAAAATACTGGATATTCTGAAGGAAAAGAAGGTTACGGCAACGTTCTATGTGACGCTTGATTATGTAAAAAGCAGTCCGGAGCTTGTACAGCGTATGATAAACGAGGGTCACGAGGTCGGAAATCACAGCTGTACCCACCCGTCACTGCCGGATACAAGCGATGATATGGTATTTGAAGAAATACAAGGACTTGAAACTTATATTTCCGATAATTTCGGCGGATACAAAACCGTTACGATGCGTCCCCCTAGAGGAGAATTTTCGGTCAGAACATTACGCATTGCCAAAAATATGGGTTATGATACTGTGCTGTGGTCCTTTGCGTACAACGACTGGAATACGGACGCTCAGCCCGACAGGGACACGGCGTACAGGCGAATAACCTCCGCAACGCACAATGGGGCTGTATATCTGCTCCATGCGGTATCCGAAACAAATACGGCGATACTGCCCGATGTCATCGACTACTGGCTTGATAACGGATATACGGTAAAAAGCATTTCAGGATAAAAAAAGAGCATCGGCACATAATAATGCAAGCCGATGCTTTTGTATCACCGCAATTAACACAAAAAAGAAAACGCTCCCGCAGGAGCGTTACGTTAAATCGTTATTCTCAGGAAACAGCGTTTAACTTCTTAGCAAGCTGAGATTTCTTTCTAGCTGCAGCGTTCTTGTGGATAATACCCTTTGCTGCTGCCTTGTCAACTGCTTTAACTGCAACCTTAACGTTGTCAGCGTTAGTATCAGCGTCAACCTTCTTCAGAATAGTCTTAAGAGCGGTCTTGTCAGCCTTATTGCGAGCCTGCTTTGTAGCAGATACGAAAACTCTCTTCTTGGCAGATTTAATGTTAGGCACTTACGGCACCTCCTTTATACAGATCTACATATAATCATAGTTATATTTCACAATACGCTTTATTATAGCACGTCCAAAACGAAAATGCAATACTTTTTTACGATTTTTTTGAAAAAATTCTTCGGGAGGAAATTTTATGCAGCTTACGGGAAGAACAGATATGGCGACCGAGTTTGTAAAGGGCAAAAACGGAATAAGATGTGAAAGCTATGAGCTTTACGGAGAGAAGATAACCGAAATAATCGTTTCCGAAAAGGAAACCGCTCTTTTTAACCGCCCCTGCGGAAGATATTTTACCGTTGACAGTACGGACGTTCCTTATGCGGACGGTCAGATCCATGCACTGTGTACAGTGCTTAACAAGCTCCTTCCGGAAGGAAAATGTCTTGTTACGGGGCTTGGAAACCCGTCTGTAGCGTCTGACAGTCTTGGTTGGAGAACGGCAGGCAGGGTGCTTGCGACCTCGCATTTCATCGAAAAAATGCACAATGCGGACGGAATAGGGAATGTGTCGGTAATAAGGACGGATGTTTCGGCAAATTCCGGTATAGACAGCGTTTGTCACGCAATATTCTGTGCGGAGAAGATAAAAGCGGACTATATTGTAGCGATAGACAGCCTTGCGTGCAGTGAGCCGGAGCGTCTTTGCAGAAGCATACAGGTCACGGATACCGGCATAACGCCCGGCAGTACCGCTGGCAACAGGAACCGTCTTGACAGTGCGGCGGCAGGCATACCGGTAATCGCTGTAGGCGTTCCTACCACTATGGAGTATGAAAGCGATAACGACAGATTTTTTGTGACAAGATATGATATAGATGTTGAGATAAGCAGGTACGCACATATAATATCCTGTGCGCTGAACCGCAGTCTGTGTCCGTCACTGTCATACAGCGACATATCAATGCTGATGAATTATTCCTGAATATTTGCGGAAAATGAATCATAAGCTGTAACAAGAAAAATCCAACTGTGAAAACACTTGGCGAAAGGAAGGGCTTATGAGAGGCAATAAAAACAAAGGTATTGTAAAGGTTCTTGGCATAGGGCTTACGGCGGCGGTATTATCGTTTACCCTGACGGGCGTAGCTGAAAACGCCGTAACCGGAGCGGTAAGCGGCAAAAGCGTTTCGGACGGACTAAGACAGCTTACCGCACTGAGCGTTATGCTTGCTGTTCCTGTAAACGAATTTGACGGCAGGGATGAAGATACGGTTTCATCCGAGCCTTGCACAGAGAAACCGGACAATGAAACAAAGACTGAAAAGCAGGAGCAGCAGGAGCAGAAAGTGCCTGCGACCGATAATCCGTCAAGCAGTACGCAGGATATTTCCGGTGAAACGCTGGTGCCAGTCGACGCTCCCGCCGACGTAAAAACACGGCTGATTTCCGTCAACATAAGAAAGGACAAGGACGATCTTACACAATATACAGCAAAGGACGGTACAGTAAAGGAAAAGCACTACGGGAAGATCGGCGGCGACAATGTAATAGACCTCGAAAACGGTCAGATAAGAAACTGCACCAAACTTCCTTCGGAGCTTATAGGCGCTGAGGCTGAGAAAAAGCCTTCTGTCACGCTGTCGGACAGCAACGAACCTCAGGTGCTTATAATACATACGCATACGACCGAAAGCTACGAACGTGACAGTGACGGATATTACGATACAGATTATGACGGAAGATCGCTTTGCCCTGCAAACAGCGTTGTGGGAGTAGGAGCGGTGCTTGCGCAGACGCTTGCTGATAACGGAATAAGTACGCTGCACGACGGAACGGTCTTTGATGATCCCGTTTACAACTACTCATATTCAAGAAGCAGAGAGCGAACAGAGCAGCTGCTGAAAGAGTATCCGTCAATAAAAATAGTGCTGGATATTCACCGTGACGGAATAGCGGACGGAGATGTGAGAATAGCTCCCGTTGCAGAAATCAACGGCAGAAAAGCGGCACAGATAATGATAATATGCGGATGTGACGACGGCACGGATATATTGCCGGATTATATGGATAACCTCCGCTTTGCGTCATATTTGCAAAATGCGATAGAAAAAGATAACAAAGGCATAACACGGCCTATGCTTTTCGATTATCGGTTTTATAATCAGGATCTGGCTGAGGCTTCACTGGTTATAGAATTCGGAGCGTTGGCAAACGATATTGAGCAGGTGCGATACTCAGCCGAGCTTGCCGGCAGGAGCATTGCAAATTTGCTGAAAAATGCAGATTAATAGAAGCATATTGCCGTTAAAAAGCGTGTCAGAAAGATTATGATAAGAATCGGAACACAATCGTTATAAACAGATAAACCGCCTGGGCATTAAATCCGGGCGGTTTTTGTGAAGTTTGACGTAAAAAAAAGAGATGCCCCCCGCCAAAATAGCAGAGGTTCATCTCTTTTTGTACAGATGAAACATCTGTATCACTAATATTATAAGCTATTTAACCTTAAATGTCAAGCGGTACGTTCCGAAATATTACGCACCTGAGGTATCGGTAAAATGCCGACACCCTAAAAAAGATAGTGTAACTGGTTATGCGAACTTTCGGAAATGGTGCAAGCTTGTAAAGAGAGCTTGCAGGCAGGAGCATTGCAAATTTGCTGAAAAATTATGAACAATAAAAAAGCATACTGCCATAAAAAGCGTATCGGAAAGATTATGATAAGAATCGGAACACAAGTGTTATAAACAGATAAACCGCCCGGACATTAAATCCGGGCGGTTACTTTTATGGAGCTTGTGACGGGACTCGAACCTGCGACCTGCTCATTACGAATGAGCTGCACTACCAACTGTGCTACACAAGCGTATTTATTCCGATATTCTGATATATTTACACACATTTTCCGTTTTCCGAAAGCGGACGCTTCACAAGTCAAAACATTGCATAATGCACAATAAACACTTGAAAAGAGCGAGGCAATGTGGTAAAATAAATATGGTCATATTTCGGAATGCAGTTCCAAAATGACTATATTATTATATCGTATTTTTGATTTGTTGTCAATAGCTTTTTGACGGAAACGAGGAAAATTTGATAAAAAAAACATCTGTGGCAAGGTGTATCGGTGTAGTTATCGGCGTACTGCTAATTGTTTTTGCAGTATTTCTCGTAGTTACATCAATGCTGTTTTCATTCGGCGGCTCTGCTGCGCCGGATATTTTCGGATATAATGTTTACATAGTGCGTGACAACGATTTCTATCAACTTAAGGCAGGCACAGCCGCTATAGCGCAGAAGGTGTGGCCCGACGAGGTAAACAACGGAGAGCTTATAATATATAATCGGTATGAAAACGGCGGAGCACAGCTTGCAAAGGTAAATTCCTCCACGCTTAAGGAAGGCGTTATGAGCTTTGATGTTGAAACTCAAGGCGGAGAAAATATCACAATATCACAAAGCCAGCTTGTTGCAAGAGTTAACTATTGCAGTGATTTCTGGGGTGCTGTTATCGGATTTGCAATGTCGCCGTTTGGCGTTATGGCTATCGCCATACTGCCGTGTATCGCAATAGTAGCATTTGAGATAGTGAAGTTCATTATGTCAAAGCGTCCGGTACCGCAGGTGGAAACGGTCAAGTTGCAGGAAGAAGCTCCGGTGTATGTTCCCCCTGAAAGCGAGGAACACAAGCTGCCAAAAGCAAGCAAGGCTGATGCGAAAAAGGCCGCTATTCCGTCTTTATCCGATAACGGAAAAGTGCCGCATAATCGTGTCCCGGACAGCTCTCACAGTAAAACGGATGATTTCACGGAGCATCTGCGCAGTAAAAAGAATATAGCGGCAAGTGCCGATAACATAAAAGACCGAGCGGATTTTTCCGCCGGAGCAAGAAAAAGGATGGAATCGGACAGAGCAGAGCAGCAAAAGGAAAAGAAAGCTAAAACAGAAAATATAAAAAATGAAAATGCCTTGCCCGAAATGACGGAAAAAACGGGTACGGCTGAAGTAACGCACGGCGGTTCTGAGCCTGATATATCGCTTGTGTTCAGAGATGACGAGGACAAGAGATATGATATAGACGATATTCTTGCCGATATAGAAAAAAGGCATCATTGACGGGCAGAAAAGCAGAAAGAAAAGTAAGAACGAAAGAGAGAACACTTGAAATGAATAAAAAATCAGATACTGTGAATTCAGAGCTTCGTGACAAGCTATTCATAGTATTGGCATTAACCGGTTGTGTATCGAATATAGCGGGATTTACGGCAAATGCGGTGATTTTCGGATTTACCCCGCAGACCTTATTCTGTGCGGCTTGCGCACTTGTAATTATAGTATCGTCATTGGTCGGTTTTCTGACAGGAAGAACCTATGTCGCTACGTTTATAATACTCATTGTGCTTGGATTTGTCGAGTTCCCGATGTTGTATATTTCATACGGTGCAAGCACGGCAGTGTATATGCTTGTTGCGGAAATCGGAATTATTACTTTTATGAAGCCGGTGCACAGAGTTATAATGGGAGCGGCGGTGTTCGTTGCAGACATAGCCGCATTTGTTGTCAGAAGCAAATTCCCACAGCTGAATATGGCTAATGACAATATGGAGCTTGATACGCTGTTTTCGTTCATTATAGCGTTTTTAGGCATAATGGTTGCGGTCGCAATAGTGATAGTGCAATTTGATCGTCAGGCAAAACAGCTCAGTGAAATGGGCGAGGAGCTTACGCTTGCTGTGAATACCGATCCGCTGACCGAGATAAGAAACCGCCGTTATCTTATAAAATATCTTGAAAATCAGCTTTCGCAGGACGAGAAAAAGAAACACTGTGCGGTGCTTATCGACCTCGATTTGTTCAAGTCGGTAAACGATACATACGGACACGTTTTCGGTGATGATGTGCTTAAACATTTTGCGTATGCGGTTAAAACAAATATCGGAGAAAATGACCTTATAGCTCGATTCGGCGGAGAAGAATTCATGATTCTCTTTGATACGGATAATATCGAAGCTGTTATGACGGTTATGAAGCGGATAAGAAAAAGCTATTCGGAGTTTTCTGAGAAAGAAAAAGGAAAAGAATTTACTTTCAGTGCAGGCGTAGCTGTGTACGGAAGCAGCAACTCGATAACCGAGATATTCACAACTGCCGACAAGCGACTTTATAAGGCTAAGGCGGCAGGAAGAAATAAGATAATGATAGATTGAGAACTTTGGTACCCTACCGTTTTGTGACGGCAGGGTATTTTACATTTCGTGAACTGCATAAAGCTGAATATATGTCTGAGGAAATAACAGGAAAAATTAACATAGTATTTTCGAAAAAGATTGATTATACATTAATTTTATGATTTAATAAGACTATATTGCCATTCTGACTTGACAAAGCATCAAGAAAATTGTATTATAAATTCAGCACATTAAATTGTTACTATATAAAAACAAACAGGAGATATTATGACAGTACCAGTAATAGTAGAAATAATTTTCAGGTTCATACCATCTGCTTTGCTTGTATTTGGATTTATCGAAATCAATCTTACGGCTAAGTATAACAAGTATATTCAGTTTATCGCAATTAATACGGTGTATTTGTTTGCGGGTCTGCTTGGGCAATATATGAGAGAAAAGTACAAGCTTGAATTTTTCGATTTTGTGCTTGCGGTGGCGCTGGTTCTTATTTACAGTATATTTTTTCATACCGATGCGGTTGGATACCGTATTTTCATAGGAACGCTGGTCTACCTTTCGCTGATTATATTTGATACCATCACAACTGCTGTAATATTTGTCATATTCCCGGAATTTTCGTTTGACATCGGACACTTAACATATCCCGCACTGCTTTTTGCGGATATTGATCTGATTATATACGGTATTCTGATGTATTTTGAACATTGTATTATCAAAAGAATACATGACAGAAAATCTATCAACAAGCGTGCAGTGATTTTTATGCTTTTCCCGGAAAGCCAGGTGTTGATTTTATGTGTGATAATGAAGCTGATTATGGCTAATACTGATAACGCAACGCCGGAAATTATGTATTTCACACTGATTTGCGTTGTAATCTGCGTAATCAGCGATGTGTTGTGCTACAGAGGCCTTATCCAGAATTCACA